>Ga0136611_10000676_pt1 | contig 22986 bp, 21 predicted proteins | sample AntDrymUQ2232306_2_FD_106645 | JGI IMG/M metagenome (GOLD analysis project Ga0136611, IMG submission 106645) | Polar desert sand microbial communities from Dry Valleys, Antarctica - metaG UQ223 (23.06) | ecosystem: Environmental > Terrestrial > Soil > Desert | place: Antarctica: Dry Valley...
ACATCTTAGAAATCGAAGGAGAAAGTTATCGGAAAAAACAACATTTGAAAAAATAATTCACAGTCATTCAGCCGGACAACTTAATTGTCGTCAATCCGGACAAGGTAGTTGACGCGAGACACAGAGAAATGATTTAATCAGCAAAACCCAAACAAAACTCATATCGCGGCAATGATTTTCCTGAAACGATTACGGATTTATACACCATGGCAAAGCATGCCGGATTTCAAACCAATGCTGAGATAGCGAGTTATCGGTGGCATCATTTGATGTGTTTTGAGAAAAACGAAACTTAGGCCAGCTAAATCCATGATTTTGAATTAATCGGTAGCTAACGTTTTCTCAAACCAATCTTCAAAAGCTTGGTGATTGTTTAAATCATATTGCCAGCACTGAAATCCTAATTTTCTTCCGGATTCGATATTTGGTGACTGATCATCAATATAAATGGTCGATGCCGGATCAAGTTGATACGTATTGATTGCATATTGATAGATGGCTAATTCCGGTTTCAGAATGCCGATTTCAAATGACAATACTTTATGCTCAAAATAAGAAAATTCAGGATAAGTTGTAAATATCCATGGGCAGTGAATCGCGCTGATATTCGATAGCAGAATTAGCTGGTGATTTTTTTTAGCGAGTTGACGAATACAACGCTACATCGGTTCATTAACCGTGAAAATTTGTTGCCATGCCTGATAGAACTGCTCCAGAGTGGCATCACTCTCTAGAATTGTTAGTGCCCATTTAGCATAGCTTATTGGGTCGATTAATCCGGCTTCTAGTGTATCTTTTTGCCCAAGTACTTGTTGAATACGTTCTTTAGGATTATCTATTCTTTCTGGTATCAATTTTACCAGTGATGATTCAAAATCAAAATCGAGTAAAACGCGACCAATATCAAACAAAAATGTTTTTGGATAAAAAGTTAATTTAACTTTATCGTCTTGTAGCATTTAGTGGAATCCGCTCTAATGAACAAAATAGCAGGCAGAAAATAAAAGGACAAGAGATGCTAATTTAGCATCTCTTGTCCTGTAGCAGCTCCCCGCCTATGCCGTCAGACCATCATCTTGAACCATAGGGTCCAAGGCGGCTGTTTCACGGATACATTGGGCACATCTAATATAGATGCGCACACCCGTATCACTAAAATCCACAGCCATTTTCTAAAAATGGTTCAAAGAATATAAGTCTTAACAAACACCGCAGGGATTAACCTTACTTACCAAAAATTCTAGCTTTCCTTCTTGATCATTACTTCATCAACTTTCTTTCTTAACGACACAATTCTACGCTTAAATTCATTCATGTCAAAGCCAGTTCCATTACGTAGCATGAGCAGCTCGTGTGTGATACTTAAAGCGGCAATGATTGCAATACGATCAGAGTCAACAATCTTTCCTTCTGCTTTGATCTCCTGAATTTTTCTATCCAGATAGGCTGCAGCAAGCTGGATTTCTTCCTGTTCTTCGTCTGGACAAGCAATACAAAACTCCCGTCCCATAATATTGATATTCAATGTCTTACTATTCATTATCTGGCATATTTAATAATAGTGCTTCAAGTCGATCAGCTGCAACGTGTATTTTTTCATTGAGTTTTTCATTCTGGGCGTAGGTATCTGCGAGCTGTTTACGTAACTGATTATTCTCTGTGCGAGTGTCCTGATACAAGCGTAAAAGCAGAAAAACCTTTTCTTCAAGAGATTTTAGTTCTGTTTCCATGAATACACTATGTAATTAAACCATTAATAGATTAATTGATAATCAGATTTTAAATTCTGTTCATTCTGGCTTTATGACCATTTAGTGGTGCCGGTTGTTTGTTACATGTTTATGAGAATGTGCTATTTAGTTGGCGGTGAGTACCATCACAAAAAGGAGCGTTACCAGTTTTTTTGCACGTGCATAACCAAGCTGTTTTGTTCTCATTAACATTAAACTTTTGGGGTGTAAATTCTGTACTTTTATGAGAACCATCGCAAAAAAGCTGGGATTTACTTCGACTGCAAGTACACCAGTAGTAATCTTTTCCTGATTCCAGTTTGATCTCAATGGGTGAGAAAGGCTGTTTCATATTTGAAGATTGATCCATTCTTATCTCCATGCCAAGTTTAAAGTATTGTATGCGGGATTAATGATCTAATTGCATGGCATTTTCTAGGTTAAATGAGCTTATCAATTACTTTATCTATACAAATAGCCGCATAGCACTTGCACTACCTGCATTAATATGATGCTTTTTCATTGCAGCTTGTATTTCAATTAACTGTTGCTTACTTTTCTGAATACCGCTATCACTCAGTGGAACACGATTATCATCGACCATGATACCGCCCAGCGTATTGGAAAAAATTTTTGCAAGATGGGTCATCTGCTCGAATACTCTTTCTCCATGGGCAATTCTTGGAACATCTAGCAGGAAGGTTACGCCATGCGTTGTCAGTGATTTCATATTCTCGGGCAAGAACGGGGATGATTCGTAATTGTTCAGTGTAAACAGTATATTATTACTGTCATCACGATACTTGAATATTCCTTCCGACTCAAGCCTAAACCCAGAGGCTTCCGCTAATGCGCGGATCTTAGTTCCAACAAATGCACCATCGTCTTTACTAATGATATTAATACCAATCATGACATCCACTTCAGCGCAGAATTTATCCAGCATGACAGCTTTTTCATGCGTGCTGACAATATCCGGGCATTCTGCGATGGCATGAACTTGTGAAGCAAAATCTTGTACTAAATCCCGGAATTTGGATAAATTGACCTCGCTGATCGGGCCGGCTCTATCAGCGAGTTGTAGACAGCCTTTTAAATGTACATAACCATCACTATCAACATTGGTCTCGTTGGTTATTTCTTCCCATGGCTCATTTTTATGCCGCTGACCCACCCAGCAAACAGATTTTCCGAAATCGAATTTTCTTTGTAACAGTTTGGCGATATATGTATTGGCAATGACTGATTCTGATCGGATATTGACGATGTAGTTAGTGGTGTTGTCATAATCCAATAGTGGTGAGGTTGTAGATGAGTGTGTGGATGTATTTGCCGAGATATGAACAGATGGATTGGGTGTAACGGATACTTTTTTAGGCTCATGGTATGAAGCTGTCTCAGTTGGCACGAATGGATCAAGCTGGTCATCAGAAATGGGGGGGTTATTGAACTTAGGCTCAATTCGTTGCGCAATATCTTCAGAATCTTGTGTATCCAAAAGGATGTCACTGTGGTCATGGTCAAATGCTGCTTGTACTTTACGTCGATAACGGTGTTGTTGCAGCCAGTTGAAAACAACAACACCGACAATAACGATCATGCCAATGATAATCAAACTTAACTGCAAGTCACTCATATTATTTATTATATCCATGTTATCTCCTAAAAATACCTCGATCTACAGCACATGAATTAGATCATGTCAGCTTTATATGATCAACTACGAATCTAGACCGCCGGCTGTTTAATCCGCTTTCCCATTTTGATTGCATCTGCAATATCAACCGCTACTATTCTTGATACACCTTGTTCCTGCATTGTAACTCCAATTAATTGCTGTGCCATCTCCATGGTGATTTTATTATGGCTAATGAACAAGAACTGAGTTTGTTTTGACATGTTTTTTACCAACTCGCAAAAACGTCCCGTATTGCTATCATCAAGAGGTGCATCCACCTCATCCAGCAAGCAAAATGGCGCGGGATTAAGCCGGAATAATGAAAAGATGAGTGCCAGTGCGGTGAGGGCTTTCTCACCGCCGGATAATAAGTTAATAGAGCTGTTTTTTTTCCCGGGTGGCTGTGCCATCAATAACAATCCTGCATCCAAAATTTTACCATCACTCAACTCAAGCCTGGCCTGTCCACCCGCAAATATGACCGGAAAGATTTCACTTAAGTACTGATTGACCAGATCAAAAGTTTCTTGCAAACGCAATTGAGTTTCGCGATCAATTTGCTGGATGACATTCTCCAAAGTTGCAATCGCCTCATGCAAATCTTGCAATTGACTCAGTAAGCCGGATTGACGAGTACGGGCAGTCTCGAGTTCCTCTAATGCCGCAAGATTGACTGATCCCAATGCGGTAATGTCGACATTCAATCGATTGATCTCTGATTGTAATGTCGCAATACTCATTTTTCCCGACAAGGGTAATAATGATTCCGTATTGATTTTGGCGTCGTTGATCAATTCATCAAACTGATTAATCGTAATCTGAGCGGCTTGTTCTTTGAGCCGGGTTTGATTAATGGTGTCCCTTAATGCATACGATTTTTGTTCGGATGCCATGCGGGTGTTTTCTATTTCCCGCAAATAGCGTGCAGTATCTTCGACTTCCTGGCGTATCTGCGCTACGACTTGCTCAATTGATTTACGCTGCATCCGGGCGGTTTCTAATAGATTATTCAGTGGAGTTTCATCCAGACTATCTTTTTCCCTGAGCAGACTGATATGGTTCTCTGCCAGTTTTTCTAAATCTTCATGAATAGATTTTACAGTATGCTCTATTTCTTTGATTTTATTCTGACAGGTTTTTACATGAAATGCGGTTTCCTGTATCTGTATCGCTGATTGTTGTAGGTTTTGTCGTTGATTTGCAAGTAAACGATTAGTAGCTTCCCAAGCGAGCTGAGCGTGTTGAGTTAGTTTCTTTAATTCCTCTATTTGTGCCAAATTTTCCATTAATCTGGTTTTTGCGGATTTCTGCAGGCAGATCTCGCTATCCAATGTTTGCTTGATTTCAATTAATTCTGAATCAATCTGATGATTACGGTGAATTGTACGTTCATTAATTTGTGCAAGCTTCATGATTTCAAGCTGTAATTCATGTCGATGTTGCTGTACTTGTTTGCTACTTTCATGTGATTTCTGAATCGCATCATTCAGTTCAGCGTTGTGTTGTTTTGCCCCTGCCAGTTTGCCATTTTGATGGTGGCGTTGAGATTCCAACTGCTCAATTTCTACTTGGATATTTTTTAGTTCTTGCTGTCTTGATAAAACGCCATGTAATTGGGAATCAGGTGCATAGAAAGTGAGACTGGTACGTGTCATCATATGTCCCTGGCGTGTAACAAACACTGCGCCGGAATTTAACATCAATCTCTTAATGAGACCTTCCTGAATATCTTCCACCACATATACTTGGCATAGCCAATCGTCCAATACACATTGCACTTCAGGCTGATTGATTGTCACATAGGCCAGTAATTTTTTACAGTCTACGTGGCTTGGTATGGATTGCTGTGCATCGGTAGACATCGCCGGTTGAATTTTTTCAAAGATAGCCCATTTTCCTGATGGTAAGCCGTCCATCCAGTCTTGAATTAAAGCGAGTTGTTCTACTGCAATACTATTCAGTCGTTCGCGTAAGACTGCTTCCAAGGCATTTTCCCATTCGGGCTGAATTTGTATGTGTTGCCATAAGCGAGGTAAGCCATCCAATTGATGCTTGCTTAACCATGTAGTTAAATGTTGATTGTTTTCCAGTTTTTGTTGCAGATTGTGCAATGCGTTGAAGCGCGCTGTTGCTTGTGATAATGCATGTTGCAGTTCTTGAATTTCGCTGGTGATTTGTTGTTTGAGTTGAATTGCAACAGATAAGTGGTTCTCTATTTCCTGATGCTTCAAGTTCTGTTCTTTCAGGGTGTATTCAGCTCGATCGATTTTTGACTGTAGTTCAGTCAACTTGGATGAATCAACGAAGACAAGCTCACTTTGTTCCTTTAATAAACGGGAATTACGTGTTTCAAGCTGCTGGATATTTTTTGTGGCATGAGTGAGGTGACTATCTTCAAGCTGATTGGCTTGTTCGGTGATCAGCAGATTATGCCGGCATGTGCCTAATTCTTCTTGGCATCGGAGAAAATCCGCTTCAATGCCGGGTAATTTTTTACTTTCTTCATCATTTCTAAGGATACTGTCTGCATGGGCTGATTCGGCTTGTGTTTTTTCCTGACACCAATGGCGTAAACTTTCCGAGGTAATTTCTCGCAACTGGGTGTTTCTTTCCAGTTGCTTCTCAACTTCTCTAATTTGCTGTACTAGACGTTCACTGTTATTTTTTAAATGATTGATTTCTTGTTCCAGGCGTCCTATCTCGGCATTGGCTGCATAAAGTTGTCCTTGTACTTGCAGCAGTTTGTCATTGATTGCATATTCTTTTTCACGCCTTATTTCATATTCTTTTTCCGCATGACGTTGTTTTGAGAGCGCAGTTTCTAATTCAATCTCCAGTTTCTGAATTTCTTTTTCTGCATCAGTATGTTGATTCATTGCATCATTTCTGCGTTGTAACCACAATAAGGATTGTGATAAATGCAATTTCTCTTGTAGTGATTGATATTGCCGGGCGATTTTTGCTTGAATTTCCAAATGCTGTCGTTGCGTTTCTAATTCTTGGCAAATGTCCTCTAAGCGTGCTAGATTTTTCCGGGTTTCTACCAGATGTACGGAAGTTTCCTGCCGTCTTTCCCGGTATTGAGAGATGCCCGCAGCTTCTTCCAGAAAACTTCTTAATTCCTGCGGTTTGGCTTCAATAATCCGCGAGATCATGCCTTGTTCAATAATGGCATAGCCCCGGCCTCCAACTCCGGTGCCGAGGAAAAGATCGGAGATATCGCGCCGCCGTACTTGCAGATTATTGATGTAATAGCTTGAGATGCCATCTCGCTGAAGAACACGCTTAATCGCGATTTCTGCATAGCTGGACCATTGCCCGGCGACTTTGCTCAAATGATTGTCAAAAATGATTTCAACACTGGCGCGACCAACCGCTTTGCGATGATCTGATCCAGAAAAAATGACATCTCGCATGGAATCGCCGCGTAGCGCAGATGCCCTGGATTCACCTAAAACCCATCACACGGCATCGATAATATTTGATTTTCCACACCCATTAGGACCTACGATACCGATGAGATCTTCGGAGACGGGAATGATAGTTGGATCAACGAATGATTTGAAACCAGCGAGTTTGATATGGGCTAAACGCAATTTTTTGTTTATGAGGTAAGGCAGTTATAATAGGGATGTGCATAACGAAATGCAGTCTATCATTTTAACTGAATTAATTTAAAACATGAGCATGAAGAATGACCAGTAAGCCTGAGAAGATACTCGAAACATTTCCGAATCCGGTGATGAACCGGGATTATCATATTCATATGGAAATTCCTGAATTTACTTGTCTGTGCCCAAAAACGGGGCAGCCTGATTTTGCAACTTTGATTTTGGATTATATTCCGGACAAAAAATGTATTGAGCTTAAAAGTCTTAAACTTTATATCTGGTCGTATCGGGGCGAGGGGGTGTTTCATGAAGCGGTTGCAAACAAGATTCTCGATGACCTTGTTGCTGTATTAAAGCCCAGGTATATGCGTTTAATTGCACGTTTTTATGTGCGTGGTGGAATTTTTACCAACGTGATTGTGGATCATCGGAAAAAAGGATGGCAGCCAAAACCAGTGGTTTTTCTTCAAGCATTTGAGGGGCAGTCTAACATTCGTGGGTAACTTGTAATAAGATACTTGAAGGTAATATTCTAACATTATGATTTTTATATATAAAAATTAGTTTGTCTCTGTTAATCCTATAAAAAAACAGTTTGCAAAGAGCAAAATTTTATATATGCTGTCACCCTGTATGAAGACAGAATTTAATTTATATAAATGATTTTTAAAAGAAATGGTCTATCTGTTTTACTGATATCAATACTTTTTGGAACTTGTTTACTTATCTCATTGAATGCATCTGCCTCATTGAATGCATCTGCCGATAGATCAGTACGAGACAAAAGCCAATATCATGCAAATTTGTGGGATCGTATAAGAAGCGGGTTTGCATTAGCACTACCACCTGACAGTAAAGCGATACGTAAAATTGAAGCTCCTTACACTCGGAATCCGGAGACACTTAATCGTATTATTGCGAGTAGTGAACGGTATTTGTATTATATCGTGGAGGAGGTTGAACGTCGTGGTATGCCAATGGAAATTGCATTGATACCAGTGATTGAGAGCTCTTATAACCCTCTGGTTAAATCAAATAGAGAAGCCGCAGGCTTATGGCAATTTATTCCGGCAACAGGAAAAATCATGGGTTTAACACAAAACGTATGGCATGACGATCGTCGTGACATCGTCGCCTCAACTGAGGCTGCTCTTGATTATTTGCACTATCTTTATCAAAAATTTGATAATTGGAATTTGGCGATAGCCGCATACAATTTAGGTGAAGGTGCCGTAGGTAAAGCATTATCCAAGAATATTCACAGAGGAAGATCAAGCAGTTTTTACGATCTAAACCTTCCGGTTGAAGCCAAGCATTATGTATATCGATTATTGGCAGTTAAGGATATTATTGCAAATTCAAAAAAGTATGGCATACAACTTCGACAGGTACCTAATCGACCGTATTTTGACACAGTTAAAATACACGAACATATTGATATCTCACTAGTTACTCGCCTTGCTAATATCTCAGAAGTTGAATTCACCGCATTAAATCCCGCTTACAATCGTTATGTCATTAAAGTACTTGATGCGCCTCGTACTGTGTTGCTACCCAAGAATAACAAAGAGATTTTCTTAAAGAATCTGGAAACTTACCAGGATCCAAGGGTTTCATGGCAGCTTTATCATGTTAAGAAAGGCGAGAATATTAATGAAATTGCAGCTCGTCATCGCACTACTGTCAGGCAATTACAAGCAATTAACGGTATTGCCCGAAATAAAAATCTTACGCTTGGACAAAAGATATTGATTCCCCAGGTTATGGCAGAGAATGCTGCGGATGACATGGCGCAAAAGAAAAAACAGTTGCAAAACTATCAATCAAATATTTATATCGTAAGGAAGGGCGACACCTTGTATGAGATCGCCAAGCGATATGGGACTACAGTTGATCAAATTAAGTCGTGGAATAATAGCGATGAGAATTTATCCATAGGACAGAAACTCATTCTTTCGAGAATTTAATGGTGTACTTCAATAAATCAATACCCTTTTTAAGGATATCGATTAAAGATTTTTCAAAAATTCGATAGCCCAACTTACCCCAAATCCCGTAATTTCACTATCAACAGCACCTAAGCCGTCTTTATGACTGCTGGCTGATAAATCCATATGTAGCCACGGTGTATCGTCAACAAACCGGCGTAGAAAACATGCGGCGAGAATATGATCAAACTCTCCATCGAGTTCACATTGTTTGATATCTGCAATATTACTTTCAAGATTTTCTTCATAATCCGCGTCCATTGGAAAGGCACAGACGCGTTCACCACTTTTTTTGCCTGCTGAAATAGCTTTTTGGGATAAATCATCACGGTTACTAAAAATTCCACTATATCGTGAGCCCAAAGCAGTTTTCATGCTACCTGTTAACGTAGCGAAATCAATGATCAAGTCTGGTTTCAGTTTAACTGCCAATGTTAACGTATCTGCTAAGACCATACGTCCTTCAGCATCCGTATGTACTACTTCAATCGATAATCCACTCAGTGCTGAGATAATGTCATTCTGTTTATAAGCGCGCGGACTGATATGGTTTTGCGCGATTGCAAGCCAGCAATCAATTTTGATTGGAATTTCAGCCCGCGTTGCCGCAAGTAAAATGCCCAATGCAACTGCGGAGCCATTCATATCTTCGTGCATGCCTTGCATATGGCGAGGTGGCTTTAAATTATGACCACCGGTATCAAAACAAATACCTTTACCGACAATGGCAACACTTTTGTTTTGTGAATTCTGTGTGCAATGATGCTGTAGATGAACAATGGCGGCATCTTCTGAGTCGCTGCCTTGCGCAACAGCGACGAAGGCACCCGCACCGATTTCTTTTAGCTTATTAAAATCAAATTCCTCATATTTCCAACCTTCATTTTCCGCCAGTTTCTTAATTTGCTGACGATAGGTTTTAGGGGTTAATTCATTGGCGGGCAATACGGTTAAGCCGCGAGCTAATAAGTTGCCTTCCGCCAGTGCACGTTGTAGTGTAAAGTTTTCAGTATCTTTATAACCGTAAAGGAAAATCTTCGTTAATGATTTTCTAACGGGTTTGCTTTTTCGTACAGGTAGCACGGCGCCGTTGACCCAAGCAGCATAAACAGCTAATTCAGAGAAACTTTTCTTCTGGTGGGGGGTGCCATAAACGGTGATATGTATTTCAGAAGGATTTTCTATGAGCAGCAATTTGATTGCTTTACGTATATAGGTTTGCTGATCGAATATGGATTCACCCGTATCGACCATAACCCAGGCACATAATTCGCCATTTGCAAGATTTGCACTGACCGGAGTACGACTAAGATCGGTCAATTTCATTTCGCGCCGCAGAAGCAACTTCTCTAGTGATTCTTCGGCAGTGACACTGTGCTTCTTGGACAGTTTTTCTAGTTTAGGGAGTATTACGAGAATATGGGGTGCTTTAATAGATTGATCAATAGGTGATGTATTCTGGAAAAGTGATGCCAGCATTGAAAGCTTTCCTGTCAAATATTATTTTTTGAATGACAATACCGTGAGTCATTGCATTAAGAATGATTGCTGATAATATTGTTATTATATACGCCTTATATACATTATGGCTGAGATAGCTTTCAACGAATAAATTTATTCTGGTTCTCATAAGGAGTATCACATAACAATGCGTCAATATCTCGAGCTAATGCAACATGTTATTGATCATGGACATCAAAAATCAGATCGCACGGGTACTGGCACACGATCAATCTTTGGCTATCAAATGCGTTTTAACCTGGTCGATGGTTTTCCATTGGTTACCACTAAAAAGTGTCATCTAAAATCGATTATTCATGAATTGTTGTGGTTTTTACAAGGCGATACGAATATCGGCTACCTGCGCAAGAATGGTGTGTCAATATGGGATGAGTGGGCGGATCAGAATGGTGATTTAGGTCCCATATACGGCCATCAGTGGCGATCCTGGGCAACAGTGGATGGCCGGTACATTGATCAGCTTAAGCAGGTTATCGAGCAAATAAAAAATACCCCCGATTCACGGCGCATGCTGGTTTCTTCCTGGAATGTAGGGGATTTACATAAAATGCGGCTGCCACCGTGTCATGCTTTCTTTCAGTTTTATGTGGTGGATAATCGATTATCGTGCCAGCTTTATCAACGCAGTGCAGATATTTTCTTGGGTGTGCCTTTCAATATTGCATCGTATGCGTTGTTAACGATGATGATTGCCCAAGTATGCAACCTTGAGCCAGGAGATTTTGTGCATACCCTTGGTGATGCGCATCTGTATCTGAATCATCTTGAACAGGCGCATGAACAATTAAAGCGTAATCCCAGATCATTGCCGACTATGAAACTAAATCCAAATATACGAGAGATTTTGGATTTTAAACATGAAGATTTTATTCTGGAGGATTATGATCCTTATCCGGCTATTAAAGCACCGGTAGCCTTATGAGGTCACTGCGGCTATCCATATTGGTGGCAATGGCCAGAAACCGCGTAATTGGCCAGAATAACAAATTGCCATGGCATTTACCGGCTGATCTGAAACATTTCAAATTCCTGACGATGGGACAAACTATCGTAATGGGACGAAAAACCTATGAATCTATTGGTAGACCTTTACCTGGAAGGACCAATATTATCATTACCCGTCAGACAAACTATGAGGTACCAGGAGCGATTGTTGTTAACGCCATTGAAGATGCGCTCCTGGTATGCGAGGAAATCGGTACAAATGATAGTGAACACTTCATTATAGGAGGCGAAGAACTTTTCCGACAAACACTTGAAGTCTGCCAACGTATGTATGTTACTGAGATTCAGAGGGATTTTAAAGGGGATACTTTTTTCCCCGAGTTTGATCCTGAGGATTGGGAAGAAATACAGCGGGATAAGCTTTTTTCTGATAGTGATAACAATATGGAATACCATTTTGTCATACTTGATCGTAAAGTATCACTTTAAAGTCTTGAGGAAATTCTGGAATTTAAGCTGGTATAAAGTAAAAATGGTGAAATGAGCACTTTATGCCATTTCACCATTTTTTTTAAAGCTGTCGATTAATATATGTATTGATGAATGTTTATATTACTTGCACATCGGGTAATGGAAACCCGTTAAAATTACTGGCGTAAGCAGTCGTATAAGCGCCAGCATTGGGGATATAAATAAAATCACCTTCTTGTATATCATTAGGCAGCATCAGATCATGTACAAGAACATCCACTGAATCACAAGTCGGTCCGGCAACAGACCAAGGAATATTGCCGCTTTTGCGATCAGTCAGGATCTCATAGCGTAAACCTTCTGTAATCTCGATGACGCCGCCAAACATACCGGCATCCCAATACATCCACCGCTTTCCATTACGGGTTGCAGTACCCACCACACGACAAACAAAATAGGCTGAATCAGAAACCAGATAACGCCCAGGTTCTGCCATGATACGAATACTGTCGGGTAAATCGGCGATGGCTTCATTGACGACTTCAGCAATAATTTCAATCGATGGAATCGGTTTGACGTGGCGAACCGGATAACCTCCGCCAATGTTAAGCAATCTGGGATTTAATCCTGCAATCTGCATGTCGGCAAAAACTTTTTTTGCACGTTCAATTCCGACCCGCCAATTCTGAGGGTTACGGCACTGTGAGCCTACGTGAAATGTAACTCCGGCCAGATCCGCTTTGAGTTCTGCAGCTTCTTGAATAATCTCATGAATATCAGCAAGATGTGTTCCAAATTTGCCTGCTAATGGCCAGTCACTGCCGATATTCGGAGTGTCAATGCGTAGATACATCTTAGCATCCGGTTTGACACTAACGATTTTGCGTAATTCTTCCACACTGTCAAGTACGTACCATTCGACGCCTTTATTTGCGGCATATTCGAGGTATGCGCGAGATTTCATCGGATTACTATAAAATATTTCAGCTGCGGGCACACCCAGACTTAGTAACAAATCAAGCTCTGCAATAGAGGCAATTTCAAAGCCGGCGCCTTCCTCGATCAGTGTCTTTAACACGCGATGATCGGGATTAGCTTTGACTGCATAATGTGGATGAACGCGTGGCATTGCGGTTTTAAATCGTCGGGTTTTATACCGGACAATATTGCTATCAACTAATAAAAATGGACGTTGGTAGCCTTTATTCAGTGCATTCTGAACATGTTTGAAATTCAGACTGATTTCGGGGTGAGTATCAAATAAAACTTCGGCTTGATCGGGTTTTTGCAGTGTAGAAGAGGATACGGGCATGAGAGTTTCCCTTTAAAAATGACTACGTTTCAGGAATATGAACATTAACTAGATCAGCTGGAGCAAAAAAGTTCTTAATACATATCATGATGACCCCCTTTTAGTGAGTTTATTTATTTCCAATTTGCACGCATTATAGTCTGCATTTCGAGTAAATCAAGTGTTTTTTTGTGTCAGAATTATTTTTTCATATAATCAATATATATAATTAAAAACAGTAAGTTGTATATTTTATGGCTGTGCCGGATTTGACGGCCTTTCTTTAAAAAAGTTTATATGGTTTTTGTAACTTTTTTAGGTTATGGTCAATTCCAGTGCTAAAAGATATGGTTTGCTTCATCTATCCAGATGATTGTATTTCCAAGTGTTTCTAATTCCACTGTAATCTTAGATAACCGTCTGTTTTTTTATTAAACCTGAAGTGAAACCGATTTTCTCCCCGGCGAATTGCTTGCTGCTGCGGAAGAGGTTTGAACGGGCCGGCGGCAGAGCGTGATTCTTCGATTCGCAATTTTCCAGGGCGCGGTGAAAAAAATTTTAATTCAAACCGGCCTGGGCTAATTTCCCGTAATAACGGAGCAAATGGTTTGGCCAGCGGTTCACCAATGAATATACCTTGTCCTAGCCAGGCCACACTTTTCCAATAGGCTTCAATGGCACTGGCACCTGATGCATAATGAAGCATAGCAATGGCGGGGGATGGAAATTTTTGTGGATAGCTGCAAGGTTCTACAACAGTACCGTAGCTCGCTGTTGCGCCTGCCTCCAGCCAGCGCAAGCTACTCATCTGAAGAGAATCGGTGAGCATGCCGCCGGCTGATGTTAAATGATCCGCCAGTGCGCCTGGTAGAAAACCGAGTGTTTGCAGCATGGGCACTTCGGTCAATCCGGTAAAGTAAAAAAGAACATCCTGGTGATCTGAAATAACATCAGTTTCAAGTACTTGTATGGAAAAAACACCGGCCAGATCTTTTGCAGTCTGCGCAAAACTGATAGCGCGGCTATTACGCGCTTTATCTGAAGTACTTAATAAATAAGCCCGGCCCTTTGGGAAGCTATGATCTGATGCGACACCCCGGTCAATCAGTGCCTTGACCTGTTCAAAGGAAGTTCCAGCCAGCATCATGGCAGGGCGTAGCTTGTAATCACTGGCAGGGTACAGGCTTTGTGCATTGAAATAGGAGCTGGGTGCTGTCGGTTCACATTTTTTCGAGCAAAATTTTTTATCGAAACCAAATGCCAAAGCAGAAGTCAGCGACATGCAACCTACCCGGTAGGGAGCAGTCCAGGCAACTGCGTATGCTTGCACATGATCGGGGGTAAGCTGATCAATCGTAATTTTGAGTTGTTTGAATTCTTTCGGTGTCATGACACTGCGCTCGGACGGGAAACGCAGGTGAATCATATTAGCTTCAGGGATCTGCCGTGCTTGCTGGTAGTAGTTGCCAATCTGTCGAGATAACGGATCGTCATCATTGATGATGACAGCAATGTCGTGCGATTCCAATCCGGTGCGTGGCAATGAGATGTGTTTCTGTGCTTTGGCAGAGAGCGCTGCAGAAAACAAAACAAGCACTAAAATGGCAGCGAGTCGTTCGATCAACTTTAAACTTTTTTGTGTCAATATCATAAAAGAGTCTCCACATCAGTTACCAATCTTCACAGCTTCTCAAATTTTCGGCAATGTCACACCTTGTTGCCCTTGGTATTTGCCGCCTCGGTCTTTGTAAGAAGTTTCACAGACTTCATCCGACTCAAAGAAAATAACTTGTGCAACGCCTTCATTGGCATAGATTTTAGCGGGCAGGGGGGTGGTGTTGGAAAACTCCAAGGTGACATAACCTTCCCATTCCGGTTCAAAAGGGGTGACATTGACGATGATACCGCAACGGGCATACGTGGATTTACCCAAACAGATGGTCAAAATATTGCGCGGAATGCGGAAATATTCCACCGTGCGCGCCAGTGCAAAGGAATTGGGCGGAATGATACAGACATCGCTCTTAACATCAACAAACGAATTCGAGTCAAAATTCTTCGGATCGACGATAGTGGAATTAATATTGGTGAATAACTTGAATTCATCCGCACAGCGAATATCGTAGCCATAGCTTGACGTGCCGTAGGAAACAATCCGCTGATTATCTTTCTGGCGAATCTGATCAGGCTCAAATGGCTCGATCATGCCATGCGCTTGCGCCATGCGACGTATCCATTTATCTGATTTAATCGTCATCCTTTAGCCTTTCTTAGTTATCTTCCATTACGATCTTGGCGAATAATTCCGAGTGATCTTCAGCGGATACAGCCACTTTAACAGCGACTCGCCGGGCAATCAGTCGGTATATTTCGGCTATTTTCCCGTCCGGTTCAGCAACTACAGTGGGTTTTCCCCTATCCGTATGTTCGCGGATTTTGATATCGAGTGGTAATGCACCGAGAAATTCCACATTGTAGTCCTGGCACATTTTCTCACCGCCACCAGTGCCAAAGATAGGTTCGGTGTGTCCGCATTGTGAACAGGTATGTGTGCTCATGTTTTCCACAATGCCAAAAATTGGGATGCCTACTTTCTCAAACATTTTTAACCCCTTACGCGCATCGAGCAAGGCGATATCTTGCGGCGTGGTGACAATCACTGCGCCCGTTACGGGGATTTTTTGTGCGAGCGTCAGTTGAATATCTCCGGTACCGGGCGGTAAATCGACGACGAGATAATCTACGTCTTTCCAGTTGGTATCGTTCAATAATTGCTGCAAAGCCTGGGTTACCATCGGGCCACGCCAAACCATCGGGGTTTCGACATCAATCAGTAATCCGATGGACATGGCCTGAATGCCGTGTGCCAGGACGGGTTCCATAGTTTTGCCATCCAGTGATTCCGGGTGATTGGTGATTCCCAGCATTTGAGGTTGTGACGGGCCATAAATATCCGCGTCCAGAATACCCACGGATGCACCTTCTGCCGCCAATGCCAATGCTAAATTGACTGCCGTAGCCGATTTGCCGACGCCGCCTTTGCCGGATGCGACAGCAATGATATTTTTAACCCCGGGAATGAGCTTGACGCCCCGCTGCACACTGTGCGGAATAATTTTGCTGCTGACGGTAACCTGAATATTTCCGATGCCTGGAATGGATTTCAGTTCCTCAATAATCTGTTTCTGAACGTTATCTTTGACACTATTGGCTGGATAACCCAGTTCTACCTCAATGGATACATTATTCTGATCAATCTGAATAGTGCGTGCTGCTTGTGTGGTAACGTAATCCTTACCTGTGGTTGGATCAATGGTTTGCTTGAGTATTGATTGTATTTGTTGTTCAGAAATAGTCACTGCAAAACTCCTTTTTACTACCTGCTAATGGTTAACAATTTAATAAATGGATGGTAACAAATATCAGGAATGCGTACACAGTTTGTTACAATTAGCCTTTATCTAACCCAATTTCTTAAGAGTTAATGAACAAGCGAAAAATCTTGATTACCTCCGCACTGCCTTATGCCAATGGCAGTATCCATTTAGGCCATTTGGTGGAATACATTCAAACGGATATCTGGGTTCGGTTTCAGAAGATGCGTGGGCATACGGTCTATTATGTGTGCGCGGATGATACGCATGGTACGCCGATCATGTTACGTGCAGAAAAAGAGGGGATACCACCAGAAGCATTGATTGCCCGCGTACATGATGAGCATCTGGGGGATTTTACCGGCTTTCATATCCAGTTTGATAACTATTACAGTACCCATTCGACCGAAACGCGTTATTTTTCCGAGGATATCTATGGCAAGCTTAAAGCTGCCGGTTTGATCGCAGTGCGCGGTATTGAGCAGCTTTACGATCCGGTCAAAAATATGTTTTTGCCCGATCGATTCGTCAAAGGCGAGTGCCCGAAATGTGGTGCCAAAGACCAATACGGTGATTCCTGCGAAGCCTGCGGCGCGGCCTACACGCCAACGGAACTCAAAAATGCCTATTCAGCCGTATCTGGCGCCAAGCCAATCAAAAAATCATCGGAGCATTATTTTTTCAGTTTGTCCGATGCGCGATGCGCCGATTTTCTGCGTCGCTGGACCCGGGAAGCGGATCATTTGCAGCCGGAAGCGGCCAATAAAATGCGTGAATGGCTGGGTGAAGCGGGGGATAACAAGCTTTCAGACTGGGATATTTCGCGTGATGCGCCTTATTTTGGTTTTGAAATACCCGATGCGCCGGGTAAGTATTTTTATGTCTGGTTGGATGCGCCGGTTGGTTATATGGGTAGTTTCAAAAATTTATGTACCCGGAAGCACATTGATTTTGACGCATTCTGGCAGCAAAAATCGGATACCGAGTTGTATCATTTTATCGGCAAGGATATTTTGTATTTCCATGCCTTGTTCTGGCCTGCGATGCTGGAGAATGCCGGTTACCGGACACCTACGAAGATTTTTGCGCATGGTTTCCTCACTGTAAACGGTGAAAAAATGAGCAAATCCCGTGGTACGTTTATCACGGCGGAAAGTTATCTGAAGCAAGGCTTGAATCCGGAATGGTTGCGTTATTACTACGCGGCAAAACTCAATAGCACGCTGGAAGATATCGATCTAAATCTGGATGATTTTGTCGCGCGTGTCAATTCCGATCTGGTCGGCAAGTTTATTAATATCGCTAGCCGCTGCGCAGGTTTTATCAGCAAACGCTTTGATGGTCAATTAGTTGTCGGTGAACAGTATCAACACTTGCAAACCATGGTTAACGAACGTTTTGCCAGCTGGCGACCTGCTCATATTGAAAAAGCGTTTGAAGAGAGAGAATTTTCAGCCGCGATTCGCCATATCATGAAATTCGCCGATGAAGCGAACGAAATGATTCATGAGCTGGCACCGTGGGAAATTGCTAAGAATCCAGATCGCAACGATGAATTACAAAGAATTTGCAGTTTGGGCATTCAACTGTTTTACCTGTTGTCGCGTTACCTGAAGCCCATCTTACCCGAAACGGTGAAACAAATTGAACGCTTTCTTAATTGTGAGCCGTTGACCTGGCCTGAATTGAGTGAGGGAAAATCCGTGTCGGATTTATTGCTGCCCGCAGGACATACGATCAATGTCTATCAGCATTTGATGACACGCATTGATGCCAAACAGACTGATGCACTGATAGCTGCGAATACACAAAGTTTAGCACCTACCGGTCAAGCCGATTCTCCCGCGCGGCATGCGGAAAAGCAGCAGCACGCTATTACGCCGATTGCCGAGACGATTTCCATTGATGATTTTAGTAAAATTGATTTACGCGTGGCAAAGATCGTCAATGCGGAGCATGTACCGGGTGCGGAAAAACTGCTGAAATTGACACTGGATATTGGTAACGAACAGCGCACAGTTTTTGTCGGTATTAAATCGGCTTATGACCCTGAACAGTTGAAAGGGCGCTTCACTGTCATGGTGGCAAACCTTGCGCCGCGGCGAATGAAGTTCGGTTTATCAGAAGGCATGGTATTGGCAGCTGGCGGCGGCAATCCGGGCGAGTTATTTATTCTTTCTCCCGATACCGGTGCGCAGCCAGGAATGCGGGTTAAGTAATTATTCCCTTCATGGAACTAATGAATCTTGCAGAGCATATCAAGCGACTGGAACTTAAATTGTTACAGACTGATTTGACAGCGAATCCAGCATCAATTGATGAGTTGTTATCTGGCAGCTTTGAAGAAATCAGCAGCAGTGGGGAAGTGAATTCAAGAAATGACGTGGTTAATTGGTTGTTGAGCAAGGACCATCATATTCAATGGATATTGACTGATTTTAGAATCAGAGTGTTAGGCGATGATTGGGTGCTGGCGAACTATACTGCACAAAAGCGCGACGAGCCGAATGTCACCGGCAAGCGATCGATCAGAACCTCGATTTGGCAGCATCAGGGGAATCATTGGAAAATGGTATTTCATCAGGCATCCAGGAAAAGTTAATATTTCGAATAACAGGAGAATGTATTGGAACTCAACGAAGAGCAACAACTCAATGAAATTAAAACCAATCTGGCAACCGTCAAGCAACGCATTGTCGATACCTGTCAACGAATTGGCCGCGATCCTGCCAGTGTGCGGCTTTTGCCGGTCACTAAAACCGTACCGGCAGAAAGATTGCGTATTGCCTATGCAGCTGGCTGTCACGAAATGGGAGAAAACAAGATTCAGGAAGCGCGAGAGAAATCCGAAGCGCTCCATGATCTGAACATCAAATGGTCGGTCATCGGCCATCTGCAAACGAACAAAGCCAAATACCTGGCGCGCTTTGCCAATGAGTTCCAGGCGCTGGATAGCCTGAAAGTCGCCGAAGAACTCGATAAACGTTTGCAAAATGAAGGACGGGCAATTGATGTCTACGTGCAGGTCAACAGCTCCGGGGAAGCCAGCAAATTTGGCTTGCCACCGGAGGATGTGCGTGCTTTTGTGATGCAATTGCCCAATTATTCAGCGTTACGAATTAAGGGACTCATGACATTGGCGATTTTTTCTGCCGACCATGACCGGGTGCGTCAGTGTTTTATCAAAATGCGCGAAATTCAGGCCATACTGCGCCAGGAAGCTCCGGCGGAGTTATCATTTGATGAACTTTCAATGGGCATGTCGGGTGATTATGAGCTGGCGATTGAAGAAGGTGCGACCGTAGTACGGGTTGGGCAAGCTATTTTTGGTAAACGGCCATTGCCGGATAGCCATTATTGGCCGGGACTTGGATAAGCTGATAGAGGAAACTCGATTTGGGAAGGAATTTAGCATAGGCATACTTATGCATCAAATTACACCTAATTGACTGTCTTTTTCTATCGATGCCTAATCAAGTGACCGATTTGGCTCAAAAAGTTATCTTTACGAGTACAGTGAGAGTATAAAAATCTGAGAAACTTGCAATCCATAACTTAACTAACTTATTAAGAGCAGTATCTTATAATTTAGTCTGTTGAATATGCTTCCTATTGTTTAAAGATCTCATTCTGTATGTGGGTGCTGAAGGATCAGCATATCCAAGTCAGCATCAAGGACAATAAATATTATCGCGATAATATTTTTGAGTTGATATTCACAAAAATGCTTAAAGTTTTAAGAATGAAATCCGAAATCAGTAAATATCTTTAAATAAAAGTTAATGTGAGTGTGTATAGCGCAAAGAATTATTTAAAATGTAACCTAATACACTGTAAATTATGAGTTTCCTGTACTGAAATATATTATAAATTTTATTTAACTAGTCGTTAAATATGACTAAGTGATTTTGTGAGTTAATCTGTAGACTATAACTGATAATGAGCTAATAGATTGCAGTCTTAAAGATAGATTCAACAGGAAGTAGAAAATTCTTGAAGTGTTGAAAAAATTTATTCTATGAATAAGACTAAAAGTTGCGATAGAAATTCTGCTAACTTACAAAGTGGTAGAGAGCATAACTCAATAAGCTTCTTATCGTTGTATAAGCATTTTCTTAATTAATAATATATAACCATTCCTTTTACATAGATATTCTAAAAAATTTGATCGTGATGGTAGTCGTTGTAACGTTCTCGTCTCAATCATGGGATGAGGAGTCAAAGATGCAGGAATATCAAAGTTTGAGCCACGCATGCCGAGATTGTAAATATCATGTGCATTTATTCCATAGCGACGGAAGAATTTGGTGCGCTCAGAGAATATTTAAAGAAAAGTGTGATATGACTTGCCAAAGCAGAAGGAAAACAGGATTGTAGAAAAATATTTGATGCTGGCATATCTACATGTGCATTATTGTTCCACTTCAGGATTCGGTGTCGCATGTTGTAGGTTTTATTAAAGGTAAAATGCGATAGCAATAACGTGCCAATTGAGTAGAAGTAAGATTCACGGGATAAAGCTTTGGACACATAGGCATTTTGTGTCAATGGTGGATCTGGATGAAGAGATGGTCAGAGCGTATACCTGAGATCAGTAAAGGAAGATGACGTTAAGATTAGTTGAAGCTGGGCATGTAAGTCTTTTAGCGGCTCGCAAACAGCCCCTCTGAGGAGCTTCAGTGTTTTACGGGAGGCGATTTACTACATATTCTGGAATATACTCCAATTTATGAAAGTAGTTAATTTTACTGCAAAAGGACTATAGCAAATATTGCATTAATTGTAGGGGTAAATTTTGTAGTGAATGTCGTGATGGTTTCGATGGGGAGACTTAATCTCTTTGGGTTTAGTTTTTTGCCCCTTAGAGCAGCGCTGTATTAAAATCTTCGCCAGGGTACTATCCTGTTGACTTGTTTTAGGTGAAGCGAATTATTAACACTAAGAGTTTCGTATATCGAGTATACCGTAACATACTATAAGTTTTTGTAAAATAGGTTAATTTTATATAATAGATCAACCCCAAATTGTAATTGTCTATGCAGTAGGTGAAAATGTGGTGCGTTAAAATTAAATATAGTGAAACTGTTTAGAGGTAAAATTAAATGACCAACAAAACAGAACGTGTACTTGCAAGAATATCGCATAAAAGAGTGGGCGATACCAGGGTATTAATAGTTGTAGATAAATATATTTCTGGTAACGCTCTAAAAAATATGTTGGAAGAGTGGGAATATAATGTTACCGGTGTCTGTACTTCTGGGCAGGAAGCTTTAGTTAGGGTTGGAAAAGATAAACCTGATCTTGTTCTAACGGATATGGAGCTAAGCGATTGTAGTGGTGTCCATTTAGTACAGCAGCTAAGTTTAAAAACTGATAACTCCAATCTTTGTATTTATTTTACAACTTATGCTACTGATTTGATTGTACAACGTACTATGAATATAGCCACTACTCTGGGTTATAGCATTAATAGATGCAATACTGAAAAGTTTCACAGAAATTTTGAATCTGGTTTTTGTCAATACTATGGTATTGATCAGACCATGAATTTCATCCAGCAATCGCATGTACAGCCTATCCGAGTCTTACTAGTTGATGATCAACAAATCGTACTTTGGGGATTGGAAAAACTTATAGACAGTGAAAAGCCACGAATGGAGGTTGTTGGCATAGCAACGAATATCTCTGATGCCAAACGTATTGTGATAGAAAAACAGCCGGATATTCTTGTGCTTAACATTTATATAGATGATATTGATTGTGTGAATTTTATCCCAGATTTCACCAATAATGGGAGTACGCGTGTTGTAATCTTTACTGAAACACACGATAAAGAAGTAATTGACCGTGCGGTACTGAGTGGTGCACGTGGTGTAGTGCACAGGAAGGAGTCGATGCAAACAATACTTAGAGCTATTGAGAAGATTCATGATGGTGAGCTATGGCTTGATCGTATAACCACCGGTCGCATATTTCTCCAAAATTCACTTATGCGAGGAAAAATATCTCATGATGCAGATTCAGAGAAAATTACAACGCTTACTCGCAAAGAATGTATGATTCTTAGAGCATTCTCAGATGGGGTAGGGGGGGAACAAAATAAACAAATAGCTGCTAAGCTGTGCATGAGTGAACATACATTACGTAATCATTTAACTTCTATTTTTAGTAAGTTAGGAATTAAAAACCGATTTAGTCTTTTCGCATATGCTAAACAACATTTCCAGCAATCTGGTTCGTTAAATCCTGCAAATGAGTCTTTTAAAATGTAGAGGTCGCGACCTGAGGTATGCTGACTTTTATGGAGTCTAAAGTTCCACATATGAAGAGATGAAATGGAGGATGAAGATGGGATTATCTCGTACACAATATAGAGA
>Ga0136611_10000677_pt1 | contig 22954 bp, 19 predicted proteins | sample AntDrymUQ2232306_2_FD_106645 | JGI IMG/M metagenome (GOLD analysis project Ga0136611, IMG submission 106645) | Polar desert sand microbial communities from Dry Valleys, Antarctica - metaG UQ223 (23.06) | ecosystem: Environmental > Terrestrial > Soil > Desert | place: Antarctica: Dry Valley...
GTCGAGACGCTGCTCGCGCGCTCCGCGAAGGATCCCGCCATCCAGAATCTCGTCGCGCAGGTGGTGGAAAGCGGGCGCCCGGCAGCGCGCGCGCTGGCGGTGCGCGTGATCGAGCGCGCCGATCTCAAGACACTTCCCCCGAGCTGGATCGCGCCGCTCTCGGGGATCCTCCGCGCACGAACGGACGGTCTTTTCGACGGTGCGCTCCGTGCCGCGGCGCGTTGGGCTTCGCGCAAAGACGCGCCGCCCGCGCTGCTGCAATCGCTCCTTGAGATTGCACAGGACGCGGCGCTGCCAACGGCATCTCGTTTTGCCGCCATCCGCGCCCTCCCTCCCGCGAGCATCCCCGGGGACGCCTCGCTCTTTCGGCTGCTGCGCGAGCAGCTCGCGAGCGAGGTGCCGACGACGCGTTCTGCCGCAGCATCGGTGCTCGCGGCTGCATCCCTGGACGAGGAACAACGCGGCGCGTTGGTCGAGATGCTGCCGCAGATGCAACCGCTCGAGATATCGCGGCTGCTGCCGGTGCTCGCGGCGAAGACCTCCGACATCGTCGGGCGGCGTCTGCTCGCTGTCCTCCGTGAGTCGCCTGGATTTGTGGATGTGCCGCCGCAAACTCTGAGAGACAGCTTTGCCCGGCTCCCCGAAAAACTCCGATCGGACGCGGAGGCACTCCTTGCGCAGCTCGATGGGGGCACCGCCCAACAGCGAGCGCGCCTCGAAGCGATTGCCGCGGAACTCCCCGCGGGCGATGTGCGCCGCGGGCACGCAATCTTCCAAAGCGCGAAGGCGGCTTGCGCAATGTGCCACGCCGTCGGTTACCTGGGCGGGAAACTCGGTCCGGATCTCAGCGCGATCGCTCAAGTCCGCACCGAACGCGATCTGCTCGAAGCGATCATCTTTCCGAGCGCGAGCTTTGTGCGCAGTTACGAGCCAGTCGGCCTCCGCACGACCAGCGGAGAAGAGCTGCTCGGCATTCTACGCGCCGAAAATGACGAAGCGGTGACCCTCGCCACGAGCCCCGCGGAAGAGAGGCGCGTCAGCAGGCAGGATGTTGCCGCGATGCAGCCGGGGGCGATTTCGTTGATGCCAGCGGGATACGATCAAATCCTCAGCCGTCAGGAAATCGCGGACGTTGTTGCTTTCCTGAGCGCGGGCAAACCGAAGGCTCGTTAGCGTCCCATCGAAGTGTGGACCGTAGAAAAACTTTCGCACTTTTCGCATGTCCGATGTCCGCGCGGCATCTCTACGCGGAAAAGGCCGGCGGGGGAGGCCGGCTTTCAGGAAAGCGAAAAGTAGGGCGGGCGGGGTCGGTTTAGCGCGCGGTTGTCACCCCTCCGGGAAGAACAGGTGTCCTAGTCGTCGCTGAAACCGGCGCCGAGCGCTCGGTTTCAGGTTCGTTGGAAATGAAGAGCGGCGCACGCTTCGCGACCGCACGAGGCGTCAGATCGCCGATGAAGGCGCGGTTTTTAGACCCGGCTTTTCCACCGCTTTTTTGCGAGCCTGGCCTGACCTTCAGCGCAGGCGCGAAAGCGGCCTGCAACGCCAGATCGGAGGGCTGCTGGAACTCTTCAAAGGCCCGGTCAACGTCGTCGAAAAGAACCTGCGACCGCCCCGCTTCCCTCGCGAGATTGCGGGCCTCATCCACGGCATCGCGGAGCGCGGCGAGGCGCAGCTTTTGGCGCAGCTCGACGCGAGCGACGGCTACTTCCACGGCATCCGGCTCGGCGGCAATCGTGCTCGGCAGCCATTCGCCAAGGCCCTCATCCCAAACCATCGAAAGCAGCGACTCGGCGACGGCCGACAAGTCCGCGTGCGTGGGATGCTCAGGCAATTTTACGAAGCGCTTCACGCGATGCGTCAACTGCTCGCTCGTCCATCCGGTTTGCTTCTCCACGTTCTCGCGCAGCCGTGAAAATTGATCCGTGCAAATGAGCGCGACCGGGGCGCCGGCATTCACGAGCGCAGTGTTGATCCAATCAATCAGTTCCGGGGCGACATACAGCCGCTTCCCCTTCGGCCACGCATGATGTGCCTCGTCGAGAACGAGCATCAGCCGCGACGTGGTAAAGAAGGTTTCGATCTTCGCTTGCAGCTCGCACGCTTTGCGCTGCGAGGTGGCGAGGCCCAGCGCCTGCCCGATGGCTGAAAAAAAGCCCGTCCGGTGCGTGATGCCGCTGAGGCTCACAAAGCGCGCCTCGCCAGGATGACGCCGCACCCACTCGCGGGCGGCCGTGGTCTTTCCGCAGCCGGCCAAGCCTTCCACGATCACCATGCGCCCCGCCCGCAGAGCGAAGTCGAGCGCCGAGTGCATTTGCCGGCTAACCGTCGTTTGCACGAAAGGCACCGGGCCGATTCCTTCCGCCTCTGCCTTCAGCTCCGTGAGGGACTTCCAAAGGTCGATCACGAACGGGCAAAAGCCGTGCCACCATGCGCCTTCGAGGTCCGCAAGATCGATCGATGGATCAAGGCAAAGCGCTTCAAGGAAATCGCGCAGCCCGTGAACGTCGATCGCGAGTTCGCGGCATTGCACGAGGTAGCTTTCCGCCGTGGTGTCCCATCCCTCCGACCGCGTGCGAGCGCTGCGTGTGGCGCCAGCGCCAAACGAGTCTTGAAACCTTTTCAGGTGGAGCGACGCGAGGGGCTGAAAGTCGATCTCACTACCAATCTTCTCCCGCGTCGCTTCATCGTAAGAAGTCTCCGGGGAAATCCCAGCGTCGTGCATCGCCGCGCAGCCGAGCCGTTCCGGCCAGCGGTTCACGATCTCCGCCGCGATCCTGCGCAGGCCGCCGCGCTCGACAGACTTCTGCTGAAGGAAAAAGATCATCTGACGATGCCTCGCGTCCTCATACAGCTCCGCTTTCGCGGCCACGAGGTTGCCGGCGATGCCTCGCGTTTCCACGAAGTGAGGGCTCGACATATAGCGTTCAAATGAGGGGGCGGATTCAGCGGGTGCGCGGCGGGTGCTCATGGGCGTTTTTTAGGGTTGCAGCGTGGGAAATTGGATGGCGCCGCTCTCGGCGCGGCGACGCTTGATTGCGGCGATGGTTCCAAGGGCTTCGAGCGCCGTCTCCGAATCTTCAACGAGCCCCGCAGGAACGTTCGCCGGCGCACAGGCGCGATCGATCTTCGCCCGGACTCCGCGACGGGAGCGCGCTGTCGCCTGCGCCTCTGCGCTGTGCTCCCGAATCTGTTCCGCGCGGGCGATCGTGCCCGCATCGATAATCGTGCGGCGGAAAGAGGTTTCCGGGAGCACGTTCTGTGTCTGCTGATAGAGTGCGCGCTGGTAGCCGAGATGCTCATTCACGAGCGACTTTTCGCGCGCGAAGTCTTCGGGCGTGGCGTCCATTGCGGGGAGCGGATTCGAGCGCTGGACGGCGAACATTTCGCCGCCTTCTGCGGGCTCGCAAAAGGCCAGGTCCGGAACGTCGGGGTTGAGGTAAACGACCACCTTTTGCCCGACGCGAGCACCCGTTTGTGCGTCGAAATACGCGAAGCGCTGCCCGCCCAAGGTGAAGCGCAAACCGTCGTGCCGGATCGGCAGCGGCACGGTGCGGACGTGCGAGAGCAGATGCGCGCAGCGCTCATCGAAACGCGCGCGGGGCTCCGGCCCTTGCAGCTTTAGCCACCCTTCGAGCGGGCTCATCCCGTCGAGCATCCTGCCGCGCTGAGGCTCGCGGTTGCAGGCATCCACGATCCCTTGCAGCTCGCCGGCCATTTCCTCTTTCGAGAGGAAGTGCTGATTGACTGGGGCGCGACCGGCGCGCGTGTCTTGGAGCCGCTTTTGCAGCCGCTCATAGCGGTCGTGCCGCTCGTCACGTCCGCAGTAACCCGGCAGCCGCTCCATGCGATTCTGCAAGTGCCCGAAGACGCGCTCCACGGGTTTGCTGCGCGGCAGATCGGCGTGGCGAAAGGAGAGGCCGAAGTCGCGTTGGAAACCGCTTTCGAGTTTCTCCCACGGCACGTCCTTCGGCCCCGTCACGAGGCAGGCACGCTGCCAGATATTTCTCTCGAAGTAGAACCCGCGACGCGGCAGCCCGTGTTCAGCCATGGCGCGGGTCATCAGCCCGCGAACGTGAACGGCTGAATAAGCGGCCTCCGGAATGAGCACGTGCGCGAGCACGAAAAGCGACCGCAGATCGATGAAAACCAACCATTGCCCTCGCATGAGCTCCGGCCCGCTGTCCCCGATTTCATACCAGTAAACTGGCGCCGTGGTATCGTCGCCCTGGTAGAAGTCTCCGGCGCACACTGCGGACCAATCGCGATCGAGATAAGGCCCGCTGAGGCGCTGCTCCCTGGGGCCATGGTGCAAGGGCATCAGCCCGCGCACGTCGCTGCGCACCTCTTGCACGAGCGCACGCGGCACTTCCGCCGCGAAGCGCACGGCATCAGCGGCGACCGGGGAGAGCACGCCATCGCGGGCGCACTCGCGCAGCGCCTGGTGAATCCGGCCGCCGCAATGGTGAACCGCATGCGCCGTCACGCGCAGTCGTTCCGCGTCGCTCAGCACGTGCTCACGCGGCCGGCCCGACTTTCCGAGCCGTTGATCGCAGAGCGCGTCCGCGCGGCCGGCAGCGCTCTTCCAAGCCTCATGCTTGCGCTTCAGCGCCGAGCGTAGCGCGGCGCCGTTGCGGGCAAGCCCGACCCCGTAGCCGCGCAAAAGCTCCGCGACTTCGCGCCGCGCGCGTTTCTCGGGAATGCCGGCGGCGATCCGCGCGCCGATTTCCTCGCAGATGCGCGGCCAAAGAAGATCCCGCTCGCGCACCGTCGGGCGCTCAGGATCGCCGAGCCGCATGCACGCTTCGTAAACGCGGCGATCGCCCTCCGATACTGCCAGCGGCGCCGCCGGTTTCCGCGTCAGGTTTTCCTCGAGATAAAGTGCCAGATCGTCGAACCGTTCCTCGCCCGCGTCGCGATCGATCGTTCGATTGAAAACCCGGCGCCAATGCCGATCCGAGACGGCGCCAAACTCCCGGCGGTATTCATCCAGAAAGCCGGGAAGCAGCGCGGGCCATGCCGGATCGTCGCGATGGGCGAGCGCTCGATTGAGCACGCGCGCCAGGCGCTTCGCGCGGTCAAGGTGGGGGGCCGCCATCTCCGCAAGCGCCAGCGGTGGCGTCCAGCGCTGGGGCGGATTGGCGAGCAGATTTTGGGCGTCGCGATAGCCTTTGCGCACGGCGACGGCGCGCAGATCATCGCGCAGGCGCGACGGCAGCGCCGCGAGCGTCCACGCGGAGGCGACTTGCCCGCGCACGGCCTTCGAGCCATTGCTTGCCGTTCCTTCCAAGGCAGCGCGCACGGTGCGACTCGCGCGGCCAAGCGCCGCCGCGATTTCCGCCGCCGTGAAGGCATCCCGCGATGGATCGTCGGCGGAGTTCATCGCGTGGCGCCTTTCTGATCGACCGCGAAGCCCTCGCGAATCATCCAAAACTCCGGCGACGCGCGGCGCAACCGAGGCAGTTCTTCCTTCGGCACCTCACGCATGCGCGCGGTCAGAAGAGCGGCGGCACTTCGCCCCGAGAGACGCCCCCGAGCTGACAGTTCCACCGCCAATGCCTCCACGACTGCGCGGAAGGGCGTCAGCACGTGACAGACGCCCCGGAAATGCCGCTGCAAGCTGCGCTGCACGGACTCGAAACGCGGAGCGGCGCTGGCGATGAACCGCAACATCATCGCGCTTTCCAGAAGCTCCCTCGCGCAGTCGATGCCCTTGAATCTGGACGTCGCCCAGTTCACCGCTTCGGGGTCGTAATCGGCTTCCGCCGCGACCCCGGCAAGCGTGGAGTAAAGCGCTTGCAGCGGCTCACCACCCGGCGCCTGTGCTTTCACAGAACCCTTCGCGCCGGCAGCCGAGACGTTGGTTGAGGGAAGGCAGACGAGGTAACGCATCACCGCGTGCGCCGCTTCGTGACGACACGCGACCGATGCCCTCACATCCTTTGCCGCCATGCCTTTCATTCAGCCGCCCGGAAGCGGGCGAATAGTTGAGGCTGCTCCCTCGCGACGATCGCGCCGGCCTCCCCGAGACCCACGTTGCGGCGGGCGGCCACGGTGTGCGCGGCCATGAGGACCGGCTCGGTCCCACCACCTTCGGGCATGAGTTCGACTCGGTTAAAAAGTGAAGCTCGGTAGGCGTCGTATGCGCCCGGATTCTCGCGAGCGAGCACGATCACCGCGTCTTCCACTTCAACCCGCAGGTGCAAGGCAATCGCCTTGGCAGCGATCATGAAGTCGGGCGCTGGCGTCTCGGGAGCGCGCGCCGTGACGGGCGCGCGATGCCCGCCGAGCCCGAGGGCCGCCCGGTATTCCTCATACGCCTCCGGGGCCTCGTGCGCGACCAAGGCAGCGCCTTCCGCAGAATCCAAGCTGCGATCCGCCCCGGCCACCTTCGCGGCCACGTAGAAGGGCGCGTCGATTTCTCGCGCGGGCTGAGGCGTTGAATCAAGCGCGCGGTGCGGCCCGAGCCCGAGGTCCGATCGGTAACGCGCATAAACCGCAGCGTCACTCGCCGCCACACGGGCGGCAGCGTCGGCAAACTCTATGCCGTCGCTGGCCTCCAGCAAGCGCGCCATCACGAGCATCTCCGGCGCTTCGGCGATCGGCGCCGCCGCTGTTCCATCCGCTTTCGCGAGCACCGGCTGAATTTTGGAAAACGCAGCTCGGTTAACGAGACCGCCACAGTTCACGGGAAGTCCGGTCACACGCCCGGCGCCGTCCAAATGAAAGGTCGGAGAGAACCTCCGATAGTTCCTGCCGAGCAGCGCCCGCTTCCCCGCTTCCGACCATGTCACCTTCGCCCGCACTCCGCCGGTCACCGGATCGTCGCCGCCCCAGGTGAAAGCGACCGGCCACGCGCTTGCCTCTTCGTCGTTGTGGTTCAGATCGAAATACGGCTTGTCGCCAACGCCGCGCTCACACTCGCGGTTCATTTCCTCGAATGCCGCTTGCACGACACGGGCCGTCTCCGCGTTCACATGCACCGTCAATCGCGCCGGCCTGCCATTCGAGGTCGCTTGAATGGTCGAGGTGCCCGGCGGCATCCACTGTAAGTGCTCCGGCAGACGCAGCGCGCCAGCGCTGGGAGGAAGAGCGGTGGAGTCCGCTGCGAGAAAGGCGCCGGGGTCGTAGTGCTGAGCGTGATAATAAGGGTTCATGGCAGTTGGGTTTTTGGGGAGCATCGTCAATGGCTCGAGCACGAGCTCTCCAGGTTCGCGAGGCGCGCCTCGATGTTCTGCACCGCGCTCGCGATGCCGGGGATGGCGGACGCGATCCCCGCCGCGCTCATCTGGATCTGGCTGGCCGCGCTGCTCATCTGGGCCGCTGCGGCCGCGAGCACTCCGGCCGCGCCCGAGTTCGCCTGCCCTGCACCGGAGAGCGCCTGCCCCGCTTTCGAAAGATCGTTCGCGGCCTGATCGGTCGCGCTCGCCGCGCCGTCCATCGCCGCCGCCGCATCCGCTGCCTTGTCGCCCCCGCCCTGCGGCGCCCCGGCCGGCGTCGGCACGATGTCGCCGAGCGGCGTCGGCGGCTTTGGCCCGAAGATGTCCAGCGCCGGGCTATCGCCGAAGCCCGCACGCGGCTTCTTGAAAACGTCCGGCACGGACACCGCTCGCGGGTCGGGCTTGGCGTCGTTGCCGAAGCGCCCGCGCTCGCCCTGCATCTTCTCGTCGAACTCCCCGCCCTTCTCCGCGAGCAGGCTCTTGAGGTCGGCGCCGCCGATCCCCGCATCCTTCGCTTCACGCTGGACCTTCCCGAGGAAATCTTCGCGCGCTTCGCGCCGGGCGCGCGCACCCTTGCCGCCCGTCGTCTTCTCCGAGCCGTCGAGGTCCGGCTTCATCTCGCCGATCTTCTCGCGCGCTTCGGTCTGTTTTTTCTGCTGATCGGCGATCGCCTTCTGCTCGCGCATTTGCGCAGTTTGGGAGGCGAGTTCCAGCGCACGGGCGCGCTCCGACGGGAGCAAATCGGCCTCGGAGATCCTCGCGATTTCCTTTCGCAAATCGCGCTGGATTTCGAGCTTCTGCGCTTCGAGGTCGTGCCCGCTGGCGAGCTCGCGCTGGATGCTCAATTCCTCCTGCAGCTCTTTCACCATGTCGCGCCCGGAGATTTCGGTTTTGCCGATCTTCGAGTTTGTGGAGTCGAGTTCCTTGGTGAGTTCGATGATGCGGCGGAGGCGCTGCTCGAAGTGTTCCGCCGCTTCCGGGTCGCCGCCCATGCCGGCGATGCCGGCCGCCGCCTGCTGCGGGTCAAAGCCACTGCCTAGTTCAACGCCTTTATTCGCGATGTCATCGGCGAAGGAGCGGCGCATTTCGTCCACCTGCTCGCGGAGGCGCGCGACTTTTTCACGCGGCCCCATTTCGTCGAGCGCATCGCCCTCGACTTCTTCGGTGAGCTTCCCCGAGCGCGCATCGTGCCCGGCGCGGGCCTTTGCGCCTTTGTCGAACGCCTTGGCGTCGCCAAACCAGTTCTTCCAATTCCCGCTGCCGCCGGCTGCCGAGCCCGCAATCCGCTCGCGCTGCTGCAAGATATTGCCGAGCTGCAGCACGTGGTTCTGCAAAATGCTCTGCTCGGCTTCGCTCGCCTCCAGCCCTTGCTGGCGCCGGGCGGCGATGGCCTTCTCAATCGCCTCGATCGCGGCCTTCTCGCTCTTCTCGTCCTTCGCGTTGGCGAGCTGCTCCTGGAGCGCCTTGGATTCGGCGCCGGCCTGCTGGCTCAGCTTGTCCTGCGAGCCGGCCTCGAAAAGATTCTTGACGCTGCCGAAAGCTTTGTCCTCGAGCCAATTTCCCTTCGCCAGCTCCTGCATCCAGCCCGGCAGGTTTTGCAGCACGGCTTGGTTGAAGCCTCTCATCAGCCCCACGAGCTGCGTTCCGCCATCCACGAGCCCGGCGAAATAGGTGCCAAGCCCGGCTGCCGCGCGCTCCGCGCTGTCCTTCCCCAGCTCGGCGTTGATCCCCGAAAGGCCACCGCGAATTTGCTCGAATAGCTCCGCTGTGGCGATGCCTTGGAGTTGCTGCAACGAGTCTTCGAGGTTCGAGAATTGCACCGCCACGGAGCCCGCCCCCGCTTCGCCAGCTTCCTTGAACGCTGCGAGCTTCCCGCTGAGAAAATCGAATAGCGTTCCGCTCTCCCTCGCGGAGTCCACCTGTGCCTTGGTGATCCCCAAGATGCGCGCGGCCATAGCGTCCTCGTTAATATTTCCGGAGACGAGCGCGCGGCTTTCCTGAAGGAGCTGGTCAGACCGGATTCCGAGCCCGCTCAACGCCTGCGACATCGTTACAACCAGATCGACCTGTTGCTTCATGCTCAGCCCGGCGGAGGCGAACGCACCGGACAAGCCTTGGAAGCCTTGCACGAGCTGTTCGAAGGTCGCGGGCGACTCCTTCGCTTTCTGCTTGAGGAGGTCGATCGCGTCGCCGGCCGCGCCGAGCGCCACCTCGAAATTGCCGAACCGCCCAGAGGTATCGAATTGCTTAATGACGGCGGCGATCCCCAGCTTCGCGCCTTCCAGCGTGGAGTTGAACCGGATGCCTTCGGTGACCGCTTGCGAGAGGAACGCGGGAATTTGAGCGACGCGCGTGATGACTTCGCTTCCGATCCCCAACCCAAAGCCCTGCACGAGTCCTTTGCTGAGCGCGCTCGTTTTCTCGAGCGTGACGCCCAGCTCCTTGAACTTGCCGAGCATCTCCTGAACGCCGCGAGGATCGGCGTCGCTCTGGATGCGGATGCGGTAAACTTCAGACACGGTGCGCGAGCGTTTTCCTCAATTCACTTTGAGCCCGTGAATGGCGGCCTGGAACCGGTCGTCTTCGCGCCGTCGTTCGGCGAGCCGATCGAGCAAGGCGAGAGAATCGAGATAGGGTATCGCATCGATCTCGGCGGGGGTGCGCTTCAGCTCGGCAGCGAGGAAGACGGTGGACTCGTCGAAATCGCGGAGTCTTTCTCGAGCGCTGCGAGGGCGAGGATTTCCACCGCCAGCTTTTTTTTTAGCAGCGCGGATTGGTAGGCAACCGCATCGGTCGCGTCGAAGCCGTGGTGCGCCGCCATGATCGCGGAGACGATCTTCACCTCTTCCTCCGCGCTCAGGGTATCGAGCGGAAGGTCTGTGCCCTCACAGACGATCGCGAGAATCGCCGCCCGCTTTTCGTCGAGCTGCTCGGCCGTTTCCCGCCCGTCGCGATCAAGCGCCGCGACCCGTCGCATCTGGCCACGAGTCGGCAAGGGCACGCGGTGTTCCGTGAGCGTTTCCTCATCGTCCGCGCCGGCACCGCGCCGGACGAGGGTGAAGACGAGCGGGTCGGGGAAGCGAAGGGCGATGGTGGTGTCGTTCATGACTTGCGCGCCGCGCGGGCGCCTGATTTGCGATCGACAAACGACACGTCCGGCGCCGACCAGAAATCCCCCGCGCGGGCGACTGCGGCGCGCCAGCGGTGGATGCACTTCGCCGAGACGACTTTTCCAAGGATCGCCACACTCGCCGCCCGACCCGCTTCGACTGCGGCGCAAATGACGCCGCCATTGCAGAGGATCGCTGCCTCGACCACGGCGAGAATCGCGATGCGATCGAGCGCGCGCGCCCGGCTATTCGGCGGGACCGTTTGCCACGTCCGCCCTTTGGCATCGTGCGGTTTTACTCGTGCGCTCCCGATGAGCGACGGCCCGCCGGCTTGCACCTGGCGCCGCAAACCGATCACGACTTGCACGGCGTCACGGCTCGGAGGGAGGGGCGCCGTTGCGAATTTGTCGCAGTGGGCAGCCCGACCCGTGGGCTTCGGGGCGGTGCCGTTCACGCGGCCGGGAAGAGCACCGTTCGACTTGGTGCAGTAGGCGGAGAGCGGGGCTTTCCGTCCGCCCCTTTCACGAATCACTTTCAGCCAAAAGTAACTCGTTCCAATGCTGATCGTCGCGCCCGTCGCGGCGAAGAACGCTGCGCGTCCGCGCTCAATCGCCTCAGCCTTCGCGAGCCCCTCATCCTCCGCCGAAAACACTGCGTCGAGCATCGCTTTGCGGGCGAGGGCTCTTTGCCTGACCACGACGGGACACTGGCGGAAGGGCATGGGCGCCTTCCACCGGGCCGGCCGGGGTGCGAGGGACTCCGCTTTCATCACTCGCCGGCAGGGTCTTCCTTGGCTTCCACCGATGGCAGGAAGCCGAGTTGAAGCGTGATGACCGCTTCCAGCTTCGAGGCGGCGTCGTGCATCCGGGCTTCGAGCGGACGCGCGCCTTCGCGCGCATCGGTGGAAGTCAAAACGGCGGCAGCGTTGTGCAGCTCGGCGGCAGCGCGGCTGGCGATTGTTCGCGGCTTAAAATCGCTTTCGAGCCTCTGCCGCTCGTGGGCTTCAAGCCCACTGCCGAACAGCTCATAGAGCGCGGCGGAAAACTCTTCGTCGGCCTCCGTCCTGGCCGCGTCCACGGACGATGAAATGAGCCCTGCGACTCGTGCCGTGGTGCGCTGAACCCCAGCGAATTGCTCTTCCTGACTCGCCTCCAAGGCGGCGCGCTGGACGTCGCTGCTTTGAATTTTGGAAAGGAGTGAGGCGATGCCGGAAACGGCCTCCGCGCGCTCCGACGGAAGGCGGTGGCGATCGTCGCGCAGGGTGATCAACTCGCGCTCGCGATCCTGCTTCTCCGCCGCCATTTTGGAAATCTCTGCACTCTCCCGATCGAAGGCCGCAAGCGCTTGCTGCGACGCGGAAAGGATCGTCCTCAATTCCGCTCCGAGGTTGGCATGGTCGGGAGACGGAGCCTGAGGCGCGACGCCTACCTGTCGCGCCTTCTGCCATGCCCAGATTTGAAAATCGTTGGCGGGAACTTGATCGAGCGGAGTGCCCGCCGGGTAGCAGCGGTGATCAATGAGCGAGACGATTCCGCGCGGGTCGGTGACGATGAGCAGGTCTTTCATAGGGGTCCGGTTTTGGGAATCAGTTGGTGTCCGCGCTTTCGGGCAGTTCCGGCTGAACGGCGTGCTGTAGTTCGCGCCATTCGCGTTCGAGCCTTTCGGGCAGCGGATTGGCCTCGCCGCGCGGATCGAACCGCTGCAAGGCATCAATCCGGCTCTGGCGATCATCGATCGCCCTTTGCGCCACGGTATCGCGCCCAAAACGGTGGGAAAAATCCTCCAGCAGCCGCCCATGCCACTGCGCACCAAAGAGCGGTTGGAGGGTGCTTGTCAGTTCGGCGGCGGCAAACGCCCTGGCATTATCGTTGAGCGACTGCAACCACTTCGCCGCCTGGAATCGGCTGCCCCTAACTGCCGCAAATTGATCGTCGAGTTTTGGCAGGGCAGCGGCAATCCGCGCCGCTAAGGTGGATGTCTGCGCGGTCAAATCCGCGAGGCGCTCGCGGAGCGCTTTTTCCGTGAGCTTGTCCGGGTCGAACTCCCCAGCTTGGAGCCTCGAAAGCTCTTCAAGAGCGGTCGCACGCTGCCCCCGGAGCTGCTCAACGGCGACGGAGCTATTGAGAAAAGCTGCGCGCCCGACAGCGGCCGATTCAAAAAGGGTCGCGAGCGCAGCGACCGGGTTTTTCGCCCCGAGAGCCTCGAAGGTTTGGGCGGCGCCGACCTGCCCAGAGCGCACCCAGGCGGAGATCATTGCGTCAGGCGCCGGGAATTCGGATAGGCGCGTGCCTGGAGGGTAGGTTTTGCCGTCTGTGCCCTTCAAGCCGGCGGCGTCGAGAACGGCAAGGGCGTGGAATTTTGGAGTCATTCTGATTGGGTTGGGTTGGTGATTTGGAGGGTCGGCGCCGGCACGCGGGCGCGGGCCGTGAGCATGGAAAAAGCAGCACGCATCGCTTCGTTCGCGGCGTTAAGGCGGGCCATCGCGCCGCCGATTTCGCCGCCGATCTCGACAAAGGTTTCCACCGTCGCGCCGAGCCGATGCATGAAGCGTGGCGGCCATGCGGAGCGGCTCATCGTCAGAGCGCCGCAGGCGAATGAAGCCGTTGCGCAACGCGCGAGCGCCAGCCGCGCACTTGTCGCTTCCCGCACGTTGGCTTTGTCCGCCCGCGCGATCGACTCCAACGCGCGCGGCGAATCCTCTGCCAGAAGCGCCTCGCGAACGGCGGCAACCATGCCCTCGCCCCGCGAGCTGCTCGCCCGGAGCATCTGCCGCTCCGCGAGCACTTCCGCCCGCGTCGCGCTCAAAAAATGGGTAGCTTTCCGCGAGTTCATGGTGACGAAAAAACATCGCCCGGCGCCCCCATGAAGGAGGGGCGCCGAGCTAGCAGGACCGACACAGACAGTGACTCGAAGGGCGCCAGTTCAGAACGCCCTTCGAGCTTCACGCGCCGTCGCAATGGCGACGATCCGACGAGTCGGCCGCCGCTGCGCGCAAAGGTGTGAAATTGGAATGTCATCAGCCGATTTTGATTCGGACGCGCTCGCCGGCCTTCCGAGCCGGCGGCGGTGTCTCGCCGGACAGCTCGTAAATGAGGTCCGCCCACGGATTCAGGGCAGAGAGCGACGCGGAAATATCCGAGAGTCGGGGTGCTCGCTGAACCTTTCCCAAAGCGCGCAGAAACTCGGGAGTGAAGCGGCTCCGGGCCTCGGCGATCGCGACTTGTTTTCCCGATTCATCGGCCGCCGCGTCGCGGCGCTCGGCAAGCTCGCGGAGCGCGCTAAATGTGCCCGCGATCAAGGCCCGCGCCGCATCCGACACGGCAAGAGTTGGCGTGATTCCTGGCCAAAACTCCTGTTGCAATAGCGTCGTCAGCCGCTGCCGGGTTTTCGGCGAACAATCGATGCCGGTAATAACTCGGCGGATGCTGTCCGGTTCCAGCACCCACTCCGCCGCGAGGCTCTCTTCGGAGTGCCCCTGTTCTAACATGGCGGCTCGGATGCGATGAGCCGTGGCGAGCCGTGTCGCTTCGTCGGAGGTCATCTCGCGGCGTTTGATTATTTGCATTGTGAGGCCAGAAGCGGGCGTTACCGCCATTGGTAAAGTTCCACGCTGATACACAACCTACACATTGCGCGCAAGCGTTGCGTTGGAAAATCTTTAGGCGCACGCTGGCTCACTGATGGATGCCCCGGCTTTTGTTCCCATCCGCTCCACGGCAATCAAAGAATTAGGGATCGCGACCCGCTTCCGCGCTGTGCGCAACCGGCAAGCGCTCTCGCAGGCCATCCTGGCACAGCAGATCGGCCTGTCGCGGGATCAAGTGGCTAACGTCGAATATGGCCGAGCGTCCTTGCGCATGTGGCCCGGTTGGCGTTTTTGCAAATTCACGGACACGCACCCCGTATGGCTCGCAACCGGCGGAGGCCCGGAGAAACCTTGCGTCCGTGTTTACGTCGCGATGGATGGCTTGGAAGATTTCCTGTTCTCAGAGTTCGTGGCGCTGAACCGAGACTTGCTCGAAGGCGCGCCAACCGAACGCTACCAGCACGCCGCAAACTTCTCGGATGAGCAGTTGGCTGATTACGTGCGCAGCCTGGCAAAGTATTGGTTCTCGAAAACGACTGGAGATCGCCGGCAGCAGTTGCAAGACTTGCTCTTCCGCGCAGGGAGCGAGTTCGTTGGGAATGCCCGATTCTTTGAAGGAGGCGAGCACAATTTTTCCGACGACCCGGAATCGGCAAGTCAACCGGCTGTTGACAGCCCTGATCTGCCCGCTACGGTGCCGCTCGTGGCCAAACTATCCCCGCCGTTTTGGCAGCACCTGCGCGAAACACTCGTCGCGAGGACGGACCACGCGGGCGGGCGCGCGGATCTGGCGCGAGCGATGAAGGTGTCGCGCCAAACGGTTTTCAAGTGGTTGACGGGCAAGGGTTGCCCCGATGCCGAACACGCGCTGGAGCTGCTCTTTTGGGCCTTCCCGTCCCCGCGCGCAGAGAACAGAGACCCCGCCCGCGTTGTCGCGCGGACGGGGCCGGAAGGTCCAAGCCAGAACCAATGAAAAACGCACCAACTCGAACCAGCAAACAAAGTAGCAAACGAATCGCTTCGCCGCACGGGAAAAACGGGAAGCCGCCCGTTGCGCCAACATCCAGAAGTGGCGCCGCCACGCTCACGCGAAGGCCGCGAGTGACACCGAAAGACCGAGCCGAGCTGCTCGCGAAATTGAAGCGCAAGGGCGGGCAGATGGCCAGGAACGTCCCCATCGTTCCGACCCCACCGCCGGGGCCGAATCGTTGGCCGATGCTGACTCTCGAGCACGCGCTGGACGTTGCTCCCGGCGGACTCAAGGCTGCGGATGCAGCCGCGTGCATTTCTTACGTCCTCTTTAAGAACCGGGCGATCTTCGCCGAGCTGCAAGGCAAGCTGCTCGCCAGCGGTGAGGTGCGACGTGCGGTGCGTCTCGGAAATTCCCTGGTGGCGGCGGGCGTAGTGATTCGTCGCCGTTCACATCACACGCTGGACGAGGAAATCGATCACGAGCAGCCGTTCAATCTGCCGCTGCCTGGGTTGGCTGGCATGACTCCGCACACGTGGGAGTCGCTCGCCTTCTCTCTGAGCATGTGTTTCAACGAACTCGAGAAGCATCTTTCGGCGGAAATCGCACCGCATTTGCGGAGCAAGGATGATCAAGCGGAGCTTTGGGAAGCAGCGATGATCGCCGAGCAGGTATGCGATTTCTGCGGCATGTGGACCCCTCTCTCTAACGAGAAGGGGCCGTTCTGGCTGGGCGCGGGCGTAGCAAGGTCGCCGGTGTCCCACCACGCAGACCGTGAGCTGGCCGTTGCACTGGGGCTCGCCTCAGGAGGATAAGACAAAAGGCGCGGGGGGCAGTGCCCCCCCGCGCTTCGCCCCACTGACAATGCGCCGGTCCTCAAAAAAGGGCCGGCGCTTTTTGCTTTTGCATCCGAGGACAGCAGTTTGGGAGCTGCGGGGCGGGTCCTTCGGGTTGTCTACTCCGGCGCGAGAGCAGATGTCTAAGGGAAGCCCCCTAAAGGCCGGGCGGGACTAAAGGGCGGCCGTGCCGCCGCGCCGAAATTCGCCCTCCTACCTCCTACCTTTCGACCGTAGAAAAAGATTCGCGCTTTTCGGGCCTCGGATGTCCGAGAGGTGAGCGAATTACTCTGTTGGAGAGGGTCCGACCCTCCTACCTTTCGCGGACATCGGGGCCTCGCGGAACCCGTTTTCAAAAGCGCGAATCTTTTTCAGGGAGTTTCCCGCTCCAGATGCCGGTGTTTACTCTGTAGAACAGGGGCTTTTCAGACCTTTTCCGGCATCCTCCGGCACTTGGGAGAAAAGTGAGAAACTATTCCTCCGGTCCACAAGAAGTGCCTCCCGGAGTGCGCGATACAGGGTTCGAACCTGTGACCCCTACAGTGTCAGTGTAGTGCTCTACCGCTGAGCTAACCGCGCGTTTCCAGCGGCGGCGAGATTACCGGAGCAGTGCCCTCTGACAAGGCGCTTTTTGTTCCCGTCTGCTCACGGCAACGGCGACGGATCCGGCGCGCCGGTCTCGCCACTGCCGCTCCCGAGCATGCGTGCGCGGCGGTCGTGCAGCGGCAGCCGAACGGTGAGGGTGAGCCCTTTACCCTCATCTGAGACAAGGTCGATCTCCCCGCTGTGCTCCCGCACGATCCGGCGGACGATCAGCAGGCCGAGCCCGGAACCGCTGGCTTTCGTCGTGAAATACGGTTCGAAGATTTTGCTCATGGCGTCCGCAGAAATGCCGCCGCCCGTGTCCGCAAACGAGATGAGCACGAAGTGGTCGTCGAAGTCGGTCCGGATGCGCAGGATTCCGGCGTGCCGCATCGCCTGGAAAGCATTCTTAATGATGTTGTAAAACGCCTGCTTGATCTGCGTGCGATCGACTTCGATGAGCGGCAATTCGCTCCGCAACTCCGTCTCGACGAGGACGTCGCGATCTTCGAGCTCCGGCTGAAGAAACGCGACGCTCTCCTGGACGAGCTGATTCATGTTCTCCAGCTGTTTGTTCAGTCGTGCCGGGCGAATCGCGCCGAGGAACTGGTGAATGATCGTGTCCAGCCGCTGAATTTCGTCACGAGCGATATCGAGCGACTTGGCCAGCTCCTGACGCAGCGGCTCGGGAACCTTCCGCAGCTTCCGATCGATCAGTTGCAGATGGATGTTGAGCGAATTCAGCGGGTTGCCAAGCTCGTGCGCGACGCCCGCCGCCAGTAATGTGAGCGCCGTCAGACGTTCGGATTCGATGTTCTCCTCCGTGGCCGCCCGCGCTTCGGTAATGTCCCGCAGAATGACGGCATATCCGACGGCTTCCCGTTCGCCGCTTTGACCGCGCCGCTGCGTCGGTTTTTCCAAGCCAACCGGCACGACGTAAAAATTCAGCACGCGATGCTGCGGATAAAATACCTCCATGTCGCGCGAGACGACTTTGCCGGTCTCCACGAGGCGATCCCACTCCAATCCACGCAGCTTGTCGCTCAGCGGCTCTCCCATGCATTCCTCGCGGTCGAGGCCGAAGAGTTCGCAGGCGGCGCGGTTCAGGTAGTTGATCCGTCCCTTGAGGTCAGTGACGATGACGCCCTCGTGAATCGCGTTGAAGATTGTCTCGAGGAATCCTTTCTCATCAGCAAGGCGCAACAAGTAGCTCTGCACTTCCTCGGGCCGCACGCGCGAGACGCGTTCGATCAATTTGTCGAGGAAGCCGCTGTTCATACAGCTGGAATGCGAGTGGCAGTCATCCGTGCAGTCACTAGGCAGTTTGCCTGTTCCCCGCGAGCCCCTTTGATTGGCGCTCGCTGTCCCGCGTCACCCCGCGTTCGTGCTGGACGCTGCGCGCCGGCTTCAGCTAACGAACCCGCCGGCTCTCACTCCAACCCAATTCACCATCATGTTTTCCATCCTTTCGATGATCACCGGCCTAGTCTGGCTGATCTGCTGGATCATCGTGCTCATCAAGCTCTTCCAGCAGAAGGGCGCGTTGCACGGAATCCTCGGCATTCTTTCGTGCGGACTTTACCCGCTGATCTGGGGTTGGATCAACGCGGCGCGTCTGAATATCCGAAATGTCATGCTGATTTGGACGATCGCGATCGTCTTAAGCGTCGTCTTCAACGCTCTGATGGCAAGAGAAGCGTCCGCGGCTACCCTGCGTCTCCAGACCGCGCCGGCTGGAACTGCACCGGCACCGACCGCTCCGTAGCTCTTCCATCTGCGTCAACGAGGGTGCGCGTGAAGCGCATCGCGACTCTAAATCCCCTTCCGCAGTTGCGGGAACGCGCGCCCGCGCTCTAGCTTCCGCGCCCGCATGCAGCCGACCATCCTCATCGTCGATGACGAGAAGCACACCCGTGAAGGTCTACGCACGTCGCTCGAGGAGCAGTTTGAAGTTTATATCGCGGCGGATATCGCCGGGGCGCTGCGGGTTCTCGAGAGCGACCACGTCGATCTCGTGCTCACCGATCTTCGACTCGGCGGGGACGACGGGATGTCGCTGATCGACAAGGTTCTGGCTCAACCACATCCACCCGTCGTGATCATGATGACCGCTTACGGCTCGGTTGACGCTGCGGTCGAGGCGATGAAGCGCGGAGCGTTCGACTTCGTCATCAAACCGATCAATATCGACCGGCTCGAGATCCTCATCCGGCGCGCGCTCCGCAGCCGGGAGGTGGAGAAGGAAGTCGTCGAGCTGAAGCAGCAGGTCGAGAAACGTTACGGTTTCGAGCGGCTGATCGGCGAGTCTCCGCTGATGGACGAAGTGTTCGCGACCATCAAGCAGGTGGCGCCCACGCGGGCGACGGTGCTCGTGCAGGGGGAGAGCGGCACCGGCAAGGAGTTGGTCGCGCAAGCACTGCATGCGCTCAGCGGAAGACCGAAGGAGAAGTTTGTCGCGGTGCACTGTGCCGCGCTGACTCCGGAGTTACTGGCCAGCGAACTCTTCGGACACGAGAAAGGCGCATTCACCGGCGCCGGCGAGCGCCGTATCGGGCGCTTCGAGCAGGCCAATGGCGGCACGATCTTTCTCGATGAGATCGGCGAAATCGACGCCGTGACCCAGGTAAAGCTGCTTCGTGTCCTCGGCGAAGAACGAGCGTTTGAACGTGTCGGCAGCAACACTCCGGTCAAGGTCGATGTGCGGCTGGTCGCGGCGACGAACAAGAACCTCGCGAAGATGGTCAGCGAAGGAAAGTTCCGCGACGATCTCTTCTTTCGGCTCCACGTCGTGACCGTCGAGTTGCCGCCGTTGCGCGCGCGAAAGGAAGACATTCCCCTGCTCGTGCAGGCGTTCCTCAAGCAGTTCGCCTCCGAAAACAAGAAGCCGGTAAGCGAGTTAACGAGTGAAGCGATGCAGGCGATTCTCCGCTATGACTGGCCGGGGAATGTGCGCGAGTTACGCACCGCCGTTGAGCATGGCGTGGTCATGGCGACCGGGTCGAAAATCACCCTGCGCGAGCTTCCGCAGTCGGTCCGCTCGGGGGGCGCAGTCGGAGCGGTGCAGAGCCCGAGCTACGCTCCGGTGGCGAAGGGCGAGCGATTCGATTTGCATGCAAACGAACACACCCTGATCCTGCAGGCACTGGACGAAACAGGCGGCAACGTCACTCATGCAGCTAAGCGACTTGGCATCAGCCGCCGCACGCTGCATCGAAAGATCAAGCTGATGCGCGCGGCACAGCAACCAGCGACCCCTACCGAACCAATTCCCATGAGCAACGACTTGAACCAGCAACCTGCTTCACTCCATGGCGTTTGAGATTCGCGTCCAAACGCTGATTCACCGCCTGGAGGAAGGCGGCTGGGCAAAGTGGATTCGGCTCGCCGTGGTCGTGGCATTTTGCGCCTTCGTGATCAACCTCTGGCTCTTTCGTGAGAACGGCTTCAAAGGGCTCTCACACGCTCATGCCATCGATCAGGCGCAGATTTCCCGGGAAATCGCGCGCGGAAATGGCTTCTCGACAAAGTTCATCCGCCCGGCGGCGCTTTGGCAATTCACGGAGAATCGAGGCGCGTTCAACGTCGAACGCACTCCCGAAACCTTCCACGGGCCGCTCAACCCGCTGATCAACGCGCCATTCCTGTGGCTGGTTCGGAATTCGTGGCCACTCACACCAAAAGACGTGCTCTATACTCCGGAGCGAGTGCTCGTCGCGGTGCAATTTGCCTTCATGCTCGCCGGGGTGCTGATGAGCTATCTCACCGCGCAACGCTTGTTCGATCACCGGCTTGCGGTGCTGGTCGCCTGGCTGCTCCTGCTCTGCCAACCGCTGTGGGATTACGCGATCTCCGGGTTGCCGCAAAATCTCCTCCTCTTTCTTTTCAGCAGCGCGACTTATCTGCTGGTGCGTGCCGTGGAGGCGCGAGCCGCCGGGACGCGAACATGGCCATGGCTCGCGGGCTGCGGATTCGCTTTTGGCCTGCTCGCGCTCGGCCATGCGCTCACCATCTGGATCTTCGCGGGCGCGTTCCTTTTCTCCATCCTTGCCTTTAAACCGCGCTGGGTGACGGCAGTCGCACTCCTCGGCTCCTTCCTGCTGCTCTATACTCCCTGGGTAGCACGGACCTGGCGCGCCACCGGAAACCTCGGCGGCGTCGCTTCGTATACCTTCCTCCATCAGGTAAAAGGCACCGGGAGCTTTGTCCTCCGCTCGATGACTCCGCCACTGAAAGACGTCTCCCCGTGGGTTTACCGGGAGAAGCTTCAGAATCAAATCTTCGGGCACCTTGAAGGGATCTATCGGAATCTCGGGAAGATCGTTGTCGCGCCGCTCTTCTTCGTCGCCCTGCTCCATACTTTCAAACGGCGAGAGACCGCTTTGTTCCGCTGGGCGATCGTGTTGATGTGGCTCGCCGCGCTGCTCGGAATGGCAGCCATGGGCGGTGATGAAACTCTCCCGTATTCGCCGTTTGCACCGATTGTCGACTCAACGAACCTGCACGTGTTGTTTGTCCCGGTGATGACAGCTTATGGGCTGGCGTTCGTGCTCGTGCTCTGGTCCCGACTGGAGCTGAACTATAAGCTCGTTCGCTTTGGCTTCATCTCATTGATCTTTCTGATCTCGAGTGCACCTTTTCTCGTCCAATTCATCGAACTGAACAGCAGAGCTAAAGGGCGCGTCCAGTGGCCACCTTACGCGCCCATGTTCATCGCGCTGCTCAACCAATGGACGACTGAGCGGGAAGTCATCGCCAGCGATATGCCGTGGGCCGTCGCGTGGTATGCCGATCGCAAAAGTCTTTGGCTGCCAATCGCCATTCGCGATTTCGAATATTTGAATGACTTCAATCTCCTGAATGGGCGGATCGTTGGGCTATATCTGACGCCGGTCACGGGAAACAAGTCGTTCGTATCGGAGATTGTTAAAGGGGACTACAAGGAATGGGCTCCTTTTATCACGCGGCAAATTACCGGGTCCGCACTGCGGGACTTTACGCTGAAAGCTTCGACTGCAATGCCCATCGATCAGGAATGCGTTTTCTACGCGGATCGCGACCGGTGGACTGCGCGCGATGATTGACAGCTGGATCGTTTGAAAACCTTTGAGCGCAGTCGCGCGCTTGCGCTACCTTGCGGGCTCCATCGGCATGTCCAAGACTCCACCGCCCAGTGACCCGCCCGAGCAAAGCTTCGAGAGCGCGATGCAGCGCCTCGAGGGAATCGTCACCGCGATGGAGTCTGACGAATTACCTCTCGAGGAATTGATCGTTCGTTACGAGGAAGGAATAAGCCTCGTGCAGGTGTGCGACGCGAAGCTGAAGGCGGCGCAGAAGAAAATCGAGGTGATCACCCGGAGCGCGCAAGGAAAACCCGAGCTCGCCCGGTTCGAGCCCGACCAGACTCCCTCCGAGAAAACGGCGAACTCGCCCGGGGACGAGGTCAGCTTATTCTGAAGCCGCCTTCGCGAGGCAACCCGAACAGCGAAGACATCCGTTTTTCAAGAAATGCCGACGCCCATTCTTTCAACCATCAATTCCCCCGCAGATATCAAGGCACTGCCGGAGAGCGATCTTCCCATCCTCGCGCAAGAAGTCCGCGACGAATTGATCCGGGTCTTGTCGGAGCAAAATCCGACGTCGGTGGGGGGGCATTTGGGGCCGAACCTCGGCGTCGTTGAGTTGACCATCGCCCTCCACCGCGTTTTTGAGACGCCCACCGACAAGTTCATCTTCGACGTCTCGCACCAGGGCTACGTCCACAAGCTCTTCACCGGACGGCGGGACCGCTTTGAGACGATGCGGCAATACGGCGGATTGAACGGGTTCCTCCTGCGGTCCGAAAGCGAGCACGATTGCTATGGCGCGGGACACGCCGGCACCGCCCTGAGCGCGGCGCTCGGCATGGCGGTTGGCCGCGACAAGCGAGGCTCCGACGAGCACATCATCACCGTTGCGGGTGACGCGGCGTTTACGTGCGGGGTGAGCTTCGAAGCGCTGAATAACGTCCCGGAGCAAACGAAGCGCTTCATTGTGGTGCTCAATGACAACGAATGGTCGATCGCGCGCAACGTTGGCGCAATCGCAACTTACTTTAACAAGATCGCCACGCACCCCACCTATGCTCACCTGCACGAGAAGGCAGCGCATTTCGTGGAAATGATCGGCGGGAAGTTTGCGCTCACGCTGGCTCATAAGCTCGAAGCCGGGGTGAAGAACTTACTCGTGCCCAGTGTCATCTTCGAGGAGCTGGGCTTTCGTTATTACGGTCCGATCGATGGGCATGATGTCTCCTTGCTCGTCCGAACGTTCGAGTTTCTCAAGACACAGACGGAGCCGGTTCTTCTCCACATTCTCACGACCAAGGGGAAAGGCTATGCGCCTGCTCTGGAGCAGCCCGACAAGTTCCATGGGCTCGGAAAGTTTGAGCCGAAGACCGGAAAGACCTCTTCAGCCAGCTCGCCCACATACTCTGAACTCTTCGGCAAGTCGCTCGCGAAGTTCGCTGCCACAAACAACAAAATCGTGGCGATCACCGGAGCTATGCCCACCGGCACGGGGCTGATCCACTTCGCGAAGGAACATCCCGACAAGTATTTCGACGTTGGGATCGCCGAGGAGCATGCCGCCCTTTTCGCTGCAGGACTCGCCACGCA
>Ga0136611_10000678_pt1 | contig 22928 bp, 21 predicted proteins | sample AntDrymUQ2232306_2_FD_106645 | JGI IMG/M metagenome (GOLD analysis project Ga0136611, IMG submission 106645) | Polar desert sand microbial communities from Dry Valleys, Antarctica - metaG UQ223 (23.06) | ecosystem: Environmental > Terrestrial > Soil > Desert | place: Antarctica: Dry Valley...
AGTTTGAAAAAAAACAACTTGACCGCAAAATAAAAGAGAATGAAAGAATGCCCGAAATGTGAATTGTGTTATGCGGATGAAGTGAATTTCTGCCCGCACGACCAAACTCAAACGCGCCAAACTTTACCCGGCAGTCAATTGCTCGCTAATCGTTATTTCATCGAGAAAAGACTAGGACGCGGTGCGATGGGACAAGTATATCTGGCGCGTGATAAAAATTTGGGAACTAGGCGCGTTGCCGTTAAAACCGTGCGGCAGGATATTTTAAACAGCGAAGATTTGCAGGAAGGCGAAGCGATTGCGCGGTTTGAACGCGAAGCGATGTCGGCGGCTTCGGTCAATCATCCGAATATCGTTGACGTGACGGATTTCGGCGAATCGGCGGAAGGCGTTTTTTATCTGGTGATGGAATACGTCGAAGGTGAAACATTGCATCGTCTTTTGCGGCGCGAGGGAACTTTGCCGGTGAAACGCGCCGTTAAACTTCTGCGTCAAATCGCTGATGGCGTGGAAGCCGCGCACGATGCGGGAATTCTGCACCGCGATTTGAAACCCGCTAATATCTTTATAATGAACAAGGGCAAATCTGGCGACGGCTTTATCAAAGTCGGCGATTTTGGTTTGGCGAAAATCGTCAATCAAACCGTGACGGACGCGAGTTCAAACGCCACACCGTCTTCGCGCGGAATCATCGGCACGCCGGAATTTATGTCGCCCGAACAGATGCAGCCGGAACTCGGCGTTGACGTTCGCGCCGACGTTTACGCGCTCGGCACGATTGCATATTTAATGTTGGGCGGGCGAACGCCTTTCGTCGGCGATTTGATGCAGCTCGTGATGCAGAAAATTATGCATACGCCGCCGCCGCTTTCGTCGCTTCGTTCCGACGTGTCGCGCGATGTCGAGCGAGTGATTATGCGCGCGCTTGAAATCGAACCGGCGAAACGTTCTAAAAGCGTCGGCGAGTGGATTGAGGAACTCGAAGCGGCGACCGAGGATGTCGAAGACAAGAAAAACGCCGGAACTTCGCGGCTGGTGATTCTCGCGCCGGTCAACGCGGAGGTTTACGTCAACGACGAGCGCAAGGGAAGCATTGGCAGTTCAGGAAAATTAATTTTGACGACGATTCCCGCCGGCCAGCACATTTTGCGGGTTTCCAAAACGGGCGAAAAGGACGACGAGCGCTTGATAGAAATCCGAGAAGGCGCGAACGAACAGGTTATACAAGCGCAGTTAAAACCGCTGCGCGAATCGTCGAGCAGCCAGCCGTCTCTGTCCGGCGCACGCAGCGGCAGCGGTTCGCCGCAGTCGAGCGTGATGCCCGGAATCGTCGCCTGCCCCAATTGCAACGCCCGCTTCGCCGAGGGCGTGAAATTTTGCGGCAAATGCGGCAATCGGTCTTTCAACATCATCAGCGAAGGCGAAAATCAATCGAGTTTTCCGTGTCCGCGCTGTTCGGCGATCTTGCCGCCGCAGTCGAAATTCTGCGGTCGCTGCGGTTTGAATACCTCGCAATCGGGCAATTTGCCAAAACCTTCGCCCATCGGTTTTCAAACGAATAACCCGCTCGATGCTCCGCGACAGGTCGAGAAAATCTGCGGGCGATGCGGCAGCAAATTTCCGCCGAACACTAAGTTCTGCGGGCGTTGCGGAAATAACCTCGCTTAAATTAGCGCGCATTTATTTTGCCGGAACCCGAGCGGCGCGAAATGTCGTATAATGAACAACCGTTTTTTCACTTGCTACAGAGTAAATATAGGAATAAGAAATGAAAATTTGCCCGGTTTGCAATCAAACTTACGCGGACGATAACTTGAATTATTGTCTTAACGACGGCGGGACTTTAACCGAATATATGGACGACGCGCCGCCGACCGTAATGCTAAACCGCGCGCGAACGACGCAGCAGAATTGGGAAAATGTCCAAACGCCAACGCCCTGGCAAAATCAACCGCTGCAACAGAATCAAATTTACCAGCCGCTACAGCAGCAGAATCAGCCTTATTCTCTCGCGCTTATTCAGGGACAAAACCAAACTTTGCCGACCATTTCGCTCGTTTTTGGGATTTTTGCTACAGTCTTTACTTGCTGTTACGGAGGGCTTCCATTAGGCGCGGCGGCTCTCGTGACCGGTTATTTGGGCTTGAAAAATGCCAGCGAAAATCCGGCGCGATTTGGCGGGCGCGGATTGGCAATCGGCGGAATCGTAACCGGCGTGATCGGATTGTTAATCTCAATTATATTTTTTATAGTGCTTTTGGCGGGATAAATACACATTGAATGCGAGTTACACTGCGCGTGATCGCCGGTCCGCAAACAGGGCGCGTCTTCACGTTTGACCAGCACCAGACTTTTACGATTGGGCGGAGCGAAGACTCACAGTTTTGCCTGCCGCACGACCGTTTTTTTTCCCGCAATCACTGTCTTCTGGAAATCGCGCCGCCGCAAACTTTTCTGCGCGATTTAGGCTCGACCAACGGAACTTTCGTCAACGGTTTGAAGGTCGAGACCGCACATTTGAAAAACGGCGACCGCATTCAAGGGGGCGAGACGGTTTTGGAGGTTGAAGTTTCCGTAACGGCGGACGAAACTTTGCAATACAGTCAAGGCGCACAGAAATTTGACCCGACTGTTCCGTCTTTAATCACAATCCAATGTCTCAACTGCGGAGTTCCGTCAAAAACGGAAGCCTCGCGTCCCGATGCTAAACTTTCATTTTTGTGCGACGACTGCCGCGAAAATCTCCGACAGAATCCGCAGCCGATTCCGAATTATCAGATGATTAGAATCCTCGGGAAAGGCGGAATGGGCAGCGTTATGCTCGCCCGTTCGGTGGCGGACGGGCGTGTCGTCGCCGTGAAGACGCTTTTGCCGGAAGTCGCCGTCAGCGAACAGTCTTTGAAAAGATTTATGCGCGAAATCGAAGTTGCCGCCAGCCTCCGACATCCGCACATTGTCGGCTACATCGAACACGGAACGCATAACGGCATCGTCTATCTCGTGACTGAATTCGTCGGCGGAATGGACGCGTCGAAACTTTCCAAAACGCGCGGCGGCAAACTCGACTACCGCGAAGTCGTTATAATCATTGAACAAACGCTCGGCGCGCTCGATTTCGCTCACTCGCACGGTTTCGTTCACCGCGACATTAAAGAGCAAAACATTTTGGTTGACGGAGCTTATCCGAATTATAATGCAAAACTAACTGATTTCGGATTGGCGAAAAGTTTCAAACAGACGGGAATGAGCGGCGTAACGATGGTCGGCGATGTGGCGGGAACAATCGCTTATATGCCGCCCGAACAAGTCAGAGATTTCAAGGAAGTAAAACCGCCGTCGGATATTTACGCGATTGGAATGACGGCGTACAGTTTGATTACGGGCGCGCACGCGCTCGACCTCAGCCCGCGCGCCGGAATTTCGGAAACCGTCAAAGCGATTTTTGAAAAACCGATTGTCTCAATCAGCCAACGTCTGCCGGAAGTTCCGCTGCGTGTCGCCGCCGTCATTGAAACCTCTCTCGCCAAAGAACCGCAATTGCGCTGGCGCACTGCCGGAGAAATGCGCGAAGCACTGCTCAGAGCGATGTCCTAAACGGAACGCCAGCATCTTGCTGGCATCCTAAATAGTTTTTGTGACTTTCGTCAGCGAACGAGGCGCGTCCGCGTCCAAACCTTTTGCTTCGGCGAGTAGTGCGGCGAAAAGTTGAGCGGGAACGATGAAGGGAATCGGCGATAAAAATTCGCCAATCTCTTTGGGCAAAAGCAAACTACGCGAACTTAGCGAAGCGATCTTTTTATCATTAGTAATCGAAAAAGAATCGGCGTGCAGTTCTTTCAAACGATTAAGTAAATCTAAACTGCTTTGCTGCGTCACGCCCTGCGGCGCAAATAAAATTACCGGAAATCTTCTTTCGACAATCGCCAGCGGACCGTGAAAAAAATCGGCGGAGGAAAATCTTTCGGCGACGACATAACAGGTTTCCATCAATTTCAAAGCCAATTCGTAAGAATTGCCGTAGTTCAAACCGCGCCCGACGACCACACAGTTTTCCATAAATACGTATCTTTGCACCAATTCTTCAACTTCTGATTTCAGTTTCAAAACCTGATTGGTATATTCGGGAATTTTTTCATATTCGAGGTTCGTCTCAGCCAATACCGAAGCCAACAGATAAAAGTGGAGCATCTGTCCGGTGTAAGTTTTCGTCGCGGCGACGGATTTTTCTCGACCAGCGTGAATCAGCAAAGTTTCGTCGGCGATTTTCGCCATCGTCGAATCGGCAAAATTGGTGATGGCGAGCGTAAACGCGCCGGATTTTTTCGCGCTTTCCAAAACCTGATTAACGTCCGCGCCTTCGCCTGATTGCGAAACGCCGATGACGAGCGCACGGCTTAAGTTTAACCGCGAATTGTAGAGCGTAAAGACCGACGGCGCGGACAGCGAAACGGGAATGCCGGTTGTAATTTCTAAAAGGTAACGTCCGAAAAACGCCGCGTTATCGGAACTGCCGCGGGCAACCAGAACGATTAAATCAACATTCCGCTCGCGCAGAAAAACGCCGAGCTTTTTCAACTTTCCGGTTTCCTGCTGAATCGTTTTTTCCAAAACGGCTGGCTGTTCGGCGATTTCTGCGAGCATTAATGACATAAATTTAGATTTTCGACTAACGTTTCTTATTTGAAGAGAATATATTTTCAACTAATCCGACAACCAAACCAACCGCCAATTTCAATGGCGATTTTTTGGTGGTACCGGTTTTTTGCGTCGTCTCGCTGCTGATGACTGCCGGCTTTACTTTGGCAGCAGAATCTTCTTCGACGGCAGAATGATCTTTTTCTTTTTGAGCCACTGATGGCAAAATTTCCGCTTTCTTGTCCGCCACTGATTTCGTTTCAGCAGCGTCAGGATTAGCGACCTTTTCTTTGGCGTGAGCTTTTATCGCGCCGGCTTCGGCAGTTTCAGGATCGGTAAATTCCTGCAGCACGGCGTTGATCGAGCCGCCGATAAGAATGACTAAAGCCGTCAGATAAAGCCATAGCATTAAAATAATTACCGCTCCCAACGAGCCGTAGGTTTTGTCATACGTATTGAAATAACTCAGGTAAAGACGAAAGCTAAAGGACAGAACAAGCCACAGAATAATGCCGATAATCGCTCCCGGCGAAATCCAAACCCATTTGTAATTTTTATGTTGCGGAAGATAATTATAAAGAATAGCGAACATTGAAACCAGAACCACGATGGCGATAATCGTCTGCAAAACGCTGATGATAAGAGGCGATTGGATGGGAAGATTAAGCGAACTTAACAGCAGCGTGGTAAATCTGCTGCCCAAAAGGACGATGCCGAGCGCGACTGTTACCAGAACGCCCAAACCGAGCGTCATCGCCAGCGAAAGCAACTTGGTTTTCCACCACGGGCGTTTTTCCGTCAAATTATAAACGCCGTTCAGAGCGATGCGGAGGCTGTCAATTCCCGCCGAAGCCGAATATAAAGCAACCAAAATCCCGAAAGTTAATTTTCCGCCGGTGCTGCTTTCCGTCACTTGCTCGATTGTTGACTGCACCAACTCGTAAGCCGATCTCGGCATTGCCTGCCTGAGATACTGAAACATTTCGCCTTTTAAATCACCGGCGGAATCAAGTACAATTCCGAAAATGCTCACCAAAAATAGTAATAGCGGAAACAAGGCGAACAGAAAAAAATACGCGACCTGCGCGGCACTGCTCAATAAATCTTCTTCGTCAAACCCTTTGGTATAAAGCCGCCAAAAAAAATCTTTCACACTTAACTCTCTTAAATCCTTATAGCCGTGACTCAGCAAAGGCATATTGATTCCCCTTATTCTTGCCGACGTATAATCGCTCTAATTTAACCAAAAGCCTTTTTCAATTCGGGATAAATTCGCTTTTCTTCGTCGAGCATAATTTTCAATTCGTAAATTTTCATCAACGCCTCGACTGGCGAAAGAATGTCGGTATCAATCTCCGACAATTTAAGCTCGATTTCTGAAAAATTGTTTTGGGTATTTTTTTCTATGCCGTCTTTCTTCTCGTATTCGCCCAACAATTCTTCCGCCCGCCGCACTACCGGTTTCGGCAAACCGGCGAGCTGCGCGGCGTAAACGCCGTAACTTTTCAGAGCCGTGCCTTTGGCGATTTTATATTTGAATGTGAGTTTATCGTTTTTCTCGTCAATTAAAAAGTATAAGTTTTCGATTCGCGGCAGCAGCGTTTCGAGTTCGGCAAGCTCGTGATAATGCGTGGCGAAAAGCGTCCGCGTTTTAAGTTTCGGGTGATTATGAATGAATTCCAAAACCGATCGCGCGACCGCCAAGCCGTCAAAAGTCGAAGTCCCGCGCCCGAGTTCGTCCAATAAAATCAAACTCTGCGGCGAAGCGTGATGAAGAATCTCGGCGGTTTCAATCATCTCGGTCATAAAAGTTGACTCGCCGCTGCCGATGCGGTCATAAAGTCCGATACGCGTGAAAATCCGGTCGCAGATTCCAATGACGGCTTCATCAGCGGGAACGAAACTACCGATTTGTGCGAGCAAAACAATTAGAGCAATCTGCCGCAAATAAGTTGATTTGCCGGACGCGTTCGGTCCCGTAATCAATGCAATTTGCGGTGCGCCGTTGCCGCCGAGAGCCGCGTCGTTGGCGATGAATTCACAATCCTGTTCGGCGAAAAGTTTTTCGACGACGGTGTGCCGCCCGTTTTTTATTCGCAAAAGGGAAGTTTCGTTGACCGTCGGGCGCGCGTAGTTATATTCGTCGGCGACATCCGCCAAACCGGAAATCGCGTCGAGATATGCAATCGTCGAAGCGGCGAGCAAAACTGCGGGGCGATTTTTTCCGACTTCCGCGCAGATTTGCCGGAACAGATTATTTTCGAGTTCGCCAATTCGCTCCTGCGCGTGGATAACCAATGACTCGTATTCTTTGAGTTCAAGCGTGACGAATCTTTCCGCCGGCAGAAGGGTCTGCTTGCGCGTGTAATCTTCGGGAACGAGATGCAAATTCGATTTGGTGATTTCGATATAATAACCGAAAACTTTATTGAATCCGACGCGCAGACTTTTGATTCCGGTGCGCTCGCGCTCGCGTTTTTCCATCTCCGCCAGAAATCCTTTGCCGTCTTTCAGCGTCTGGCGAAGTTTGTCGAGTTCGGCGGAAAAACCGGGGCGAATTATTCCGACTTGCTCCGAATAGCGATAGGGAAGCTCGTCGGTGATTCCCGACGCAATCAACTTCGCCGTCTCCGCGCATTCGGGCAGATGCGCCAGTAGTTGACCGAACCGAACCGAATCATCGCGCAAAATTTGTTTGATTTTCGGAATCATTTCCAAACTTTTACCGAACGCCTGAAGCTCATACGCCGATGTGAAATTGGCTTTTGCGCGACTCGAAATGCGTTCCAAATCCTGGATGTTTGTAAAAACGTCCCGCAGTTTCAAACGCTCCGGTTCATTTTCTTTGAACCACGCGAGATGTTCCTGACGACGGTAAATTTCCGCGCAGTCGAGCAGCGGCTGGCGCAGCCATTTTCGCAAAAGCCTGCCGCCCATCGCAGTTTTCGCGCGGTCAATCACCGACAAAAGACTCGCGCCGTCCGCGCTTTCAAAAATTTCCAAACTTCGCAGAGTTCGCCCGTCGAGCAGCATAAAGGATCGGCTGTCGTAAGTTGTCAGCCGCGTCAACTGGTCTGCCGCGCCGAACTGCGATTCGTTCAGATAAGCGATTAACGCGCCCGCCGCCGATGTTGCCAGAGCCGAATCTTCGAGTCCGAAGGGTTTGAGAGTTTTGGAACTAAAATGTTTGAGCAGAGTTTTTCTGGCGGCTTTAATTTCAAATGCCGCCGCGTCCAATTTGGTAACGAACGGCGGCAAATCCCGATTGGAAAATTCCGCTTCGGTTTTCGCCAGTAAAATCTCGGCGGGCGCGAGCCGCTGCAATTCTGGCAGCGCGTCTCTGTTTTCGATTTCCGTTGCGGCGAAATCGCCGGTCGTGATGTCGGCGTAAGCGATTCCGGCGCGGCTCCCGTCGCTGATGAAAGAAACCAGATAATTATTCGATTTGCTATTTAAAAGCAGCGGTTCGATAATTGTTCCCGCCGTGACGACGCGCACGACTTCACGCTGAATCAACTTTTTCCCGTCGTCGCCTTTAACTGGCGCGGTTGAAGTTTGCTCGCAGATGGCGACGCGATGACCGCGTGAAATCAGAGTGGCGAGATGTTTTTCCAGAACGAAATGCGGAACTCCGGCGAGCGGCACGCGCTCAGCTGATTTGCCCATCGAACGCGAAGTCAAAACGATGTCGAGTTCGCGCGCGAGCAGCCGAGCATCTTCATCAAACGCTTCGTAAAAATCGCCGAGACGGAAAAGCAGCAGCGAATCTTTATGCTTGGCTTTGATTTCGAGATACTGCCGCCGAATCGGAGTTTCGTTATTCATATAATTAACCGGCAGCGATTATTTTAACTTACATAATGCCTTTAGCTAAAACGAAACTCACCGCCGGGACGCGGAGTAGAGGCAGAGTTTCGCGGAGATTTTTATTCTCTGCGATTTTACGCACAAAACTCCGCGTCCCGGCGGTGAAAATTGGGTGATTAATAAAGTAAGTCAACCGCGATTGCGTTCGAGCAGGGTCATCGTCAAAACGCCGAGCAGAACAAGCGACTCTTCGCTTTGCGACAATTGCGCTTCGGTTACCGCCTGGAACTTGCCTTCAAATAGGGCGGGCTGCTTTTGCAGACGGACGATTGGAGTGTTGTCCATTCTCGAAACGATATATGCGGGATTAAAAACGTATCCGGTAAACATTCCCAGAATCGGAATTTCACCGACCAACGAGTCAACTATTTTAATCCACGCATTTTCTTCGTGAATTTCCAAAATCTGCCGGTCGCCCGCATCGGAGATTTGATAATGCGTCTTCCATAACGAACGCATTCCCTGTCGTTTAATCGAGCCGAGAAAATTGCCGCCGCTATCCACAAAATTATATCTGGCGGAAAAATCAATTATCCGGTCGGCTTTAATATTGAATAAAATCCGCGTTTGATTTTCGTCAGCAAAAACGCTGATATCTTCTTTTAATTTAAAACGTTTCGGTCTGACGAAACCGATTAAATTTTTATTCGCGTCGCGCACGTAAATCCGAGTGCCGAGTGTCAAAAGTTTGAATGTTAAAGTTAGCGGATAATTCATCGGTTGCTCCTTATTTTTATTCGGATAATGATTCTGTAATAAAAAAATTTCCGTTTTGTATGGAAAATTAACTTTCTAAGAACTTCGGTAAAATTTCACCGATGGATTTCAAGTTTTGATGAACTCTTTTGATCTGCACAAAAGTCAAAATAGTCACCGCCGTTTCGATGTCCTGAAATTCTCGAACAAGCGATTGACGTGCGCGGTTCAAATCTTTTTCCGTCGAGACAACCAAAAAAGGCTTGGTGCGCTGCATCTGATAAGCGCGTTTGAGTTTGGCGAAAGCCGAATCAATATTGCCTTTGTTCTGCACTTCAAAAATGTGTGAAAGACGCGGGCTGTTCGGTTTTTCACGCCAAACGACATCGTAGTAGTTGTATTCGGTTTCAGCGGAGTAGCCGAGAAAATTTCCGATTTCAACCAGCAGCTCCTGAATGTTCGAGTGCGTCGTTGGCTCAGGAACAGGCGCGACTAATGTAAAACTCGAAGTTTCCATCCGCGCCGTTTCCCGACCTTTAAGTGTGATGCTCCACAAACCGCGATTTCGTTTGATGAGATTTTTATCATCCAAACTACGACCGGCTTTTTGGACGGCTTTACGCCAAATTCGACTCTCACCGCGTTTGATTTCGAATATTTCCCGGTCTTCGATTTGGGGAAAATAACCGATTAACCGCTCGTATAGAAAATGCACGTCGTCCGTGCCGCCCGTCGCGGCGAGTTCCTGTAAAATCGGCATTTCAATCGAATTGATCGGCGGCAAAGACATCAGATGATTTTCCGGCTAAAAGATTTTATCGTATTCGTCGGTTTTCCGCGCCGCAACGTCTTGCTTCAAACTTTCGAGCGTTTTGGTCAAAGATTTTTCAAGATTTCGCGTCGAGATTCTCGCATCGTAAGTTTTGTCAATCTCATAAATTTTCGGCTCGCCGAATTTAATGTATATTTCCGGTTTGAAATTTCCCGCAAATTCAAATCGTAACGCCGCCGGAATCGTTCGGCATTTCTGAACTTTCTCAATTATTCTCGCTAAGCCCTGATAAAATCGCAGTGGTCGAGCGTCGTTCGGAAGAATTTCGCCCTGCGGGAAAATCAGCAGCATTCGATTGGACTTCTCCGACAAAAGACTCGCGGCGTAATTTATACTTCTGACAGCCTCACGCGGATTTTCACGAACGACCGAAAACGCTCCGAGTCGGCGGAAGAAAAAAAGTTTCCGCAATTGCTTCTCTTCCATCATCACATAATTTTCGTAATGAAATCCGCGTAAAATTTCGAGAAAAACCAAACCGTCCCACCAGCTCGAATGATTCGCGTAAAATATGAGCGGTGTTGCTTTATCTTTAGATTCTAGAAAGTTTAACCCGGAAATTTGAAACGAGTTGAAGCGACGCTTGAGTAAATGGCGATTGTAAACGGCAAATGCCTTTTCAAACCAAACGCTTTTATTCGCTTCCAACATATTTTCGCTGCACTCGGCGATTAATACCGCAGGTTATTTCGTAAGAAATCGTATTCGATCGTCCAGCTAATTCTTCAGCAGATACTTTAAGTTCATCACTTTCGCCAATCAAAATTACTTCATCGTTTACTTTAACATCCGCTGCTTCGGAAACGTCCAAAATTGTCCAGTCCATCGAGATTCTGCCGACGACGGGAATGTAAAATTTATTTACTATTGCACGTCCGTTATTGGAAAGCGAACGGTTGTAACCATCTTGATAACCGATTGGAACGGTAGCGATGAGCGAGTCTTTTTCGGTTCTAAAAGTTCGACTGTAACCTAATGTTTCACCTTTCGGAACTCGCTTCAAATGGGCGATTCGCGTGTGCAGCGACATCACGGGTTTAAGTTCCGGCTTGACAATACCTTCAGGTAAAACATCACCTCCCAGTCCGAACAGAATTCCGCCGATGCGAACCAAATTGCCGCGAGCCCGCGCGTGGGCGACCGCGCCGGGCGAATTTGCTAAATCTTTATAAGTCGGATTAAATCCTTTGGATTGAAAAATCCCCACCGTTTGATCGAATTTATTTATTTGTTCATTGGTATATGCGCTTTCCGACAGATTATCAGCCGTCGCAAAGTGAGTCATTAACCCGTCAATTTTCAGGTTTTTAAATTCAAGTAGCTTTTCTGCAAACTCCTTTACCTCGTCGAAACGAACCCCAATTCTGCCCATTCCGGTATCAATCTTAACGTGGACATCAGCGATTATTTTCTTTTCCCGCGCGGCTCGATTCAATCGATCAGCCGCTTCAGTCTGGTAGATAACGGGTGTTAAATCATTTTCCAGAAGGGAGTTTTCTTGACCTGCCCAAAAACTTCCCAAACAAAGAATAGGTGATTTGATACCGTTTTGGCGCAGTTCCAAACCTTCCTCAAGCAGCGCGACACCGAACCAATTCACGCCTTCGGCTTCGAGCCTTTTCGCGCAGCCTATCGCTCCGTGTCCGTAACCGTCAGCTTTGACAATTGCCATAAATGCCAAATTCTCGCCGACGAATCGTTTGACCGAATGAAAATTGAAAGCGAGATTGTCGAGGTTAATTTCAGCCCAAGTCGGACGATTGGCAAAAGTTTCGGACATTTTACATTAATGCTATAAAGCGGGAAATTGTTCGGTTGCCGCTTAAAAGTTTCGCCTTATACCTTAACTGTAGGCAGACAGACAGTTAAGGTAATGCTAAAGCGGAATATTGCCGTGCTTTTTCGGCGGATTGGTGTCGCGTTTATTTTGCAAAAGCGACAACGCGCGAATCAGCTTTTGGCGCGTTTGACTCGGTTCGATAACTTCATCAATAAAACCTTTCTCCGCCGCGACATACGGATTGGCAAATTTTTCTTGAAACTCAGCGACTTTTCCTTGACGATAATTCTCGTCGTGTTCGGAAATTTCCTTCCGATATAAAACGCCGACCGCGCCTTCCGCGCCCATCACGGCGATTTCCGCCGTTGGATAAGCGAAGTTTATGTCGGTACGGATGTGTTTGGAAGCCATCACGCAATACGCCCCGCCGTAAGCCTTACGCGTAATGACCGTGATTTTTGGAACGGTCGCTTCGGCAAAAGCATAAAGCAATTTCGCGCCGTGCCGGATAATTCCAAGATGCTCCTGATTCACGCCGGGCAAGAATCCCGGAACGTCCTCAAAAGTTATCAGCGGAATGTTGAAACAATCGCAAAAACGCACAAACCTGGCAGCTTTCACTGAAGCGTCAATATCTAAAACGCCCGCCAGATACGCCGGTTGATTGGCGACGATGCCGACCGAATATCCGCCGAGCCGCGCGAAACCGATGACGATATTCGGGGCGTAATGTTCCTGAACTTCAAAAAAATAATTTTCGTCAACGACCGGGTGAATGATGTCGCGGATGTCGTAAGGCGTGGTTGATTGTTCGGGAACGATTGAATTTAATCGTTCATCGGCGCGGTTCGATGCGTCGTTCGTCGGCACGAACGGCGGATTTTCCATATTGTTTGACGGAATAAATGAGAACAATTCTCTGGTTAGGCGGAGACAATGTTCATCCGAATCGGCGGCGAAATGCGCGACGCCGCTTTTCTGATTATGCGTCATCGCGCCGCCGAGTTCGTCTTTGGTCACTTCCTCGTGCGTTACGGTTTTTATCACATCCGGTCCGGTAATGAACATATAAGAAGTATCTTTGACCATCACGTTGAAATCCGTAATCGCGGGAGAATAAACCGCGCCGCCCGCGCATGGTCCCATAATGCAGCTTATTTGTGGAACAACGCCGCTCGCCAGAGTGTTTCGGAGAAAAATGTCGGCGTAACCGGCGAGGCTCACCACGCCTTCCTGAATCCGCGCGCCGCCCGAATCGTTCAAGCCGATGACGGGCGCGCCGGTTTTCATCGCCATATCCATCACTTTGCATATTTTCTGCGCGTGCGTTTCTGAGAGCGAGCCGCCGAAAACCGTAAAATCCTGAGCGAAAACGAACGCCTCGCGCCCGTCAATCAAACCGTGTCCCGTGATTACTCCGTCGCCGGGATATTTCTGTTTGTCGAGATCGAAGTCAGCCGAGCGATGAACGACGAATTTATCGAATTCTTCAAAAGAGTTTTCATCCAGCAGAAATTCGATGCGTTCGCGGGCGGTCATTTTTCCAGAGGCGCGTTGTTTTTCGAGCCGCTTTGCGCCGCCGCCTTCTTCAGCCAGACGAGATTTTTCGCGCAAAAGATCGAGTTTTAAAAACGATTCCTGTTTTGGTTGCATAAATGTAATTTTTAACGAGTTCGCGCGGTTTTGCAAACGCGCCGACGGCTCTTATAAATCCGAGATTTCCGCTTCAATCTGAGGCAAAACTTTCTTTCGCAGATTGTTGACGAAAATTTCCGCCTGCCGCAGTTCTTCATTCGTCTGCAACAAATTGCGCCTGATTTGCGCCAAAAGATTTTGCAGACTCCTTCGTTCGCTATCCAGAGTTTGCCGCCGCCCTTCCCGCATCTCCTCGCCTCTGGTCGTTCCGATAACGGCAACGCTCCGATTTATACTGTCGGGAAACGACGCTTCTTCGACTTGTCCCATCCGCGTTTTAACTTCGCCTTCCTTTTGCGCTAACTCGATTTGAAACTTCTGCAAAATTTCCACACGTTGCTCGGCGCGATTCAAAACTTCAAAACCCAATAAAAGTTTTTGCTGACGTTCGGTCAACTGCATACCTTTTCCGACCATCAATTTTTCGAGCAATTCCTTAATGCTGTTGTTAAAGTTTTGCACCGACTTGGAAATTTTCGTGATTTCCTGCGATATGATTTGCAGCGGGTCTGCCTGCGGGTAATAATTTTTTTGACTGTCGGTTCTGTCGGGTTGAACGGTTTGGGCAAGTGTGCCGGTAGCGTTCGCCAATAAAAAAATCAAAACGTAAATTTTTGTCTTCATATTTGCACCTCCATATTAATAATTTTGAATCACACACGCATTTATACAGTATTTGTTTCGCCCGGTTAAGTAGAATCGGCGAAAAATCAAACGACCATTCTTTTTCTGATGCTTCGCAACGCCCATTCGAGAAGCAGAAAGGAGATTATTAAAAGATAAATGGTTTCGTAAATGTGTTTGACGACAAAGTTTCCCGTCAAACACGCGCGGCACAAATCAATTACGCTGGTAGTCGGAATAATGTAGGCGATAATTTGCATCCAGCCGGGCAGCATTTCGACCGGAAACCACGCGCCGCACAAGAAAAGCGTCGAGAAGAAAAGAGCGAAAAAAATATTGAAGTAATCAATCTCGTAAACGCGAGCCGTAATAGCCAGACCCAAACCGCCGAGATATATGCAGCCGAAAATTAACGGTAAAACGGACAGCGGCGCAAAAAGGGAAGTCGCTGACCCGAAAATGACAACGAGCGGCAAAATAAAAAGACAATCAACCACGCCTTTTGTCACCGCCCAAATTATTTCGCCGAAAGCGAGAGATTCGGCGTTGACCGGCGTGGCGAGAATAGCGTCGTAGGTTGATTGATAAACCATTCTGAAATACGCCCCATAAGTCATCTCAAAAATCGTCCGCATCAAAACGGTAAAAGCCAATACGCCCGCGCCGACGAACGACAGGTAACTCAAGCCTTCGACTTCCGAAGTAACCAACGCCCCGATACCGAAACCGAACGCGAAAAAAGTGAAAATCGGCTCGATAATCGGCGCGATGAGTTCGGTTTTCCAGAGACGCAGATAAACGCGCGAATTCCGGTGCCAAACGGCAAACGCATCGGTCAAATCTATTTTTGTTATTGCAAAACTCAAAACTTATAGTCGAAGGGAAAGACTCTGTTATCTATCATCGAAATCAATTCGTTCAAATTATCACGGACTTTTTCGCGCACCGCGTTCGGGTAGTTATATTTACGTGAATTGGCTTCAAATTCTTCAACATCTAAAATCTGATGAGAGAAATCTTTCCAAACTACTATGTCAATATCTAAATCTATGTAATCCAAAATGCCATTATTAAATTTAGGCAGTGTGTTCACATTGCAATAAAAATTTCGCAAAGTGCCGTCTGGTTCGTGAAAACGAAAAACATTATACCAACGCTTGAGCCAATAAAACTCGAAACTGATCGTGCCGCGTCTGATAACTCCCAATTGTGAATGTGTCACTTCTTCCTCAAACTCTCCAACGAATTCAAGCAATATATTATTTTTTGCCAAGAGTTCCGCTTGCCACGAACGATGTAATTTACCATCAAACTTGCGCGAATTTATCGTAATGATTTTTTTTCCTTGCAACACTATTTTTCGGTTATGCGATACTAAAAAAATTATCGAGAATTGTAAGAATAACTAAGCTAATTTACCAATTGAAGAAACACATCTTCGAGATTTGAAGGACGTAAAATCATCTGCCTCGAACCGTAAAGATTCATCAAAGTCGTTAACATTTCGGGAGTTTCGGCAAAATAGAGATGGGTAGAGCCGCGTTCTTGGGATAAAATTCTATCTATTTGCTGCAATTTGATAGAGCCGGCTTCACGAATTTCTAAAGCGAACCTCTTAACTTTATCTTCAATAATTTGGCGCGGGATGCCCTCAACGATAATATTCCCGCGCGCCATCACAAACAGCCGTTGAGCGAGCTTTTCGGCTTCATCCATATAATGCGTGGAAAGCACAATCGTCAAACGTTCCGTGCGACGCAATTCCTCCAGTTTCTCCCAAATTTCTTGCCGCACATTTGGATCAAGTCCGGTCGTCGGTTCATCGAGCAATATGATTTTAGGACGATGAAGCAGAGCGCGGGCGATAATCAACCGGCGTTTCATCCCGCCGGAAAGTTGCTCTACTTTCGCCTTTGCCTTCTCATTTAGCTTAATAAATTCAAGCAATTCATCGCATCTGATTTGAGCAGTTTCTTTGGGAATACGGAAATACCTCGAATATACAAGCAAATTTTCACGCACATTCAAATCGGGATCAAGATTATTCTCCTGCGGAACCACGCCGATTAGAGAACGAATTTTTCTATCTTCGTTCTCAACATCCAAGCCCTCGACTGATAATTTGCCCGCCGATAAAGGTGAACGACAGGCAATCATCCGCATTGTGGTAGATTTACCCGCACCGTTTTCTCCCAAAATAGCAAAAGTTTCGCCGCGTTTGACATTGAAGGTTATGCCATTGACCGCAGTAAATAACGCAAATTTTTTTACTAGGTTTTTGGCTTCGATAGCAAAAGTCATAAATAATATAGAGTTTAGCTTTCGGGTTACGCCGACTTAGAATTTTAACTTAGATTTTCTTTCAGCTTTACAAAAAGCTGAGAGAGAACAAGTTTTTCGGTTTCCGTTAAATTTGAATAAGATTGAGTTTCGATTTTGCTCCACTGCTCCGCAACTAAACTTTGACATTGAATACCTTTGGCAGTCAAAAAAACTCGCATTAGCCGACCATCAGTTTTACATTTCCGGCATTCGACGTGACCACTGGTTGTCAAACCTTTGACCATTTTATTAATGGTCGGCGCGGTCAAACTAAGATTTCTGACCAAATCAATTTGGCTCTGACCGTCGCTTTTCCAGAGAGATATTAAAACAAAAATCTGTCCGCTGTGAAGACCGATCTCGCCCATTGCTCTTTCCAAATAAGTTCGATAAGCAATAGCGAGTTGCGTCAAATTATAGGTAACTGAATTCTCAAAATCCATAAAATAAAATCTTAGCAAGCAAATTAAATTCTCTTAGCCAACAAATAATTAGCTATCTAATGTTAAAACATTAGATAGCTAATTATCAAATCCTGATACGTTTGTTAAATGAAACAGATGTAATAAAATTTCAATATGAACAACGCACAGATAAATTTTGAAACAAAGATTTTATTGTTGAAGCAGACCCGGTTACAGCTTTTGAGATTGCATAAATTGTTAATTGACATTGAAAGAAACCAGTTTGAAAACGAAAATGGTCAAACATCAAGCGGACAATTTTTAAGTCTTTTATTAAGTGAGCCAAACTTTCAATGGCTCAGAAGGTTCTCGACGTTAATCGTAGAGATTGATGAAATGCTGGATTTGGACGACGGATATACTGAAAATATGGTTGAAAAATATCTTTCGCAAATTCGTAATTTGATAAATTTTGATTTAGTGGATGTCGAATTTGAGAATAACTATAAAAAATCTTTGCAGCTCAATACCGATGTTGCCGCCAAACACAGCGAAATTAAACAACTTTTACAAGGGCAATAAAAAAGGCGCGTAACTATAGGCACCTTTTTTCAATTAAAACTTAGTTGATTTATTTTTCCAATCGGTTAAAACGAATGAAACCCCTTATCCGTCAGCAGATTGTTTGACTCACGTCCGAATGACCTTTTAATGTCGTAGCGACTGAAATCTCTTTGGAAAAGTCGTAGTACTCATCGATTTAAACAACAAACTAAATCATAGACATTCTATTCGCGCCCATCATTAATAAAAGCAGCCACATAATAAAGTTTGCCGACAGAACGTAAGTCGAAAAAGAAGAATAGTATTGATTATTGAGATAAATCCACTGCCACCAATTATGAGCCAGAGCGATAACAAACGACGCGAGTTCCAAAACACTGTTGCTCTGTTCGGTAACTTTATCTTTTATTAAAGTTTTTTGCGGAGTCGGTTCAACGCGATTCACGCCGTCAAACTTTAACATCCGCGGCTGAGCGGAAAAGGGAAGGGTTATTGTTTTTTCGGCAGTCGAATCGGATTTCGTTGAACGAGTGACATTTGGCGATTCGGTTTCGCGGGCAGCATTTGAAACGAGCCGCGTTCCGTCTTCAAGACAAAATTCGAGCGTTGTATCGAGATATTCGATTGTTGCAGTTCGGACATCGTTTCATAATTCATCTAACCGGATTTCTCAGAACGCCGATGCCTTCGATTTCTACTTCACAAAGATCGCCGACATCTAGTTTTGATACGCCCGAAGGTGTTCCCGTAGCAATAACATCTCCAGCATTCAAGGTCATTTGATTTGAGATGTACTTTATCAGGAACGGGACGGGGAAAACCATCTGCGATGTGCGTCCGTCCTGCTTAATCACGCCATTGACCCTGGTTAGCACCCGAACATCTGATACATCCAAATCGGTTTCAATTATCGCTCCAATCGGACAAAAAGTATCGAACGATTTGGCACGGGTGAATTGTACATCTTTAAGCTGTAGATCTCTAGCCGTCACATCATTCAAACAAGTGTAGCCAAAAACATATTCCAACGGATCGGCATCTTCGCTGAGACTTTTGCAAGTGCGTCCGATAACTACAGCAAGTTCGCCTTCGTGTTCCACTTGGTTAGATTGTTCTGGAATTACAATTGACTCTTCTTCAGTGATTACCGAAGACGGAGCTTTCAAAAAAATAAGCGGTTCTTTTGGAACTTCATTACCCAATTCGGCGGCATGTTCGGCATAATTTCTTCCAATACAGACGATTTTTGAAGGTGTCGCGGGCGGGAGTAATTTAACATTTTCAATTTTGATATGCTCGGTTAACTTGAGCTGTTTGTTTTCCTCACTAATTTCATCCAAATTTTCAAGCGGAAAAACTAAGTTAGCCTTGACCGCTCCCCAATAGCTTTTTTTATCATATTGAAAGTGACATAGTTTCATAAAAATTTTAGGGAACGGTTTCAAAAACAATTTCCGAAATTTCGCTCAGGTTTCCGTTTTTATCAACAGCTATAAGATAATAAAAATATGTTTTTCCCGACTCGACATTTGCATCCTGGAAAGTGTTGGTCGTCAATAATTCGTTTGTTACCAAAGTCCATTCAGAAACTGGTCGGTTGCGTTCGGTCGAACGATAAATTCGGTAACCAGCAATGTCTTTTTCAGGATTGACGGCGAAGAAGATAGATAGATTCCTGGTCGCGGCTGCAATGGTTATTGCGTTCGGCGGACTCGGAGCAAAAATATCTACGGGTTTAACGTCAATTGTATTCGAGTTTAAACTTTCCAATAGTTCGCCCGCACCGCCTAAAGAAACGGTTCTGATAAAATATCGGTAATTCACTCCGAATTCAAACAATCGGTCGTTGAATCTACTTTCTGATAGTGGATTGTTATTTAAGACTTTGGCAGAATCATCGTCGCCGTTTGTTCGATAAACATTATAGCCAATTATATTAACGGGCTTTGAACCATCAACATTTTCTTCAGGCGCGTTCCAAGTGAGCGCAATCGCTTCTTCAGAAAGTCGCGCCGCGAGTGCAGTCGGATTGCTGGCTATTTTTGCCGTCGGTTCGATGAGCAGAAAATTCGAGAATGCGGCTTTCTGTCCTGAAGCGTTCGCAAAACGGACAGCATAACGGATTCGAGAATTCTGACCGGAGAATTCTAAAGTATCGTTAAAAGTTATTTGTTTGCGCCGAAAATCTTCAGCCGTAAGCGGCAGAGTCGAAATTAGAGTGCTTTGCGATGCAAACTCTTGCTCTGAAAGTGTCAGGGGCGCGGTCAAAGGTTCAGCTAAACGGTATATGTCGGCGCGGCTAATGTTTAATGTACTTCCGGGTGAAGCGTTTTTAGATGGGAGACTCCAAGAAAGCGTAATGACATTTCCGCGTTGGGTAGCGGAAATTTCCACTCTTTGAGTGATTTTCTCGACGGGAGGCAATGGCGGTTTTCTTTTTCCGCAACTTAAACTGATAAACAAAGCGAAAATGATAAACGCTAACGGTGCTTTGAAAAAGCATTTATAGCTTAATAAAGTTTTGTTAAGCATGTTGTTTAAGAGACGGTTAATTCACAAAATATACTGCCGCAGATTCTGGTCTTGTACCAGCTCTTCCAACTTATTTTTTACATATTTTGAATCAATAGTTTGGTCTTTTTGTTCTAGCTCGTTTCCAAGAAAACTTATCTCCTCTAAAAGTTTTTCGAGAAGTGTGTGAAGCCTTCTGGCGCCGATATCTTCAGTGTTTTTATTAATGGCGACGGTCATTTCGGCAAGCGTAGCGATTGCATCATCTGTGAATTTAAGATTGATTTCTTCAGTGTTAAGCAGTGCTTGATACTGCTTAATAAGCGAATTCTTAGGCTGTATAAGTATGCGCTTAAAATCGTCCAGCGTTAATGACTCCAGCTCAACTCTGATCGGAAAGCGACCTTGCAGCTCCGGAATCAAGTCTGACGGCTTGGAGACGTGAAACGCGCCGGCAGCAATAAAAAGGATATGTTCCGTGTTTACCATACCATAACGAGTATTGACGGTTGTGCCTTCGACAATCGGTAGTAAATCCCGCTGAACGCCTTCACGCGATACATCCGGGTTACCGCCTGATTCGCGTCCGGCTATTTTGTCAATTTCGTCAAGAAAAATTATTCCTGACGATTCAAGTTTTTTGATAGCTGAGCGATTAATCTGCTCTAAATCAACTAAACTTTCCTGTTCTTCGCGGAGCAGAAAAGTTTTTGCTTCCGAGATTTTTATTTTGCGGCGAACCGATTTCGACGGAAACAAATTTCCGAACATATCTCGAAAATTAACGCCCATTTCTTCCATCCCCTGCCCGCCGACAAAATCAATCGAAGCGTTTGGGCGTTCCTGCGTCTCGATTTCGATCAAACGCTCGTCAAGTTCGCCTTTTCGCAACTGCTCTCGAAGTTTTTCACGGGTGCGATTGGTCTGGGATTTCTCCGATAAATCCAAAGAATTGTCGTTCTCATAGCTTGCCGAATAAACGTTTGAAGAGGGAAGTAAAATATCCAAGATTTTCTCTTCGACGTTTTCGGCGGCTCGCTCTAAAACTTCCTCAAACGCCGCTTGCTTGGTCATATCAACGGCAACCTCGGTCAATTCCCGGATCATACTTTCGACATCGCGACCGACGTAGCCGACTTCGGTAAACTTCGACGCTTCGATTTTAATAAAAGGTGAGTTAGCGAGGCGGGCAAGCCGCCTGGCGATTTCGGTTTTTCCAACGCCTGTCGAGCCGATCATCAAGATATTCTTCGGCAAAACGTCTTGAGCGATTTCGGGCGGTAGTTTCTGCCGCCGGATGCGGTTACGGAGAGCGACGGCGACGGCGCGTTTGGCATTAGCTTGTCCGACGACGTATTTGTCGAGTTCGATGACAATCTGGCGCGGCGTCAGTTCGTCGAGTTTCGGTTTCGGCGCGGCTTCTTTAACTTCACCGCCTAAATAAATAGCCATTTGTGTAACAAGTTCGGATAAAAGTTTATATTTCTTCGATTATTATATCGGAATTTGTATAGATGCAGATTTCGCCGGCGATTTTCAATGATTCGACGGCGATTTCTTTAGCCGTCATTTCCGTATTTTTATATAACGCTCGCGCGGCGGCGAGAGCAAACATACTTCCGGAACCGACCGAAAGCAAGCCTTCGTCTGATGAGATAACATCGCCTTTGCCGGAAATCAAAAAGGCATCTTTTTTGTCGGCAACAATCAAAAGCGCTTCGAGGTGGCGTAAGTATTTATCGGTTCGCCAATCCTTGCTCAGTTCGATGGCGGCGCGTTCGAGCTGACCTTGATACTGTTCTAATTTGGCTTCAAATTTCGACAGCAGAGAAAAAGCGTCGGCGGTCGCGCCGGCAAATCCGACTAAAACGCTGCCGTTAAAAATTCGTCGAACTTTTCGCGCGTTGCCTTTGATAATCGTTTCACCTAAAGTCACCTGACCGTCGCCCGCCATCGCAATTTCTTCGTTTCGAGAAACAAACAGCACGGTAGTTGAGCGAATCTTCGGTAAATTTTTTTTGAGTTTCATAAAAGCATAATGATAAATCTTTAAAATGAATTGCTCAAATTGACAGATTACTCATTAATGTTTGAACATTGTGTGTTCGCTTTGAAGAGTATAAAAACAAAGGACGAAAGACGAATAAAAATACAATTAAAGTTAAAGAGGAAATTTGAATATCTGTGGCAAAACTACAACGCAAGCCCGTAAAGTTGGGATTGGAAATGATTTTAGACGAGCATCTTCACCTTTTGGAAAACATTCGCGTCGGTTTGATTTGCAACCAGGCTTCCGTCAACCATTTGTTTCAACATTCGGCTGATTTGTTTTACAATAATCCGAAGATTAATTTAGTCGCGCTTTTCGGACCCCAGCACGGCATTCGCGGCGATGTTCAGGACAATATGGTCGAAACATCGCACACGGTTGATAAACTAACCGGACTGCCGATTTATTCGCTATACAGCGAAACACGGCAGCCGACTGAAGCGATGCTTTCGGGTGTCGACGCGTTAGTTTTTGATTTACAGGACATCGGCTGCCGTGTTTATACTTTCATTTACACGATGGCGAACGCGATGCAAGCCTGCGCTGCGCTCGGAAAAAAGATGTTTGTGCTTGACCGACCGAATCCCATCGGCGGTTTGGCGGTCGAAGGAAACACGCTTGAGCGCGGGCATGAATCTTTTGTCGGACAATACCCGATTCCGATGCGTCACGGTTTAACTGCCGGAGAACTCGCCAATCTGTTCAATCGGGAATTCGGCATCAACTGCGAGTTGGAAATCGTGACGATGAACGGTTGGAGCCGCGAAGATTATTACGACGAAACCGACGCGCCGTGGGTTATGCCGTCGCCGAACATTCCGACGGTTGACACAACCGCGGTTTTTCCGGCAACAGTCTTTTTTGAAGGAACCGAAGTGTCTGAAGGACGCGGGACAACTCGACCGTTTGAAATCGTCGGCGCTCCTTATATTGATGCTGATGATTACG
>Ga0136611_10000679_pt1 | contig 22886 bp, 9 predicted proteins | sample AntDrymUQ2232306_2_FD_106645 | JGI IMG/M metagenome (GOLD analysis project Ga0136611, IMG submission 106645) | Polar desert sand microbial communities from Dry Valleys, Antarctica - metaG UQ223 (23.06) | ecosystem: Environmental > Terrestrial > Soil > Desert | place: Antarctica: Dry Valley...
ATCCTCGATTCCGGCATTGAGGCAGGCCATCCTGCGCTCGGCGGCCTCTCACTGCGCGACGATGTGGCGATCGTCCCCGGAGGCGTCCAACTGACCGTTATCCCTGGCGAAGCGCACGACGTGTATGGCCATGGAACCGCAGTCGCGGCGATCATTCGGGCCGTTGCACCGGAGGCAGAAATCGGCAGCTTCCGGGTGCTGGGCGAGCGCCTCGATTCCCGAACACTGATCATTCGCGAAGGCGTCCGCCAGGCGCTCGAGCGTGGCTACCACATCTTGAACTGCAGTTTCGGATGCGGCGTTCTGCAGCATGTCCTTCATTACAAGGAGTGGGTAGATGAAGCGTATGTGCAGGGGGTGCATATCGTCGCTGCATGCAATAACTTCGATTTCACGAAGCCGGAGTGGCCGGCCTTCTTCTCGTCGGTGATTACGGCAAATCTCACACGCGTCACAGACCCGCTGGCGATGTATTATCGGCCTGGAACCCTGGTCGAGTTCGCCGCCCGCGGGTGTGATGTCGAGGTGCCATGGCTCGGCGCGACATGGAAGAAACAGACGGGGAGCAGCTATGCGGCGCCCCATATCGCGGGGATTCTCGCCCGCCTTCTGGAGGGCTCGTCAGGCTTGCGGCCGCTGCAGGCAAAGGCGCTGCTTCAGGAAATCGCTCGCCCATGGACTGGGGACATGTTGAACGCCGTCGCAGATTCACCGTGTGCATCGGCCGATCGGGGAACTGTCACTTCGTGCTGAACAGCACGCCCTTCTTCCACCCTTCACCGACGCCGCTGTAGTTCGTTGGAGTTCCCCTGAGGCCCAACGCGCGGAGGAATTTCGAGCCGCGGGGCAACCCGGTGTCACGCCGCTGCGGACGTTTTCACTAGCGAAGGCCGCCGGTGGCGTCGGGCTGGGATGCGGCTCCAGATTGCGATCAACAGCGGGCGCCTCCACTGCGCTTTGCGCATCCGGGCTTACGCTTATGCTTGAACGCAAACTTAAGGGAGCAAGGGTCGGACTGTTCGGAAGGTTTGCCGTCGCGATTTCGGACGCCATCCCGGTGCTGGTCTCCGGCGCGTTCGCAGGGGCGGCGTCGGGAAGATAGAGAGCTGTTCCTAAGACCGTCGCTCCGGTGAAGAGAAAGAGCGCGACGAGTCGAGTCGATGTTGGGTCTTTGCCAACAGGCGGGAGCAGGATGGTTTTTGTTCTCATTTTGTGTTTGTCGGCTGTCGCTGGTGCAGCCGCGGTCGCAATGGAGACGAACGAGAAGCTGGAACTTGTTGCGGAGACTGGGTGTCGCGCTCTCGCGAGGAAATTCGCGGCTGGACCCGAACGTGACGAACGGTGAGCGTGTTCTCGAAGCAGACCGCCTCCGCGCTGAGCTGTCCGGATTACGCTAACCCGAGCGGCTCCTCACGTCTGGGGACTCCATGGCTCCGCTGCTTGGACGCCGTGCCAGTCTGCGTGCGCTGCAGGCGAAAAGCGCTGCTTTAGCAAGTTGCACCCCTTAGGCTAGCCCTGACGGGATGGCAACGCCGTTGGCCATAAACGGGGCAACCTACTCGAGTCTCGCGCAGCTATTTCGTGCTGAATTCCAGCACGCCATTCCAGTGCGCGGGCGCGCCATTCCTTTCGAACTCGCGAATGGTTTCGAGAAAGAACTCGGCTGGGCCGTCGCTGCCGCCGCGGAGTTCGCGAGTCTGCTCCATGAGCAGCTTCGCATTGCGGAACTCGCTTCTGTGGAATGCCGACAGGCCGTCCGCAAAGACACCCAACCATTCAGGGTCAGCCTCGCGTCCGGCGAGCGCAAGCAGCTCGTGGATGGCGGCGGGCGTGCTTTTGCCGGCTACCCGAAAGCGCCCGAGCGGTCGTGTCACAAATCGGCCGCCGAGACGCGAGAGGGTGCTGTCGGAGATCAGAATATCCGTGCCAAATCGCTTGTTCAGCCCCTCGAGGCGCGCGGCGAAATTGGTGGTGTCGCCGATCACGGCATAGTCAAAGCGGAACTCGGAGCCAAGATTGCCGGCGAACGCCGGTCCAGTATTGATGCCGATGCGGGTGCGAATGGTGCGCCCAAGCGCCGTGAACTTCGCGACTTCACGGAGCTGCGACGCTGCGAGGACGGCCTTGAACGGATGCTCCGGATCGGCGAGCGGCGCCCCCCAGACCGCCTCGACGGCGTCGCCCATGTATTTGATAATCGTCCCTTCATTCTCGAGAATGCACGCCGTCGTGCGGCTGAAATATCGAATCAGCACCTCCGCGAGTTTCGCTGGATCGTTGAGTTCTTCCGAAAGCGCCGTGAACCCTTCAAGATCCGTGAACATCACCGTCGCTTCAACGAGCCGGCCTCCTGGCTTCAGATCGAATTCAGACGCGGCGATCCGATCCGCCATGTGGGGTGAGAGGTAGAGCGAAAATGCCCGCCGGAGCGTGGCGCGGCGGCGTGCCTCAACGAAATACTGTGTGCCGACGGACCAGGCGACTCCCGCCGGAATCTGCGCGGCGACCGGAATGAGCCATGCCCACCAGATCCGCTCGAGCCAGACGCCAGCTACGGATGCGACGGTGATCACGGCCATCGCGGCTAGTCCCAGCAAGGCGGCGCGAATCGGGGCACAGCGGTTCAGCACAAACCCGGAGCAGAGGCCGACTGCGACGAGCAGCGCCACCTCGAACGGAGTCCGCAACCGCTCAAGCCAATCGTGCCGCAGCAGGTTCAAAAACGCGGTCGCATGAATTTCCAGCCCCGGAAAAAATCGATCACCCCACCGGGACCATGGACCGGCGAATTCATCTTTACCGAGCGCGAGCTGGCTCGCGGAGAGTCGGCCGCCGATGAACACCACCTTGTCGCGGAAAAATCCAGGGGGCACGCCATCCGGCTGGAGCGCCTGCGCGAAGCTGACTCCTGAGAGCCAGTCCGGCGGCCCGCGAAAGTTCAGCCACCGCTCCAGCCGATCGCCGCCCGGCGCCGCGCCGAGCATCTCGGCGGCCACCACGGGCACAGAACGGAAGCTGCCGCTGCCTTCAAAGATGCGCCGGACGCCATAATCAGGATCGGTCTCAAACGTGGCGAGCCCGACTTTCGCGGCATCCCGCAACACCGGCGTCGGCGCGATGACCATCTGCTGACCGACCCCGAGCTGCTCGATGACCTCGATGGCGGCACTGAGGACCACCCGGCCGTTGCGACGCATCGCGTCCGCGAACGCGGCGTCGACTGCCGGGTTGGCGGATGGCGCGGCGAAGACCACGTCGTAAAGGACCGCGCGCGCGCCATCGCTCGTCAGCCGGTCGAGCAGCCGCGTGTGGAGCGAGCGATCCCACGCGGCGTCGAGCGGCTGATGGAGCTCAGCAGCGGAGGCTTCATCCAGATAAACCAGGGCCACCTCAGGCGCGGCGATCTTCGAGCGCAGGACGAAAGGGAGATCGTAGCTGACCCGGCCAAGTGCATCGCCAAAACGGGTGCCATAGAGCACCAATCCGAGCGTCACAATGAGCGCGCTCGCGAGGAACTCGTTGGTCCGGCGCGGCGGGGACCCCATCTCTTAAAAATCCAACCGCAGGCGCACGAGCACGGTCCGCTCCCGAGGGAGTTCACGGTAGAAGTTCAACGGATGCATCTGGTAATCGGTGTCGCTCAGGTTGAGCACGCCGACGGCAACTTCAGCTCGGTTGCGAGCGAACCGGAAGCCAATCTCCGCATTGTATTGCCAGAAATCGTCCCCGGGCATCGTCGGTGATGCGGCGGTTGCGGGAGCTGGAGCGTCCGCGTGGCCGCGGTTTTCCTGGCTCGTCCACAGCGCGTCGGCACGCGCGAAAACACCGCAGGGATGATTAAACAGAGCGAAAAGATTGAGTTGCTGAAGCGTGCTCTCCTGGAGCCGGTCAGCGGCGGGATACGCAGCGACCGCCACCTCCGGAAGACGGGTATGCAGCTCCGCCTCCGACAACCGATACGCTGCGCCGACCGACCAGTCGCGTCCCATGAGTTGGTTCGCTGAGGCAGTCAGCACCTTCTCCTCGTAGTCGAGCCGCTCGACTGTAAAGGACGGCTCAAAACGTTGGGGGCCGACCGCGAGCAGCGTCTCGGAAAGGCCAAAGACGCCACTGAGCCGCTGCACTTCGCTGCGCAAGACCGCCGCCTCGACTCCCCAATACGTGCCGGTCGGCAGCTTCCCATCGATGCCGCCGCCGAGGGTCTTGTAAATAGGAACGGCCACGGAGCTCGCGATCGATTCGGAGATGATCGTGCGGTAGGTCTGGCTGAAGCCGGCCACCTGCGTCGGCTCAAGGCGGATGCTTTCATCGAAGCTCGCGCCTGCAACGGACTCCGTGTAAGCCGCGCGCACGGTTATCTCGCGCGAGGGCCGCCAGATGGCGCCGAGCTTGGGCAGCACTTTCTCGACCGACTCTTCACCTGCGAGCAGCGGCGGGCTTCGGAAATTCGCCGGGTAAGTGATCCGGTCCAGGGTTAGGCCCGCGATCACGGTCAGCGGCTCAAAAAGCCGCCAGAACCGATACGCGTAAACGCTGGAGCGCTCGAATTCCGCGCGGAAATCCTGATCCGATGGTGGCGTTCCAAAGAAGCTCGCGGTGTCCGGCGCCACGCCATCGAGCCGCGCCGCCGTGCGGAAGCTCCCTTGTTGAAACCGCACGCCAGCGACCAGCGTGTGACGTTCGCCCTGCCAGATTTGGCTTAGCTCGGCGGAATACGTCTCAAATTGCGCCCGGTAATCGAGATCAAAGGCCTCCGTATTCGCCTCGACGACGCGCCCGGTTAGATCGCGGCGCAAAAGGGTGGAGAACCACTCACTCTGGGTGAGACGCTGCCGGTTCTCGAGGCGGCCGACCAGCAGGAGGGTGTGGACGCCCGGGTTCCACTCATGATGGTAGCCGGCAAGGAGCAGTGCCGGGTCTTGCGTTTCGCGGAAGTCATACGTCCGCGATGCCTCGAGGGGATGGTAATACTGAAACACGTCGCCGTTGTGCAGGTCCTCGTATTTGGTTTGGAAGAACAGCGTGTCCTGTGGGCCGAGCTGCAACTTGAGCTGCGCGTAGCCTTCAAAGCGCGAGATGGCGCTGTTGGGCCGCGTGCCAGAGTCGTGGAAGTAGTCGGCGTCCAGCGCGTAGCTCACGTTCCCCGCGATGCCGAATTGCGAAGCCGTCTCCCGCAATTGACCCGTGCCAAGATAGACAGTGGTCGAGCTCAGCCCGAGGCGGTCGGATTCGAACAGCTTCGAGTATTCCTGCTGCGACACATACTGGGAAAGCGGGCCGCCACCCACCGGCGAGAGCAGGTTGGCAAGGAGCAGCTCATTGAACCATGGCGTCTCGTAGCGGAGCGCGATGCGTCGCGGGTCGCGCAGCGCGTCGTAGCTGCTCGCGAGGAAAAGATGAGTCGAGGCGCTGCCGTAATCGGACTCCACCGCGCGCGTCGCTTCGCGCACGCTGTAGTCGTTCATCCCAGCGGCGCGATAGATCGACGCGAGGTTGGCGCCGCGCACGGCCCGGTCCTGGTCGAGCAGAAAACGCGAGCGGTAGACGCGCCGGTTTTCATTCAGCTCGAGGGAGCGCTCCAGCTCGCGCACGCCGTCATTCACGCGGTTTTCCTGGCGGGCTTGGAGCGCAGAGTAGAGCCACGGCGTGGGGTCGCGCGCATCGAGCTCTTTCGCCCTGCGCAGCTCGAGTCGGGCTTTGCCGTCGAGCCCGGCATTGCTGAAGGCTTTGCCCAGATAACTGCGCAACAGCGAGCGGTTCGCTTCGAGCGCCGCGGCGGCCTGGAGGTCGAGCCGGCCGGCTGCATCGTCGCCTTTGCGAATGCTCCCAAGGCCGCGCCCGAGCCACGCGTTCCCGAGCGCCGGGTCAATTGCGATCGCCCGCTCGAAGGCTTCACGCGCTCGACGGTGCTGGTTCTGCGCGCTCAGGAGAAAGCCGCGCAACGCGTGCGCCTGGGCATGGCGTGGGGAGAGGGCCAGCGCACGGTCGAGTGCTTTCAATGCCGGCCGGATGCGACCAAAGCTAAACTCCAGCTCGGCGACCCGCGCCCATCCGAAGCCGAACTGTGGCGAGCGTGCCACCGCCGCGCGCGCAGCTGCCAGCGCCGGCTCCAGCTCGCTCCGCGATTGGTGATAGTAAGACTCCGCGACCCATTGCGAAGACGTGGTCGGGTTGGTCCGACCACGCTCTTCGCGAAACTTCACCGCAGCTATCAGCAGCCGCAGCGCCTCGCGTCCCGGCGCTTCCCGCGGCACGCTCCGGAGAGCAGCTTCCGCTTGACCAACCTGTCCGACCGAGAGCACGAGCGCTGCACGGTAAATCTTCTCCGCGCTGGAGCCCGGTCGCCGGTCGCGCGGATAGAGTTCAAGCGCGCGCAGCAGATCGCCTTCCGCATAGGCTGCGATTGACGGTGCGATCGCCACCCGTTCCCCGGCCGTGAACGCGAGTTCGTGAAGATCGACGACGCCCGGATAGTAGAGGCACCACTGGATGATGTTCACCGCCTCGATGACCGCGGTCTTGTAAGGCGCTCGCCCAGCCTCAGCCACCCCTTGCTCACCCGCGCCGACGAGCACGCTTCCGAGCGCATTCCGCAGCTCCAGTTCACCTTCGAGCATCGTCACCACCGTGCGGCCATCCGCACCGACCGAGGCGTGGAACTCCGTCCCGCGCAAAGCACCGGTGGCGATCGGGGTGCGCAGGTGCAGCTCCTGCGGCTTCTCCCGGCTGTGGAAGAAGATCGAGCCCCCTTTGAGATCGAGCGTCGGTTTCGTGCTCATCTGCTCCGGCGGCAGGATTTCGAGGGTCGTCAGCTCATTTACGCGGAGCACGGCGAGATTCGTCAGCCGCAAGCTGGCGCGGCTCAAATTCCCGGTGCGCAGACGATCCCGCTCATAGAGTGGCTGGCCAATGAAGGCCGGCTGCCACTCCGTCTTCCGCCGCGCTGCATCCACGATGTGCTCCTTGGTCAGTAATTCGGAATGATCCGGCCGCTCCGCTGCACGTGCCCCCGCCGCCACTGCTCCCCCCATCAGCAGCGCAACCAGCCACCTCATAGCCGCGCTTAGCGCGCCGCTGCGCTCGCCTGCTGGACGAACCCGGCGAGCCGCTGCTTCATCGCGTCGAGCTGGGGCCGCAATCGCTCGAATCTCGCATCCTCGAGCCAGGCATCTATTGTCGCGAGCGCCTCCCGATCGCGGGCGATCAGTTCCCCGCGAGCCGGTGTTTCGGGTCGCGTCAGCAGATTATTGGAGACCATTAAGTTCGCATTCGGGAACAGCCCCGCGAACGTCTGAAGCTCCGCTGGCGTTCGCCGCGGATCGAGAAGGTAAGTTTCCAAGAGCGTCCGCTGCTCCGGGTCGCGCAGGTCGGCACGGGCAAAAAAATTCGCTCGTGTCTGCTCCCTGCCCGCCATCAGCTCCGGCTCCTCCTGCAGCCGATTTAGGAGCTCCGTCGTATCCTGGATCGCGAGACGATCGAGCGTGAGGAATGCCGCATGTGCGACCGCCCGATTTTCCGCTTGCCGAAGCAGGCCGGCCAGCGCTGGCGCGAGCTCGGTGGCGTGCGTGTGCACGGCCACATCGAACGCTTCAAGAAAGCCCGCGCTCGCGCTCTGCCGCCAGGCCGCGTTCTGCAGCATCGCGGCAAGCTTGCCCTTCAGAAAAGCGGATGTCTCCGGCGACGAGTCGAACCGGGCGAGGTTGCGCAGACTCACTGCCCATTCGTCCGCAGAGGCACTGGCGCTTAGAATCGTGCGCGCATCATCCGCCGCGGCACCGGGGTCGATTTGCGCTGCTAAATCGAGCAGGAACACGCGCAACGTCGGCGCTTCAGCAAGGCTGCCGTTCGAGCTGATCTGGAAACTGAGCCGTGTCGCGGCGTCGCTGTTTTCCTCGAGAAAGCTGCGAATAAGTGCGATCGCCACATCCTGCGGAAGCTGAGTAAGAGCCGCACGGAGATCTGCGAGGACGCGCAGAGATTGCTCCGGCGTTTGACTGGCCTTCAGAGCTGCAGCGGCTCGGGAAAGCTGGCCGGCATCCACACGGGAAGAGTGGGCCGGTCGCGAGGCGGTCGGGGTCGCGGATATCTGCGTGCTGCTTGAATTCGTCTCCTCCGCCTTTCGGGGCCCATGATCCCGCGCAGGCTGCCGGACCAACACCATGGCAATAAGCAGACTGCCTGCGAGCGCAGCGCCGGAGAGGCCGAGTAAAATGGGTCTTCTGGGGCCCGGCATGAAGCCGCCCACTATTGCAGCGATCGGCCCCTTCGCAACTGAAGGGGTCGGCGCGTGCACGTGACCCTCACAAACTGCTACACCCTCCTTGATTTTCAGTCGACCTGCCTTACAGGTGCGCCCCCTCCTCGCCCAGAACCTCCAACCTATGGATCAGACTCATTGTTCCCCCGCCAGACGCATGCCCCTGGATCATCCTTGCCGATGCGGCCGTGAAAACGCGCGCGCGTTAAGAGCGCTCCTCGCGTTCGCCGGCCTGCTGCTCGCTCTAATCGTGAGTTTTGGCTCCGCCAGGGCGCAGACGCCGCGAGCGATCTCCTTCACTCCGCAATCGGCCAGGATTGGCAGTCCCATCACGATCTCAAGCGCAGGCTTCTCGTTCTCGTCAGCTCCCGAAGAAAACATCGTCTATTTTGGCGCTGTCCGGGGCGCTGTAACTGCGGCGGCGGCGGACTCTTTGACGGTCACAGTCCCGATCGGTGCAACCTACGCACTGCTTACTGTAAGTGTCGCCGGGCGGACAACCTATTCGACCAAGCACTTTCTGCCCGTCTTCCCGACAGCGCATGATGGCATCAATACCGAATCGTTTGCAGCTAAACTCGATCTCACGGTTCCCGGCGACTACCCGAGCGACGTCGCGGCGGCGGACGTGGACGACGACGGGAAACCAGACATCGTCGTTGCCTATAGCGCCTCGGGTGGCGGAAATAACGCGAGCGGCAAGTTACGTTTGTTCAAGAACAAAAGCGTCCCTGGATCACTCACCAGCACCTCGTTCGAAGTGATCACCCTGGGCGGCAGTGGGCAAACCCAAGTGACGTTTGGAGATGTGAACGGTGACGGCAAACCCGACATTGTCGCCATAGGTGGTTCCGTGCTCACGATATATATCAACCGGAGTTCTGTCGCGGCACCCTCGTTCTATCCGGGTGAGTCATTCACCGTTGCGGGCGGCGCTTACGGCGTAAACGTCGCGGATTTGGACGCTGATGGACGCGCTGACATCGTTCTCGGCTCGTCACCAGTGATGGTCTACCAGAACCAGATCAGCGCCGCGGGGCGGCTCGATTTTCAGCTTGTTCCAAACGTCACCTTAAACGGGGCGTGCGCGGTCGGCGAGATGGATGGGGACGGATTGCTGGACCTTGTTGCGACGAGCGGCTCGAGGATATCAATCAGCCGGAACATCAGCGCGCGTGGCTCCATTGCGTTTACCAGTCCAGTCAGCTGGAGCGAACCGCGAGGTGCCTCCTTCAGCTCCGTCACACTCGGCGATCTTACTGGCGACGGAAAGCTTGAGGCTTCAGCATCCATGGTCAGTTCGAGTTCCGGGACCGCCCAGGCAGTTCTTCGAAATAATGCGACACCGGGTTCGATTGCCGCAGGAGCCTTCAGTTGGGATCCGGAGCAGGGCTACAATCCGCGAGGATGGGGTGGGCCGGTGCATCTTACGGATCTAAATGGCGATGGGAGAATCGACGTGATCCGCGGTGATATCCTTTACAACGACATCAATGTCCGCGTAAACCGGAACAACAATCCTGCGTCCGTCTTCAGTTCTTTGGCGCCAGCCGTGACCTTCGCTTCCGCCGGGGGGGTAACCGCGGTCATAGCTGCGGATTTAGACTTGGACGGCAGACCTGACTTGATTGCTGCTGCCAACCCTGGGGTTTCAGTATTACGCAGCCTGCTGCCCAAAGCGGGGCAAACGCTCACTTTTCCCGCACTTCCGGAGCGAACCTTCGGGGATGAACCCTTCTCGTTGGACGTAATCGCTACGTCAAGCTTGCCCGTGAGCTTTTCGATTGTTTCTGGCCCGGCAATGATTGAAGGGAATCGTGTCACCCTCACGGGTTCCGGAACAGTTACGATTCGTGCGACCCAGGCGGGCGATACCTTCTACAGTGCGGCGCCGGCTGTGGAGCGCTCGTTTGTCGTCCAGAACCCGCCAGCGCAATCGGTAACTGTGAACCAGGCGACCTCGGAAACCATCGCTCTCCTCGGCGGCGGGGCGGAAGGGCTCACTTACAGTATCCTTATCGCACCCGATGCCGCGCAGGGGACTGTCGTATTATCCGGGAAGAACGCGACCTTTACGCCGGCACCTGACTTTACCGGGGATACGACTTTCACTTATCGAATCGCCGATTCGAATACCAATTCGACAACGGACGTGACGGTAAATCTGAAGGTGCGCTGGGTCGACCCGCTCTTTCACTTCCCTGAAGCTCATTATTCCGCGAGAGAATCTGATGGGGGTGTTACGCTGACGGTCGTGCGTGAGCCTGGACGGGCGGCGAGTGTCGAGTGGGTTGTATCGCGAACTCAGGGTCCTGGCGCGGAGGAGTTCGCGATGCTCCAGGGGACTGTCTCGTTTGCCGATGGCGCCACCGAGGCACCGGTCCGGATCGACATAGCGAAAGACCCTTCGTTCGTCGGCGATCGCAGCTTCACGCTCAAGCTCGACCAACCGACGATGGGCGGCCTTGGGCTGCAGTCGTCGACCAACGTAAGCGTTGTGGACACATTTGGGACAGCGGACTCGGTGACGGCGTTTGCACGACCTGCGCCGCTGCCCGCCACCAATGCGACCTTGACGATCGAGACTGAGCCGCCGGAAGGGCAGTGGCGGCTCGAAGGCGAGGTGGCATGGCGCCACAGTGGCACGCTAGCTGCCAGGCTTGCCGCGGGTAATTACAATGTGGAGTTCAAGCCGCTCCCTGGCTACTACGCACTCCCTCCGCAGCTGGTTCCGATTGCCCAAGGGGAGAGGAAGCAGCATACCGCGGCTTACGTTGTGAGCGGTGAGCAACAGGCGGGGCGGTTGGCAGTGCTCCTGCAACCTGCAGAGATCGCCGAACGCGCACAGTGGCAGGTCGTAGGCGACTCGGTATGGCACAACAGTGGGGAATCTCTCGAGGGACTTCCGCCCGGTCTTCATGCAATCCGTTTCTCCTATGTGCCGGGCCGGGCGACACCGCCAGCCCAAAACGTCTACATTCAAGAAGGTGAAACCACGCAGAAGAGCGCGACTTACTTTATCGCCGACGCGCAAGTAGGGAACGCGCCGCAGGCACTGAACGCGCTGAGCGAGGTCACGGAAACGCATCCCTACTGGCTCAACGGCCAGGTTCAAACTGATCTCGGCTATGGCAGCGGCACTGTTGTCCGTGACCGCGCGGTGCTGACCGCTGCCCACGTCCTCTTTGACGATGTCCTCCTGAGCTATGCTACAGGCGTGAAGTGGCACTTCCAGCGGCATGAAGGCGGGTTCAAGGAGCCGTCGAAAGAGCCCCGCGGCTGGTATGTCTTCGGTGGTTACGCCAGTCGACGCACGCTGGATAACTCGCCTGGTGTCTCCAGTCCGGAATCGCAGAACCTCGACGTTGCTGCGATGTTCTTCTACGAAGCTGCGGGCCGCCAGGACGCGCAGAATAGTCCAACGGGGGGTTATAGCGGCTATTTGGTTTCTGACGCGGCGAATGAATGGCTCGCGGACGGTGGCAAAAAGGAACTCGTCGGCTATCCAGTGGATGGGGTCGCGGATGCTGCGGTCGGTCGGATGCATGCCACGTCTCCGCAGGTGGTCAGGTTCGAACGCCGTTATAAGAACGTCTATGTCACCACTGACCTTCGCGGGTTCCCAGGCACCAGCGGCGGCGCGCTGTATCTCTCGTCCGGCCTTTACTCCTATCCCGCTGGCATTTACCTGGGCGGCACGGGCGAGACGCTCGTCCGCGCGATCGACGGAGAAGTGGCCGATTTGATCAGCCGCGCTCAAGACACCGGGCACACCGAAGATGACCACACCGGAGGCGGTCCCGTCCGCAACCTGGCGGGGCCGTCCACGTCGCAGTTGGTCAGCGGTAAAGTGCGTTGCACGTTGACGCCTGACGCCGCAATCGCTGCCGGCGCCAGGTGGAAAGTAGTTGGATATACCGGTTGGCTCGAGAGTGACACCCCGACGGAGAGACTTCTCCGCTTTAAATACGAAGTGCAGTTCAAGGAGGTGCCAGGTTATGAAACTCCGCCTCCGAGGCAGGTGCCGGTCGGCACGCCTGCCGATAGCGTCGCGATGATTTCCGCGGACTACGTTCCAGGTGCGCCGCCGGTGATCACCAGCCGCGCCGCCGTCAATGCACTGCAAGACCGCCCATTCGAATACCGCACGGAGGCTACGCTCGCGCCGGAAAAGTTTTCAGCGGATAACTTACCTCAAGGCCTGGTGATTGATCCCTCCACGGGGATCATTTCGGGTAAACCGCTATCGAGCGGACTCTACAGCGTTCGACTGAGCGCGAAGAACGTGAAGGGTTGGGGCGAACTGACGCTCACGCTGGTCGTCTACAAACCAGCGAGCTTGTTGGTTGAGCTGGGGAGTGACGCCGGCGCCGGTGTTAACCCCGGAAAGGTGACCAAGGGATTTGCGGGGGAATCGGAGCGGGGTCTCGGGCAGTCTGTGACAATCATCGCGACCCCTTCCAAAGGGTGGCTCTTCAAACACTGGGAGAAAACTAATCGGCTGAGCGACCAGGAGCCGGTAGTTGTCGGACAACAGCCGCAGATCACGTTGGTCATGGAAGAGGGGATGATCCTGAGGGCGATATTCGTTCCAAATCCGTTCCTTAAGGTGAACGGATCCTACAATGGCTTGCTTGAAACCGAGGGTCACACGCTCGCCCCCGGCTTTATCCAGGTAGCGGTCACAGCTAGCGGTGCTTTTACGGGAAAAGTCACGCTCGATGGTAAGAGCTATAAGATGAAGAAGGGCAGCTTCGTCAGTCCCGGACCCATGGGGCATTTTGAAACTACCATTTCGCTTCCGAACCAACAAAGCGCCTTGATCAAGCTGGACCTCAATCTGATTAGCGGCACTGACCAGCTCATCGGAACGGTGACGCGGGCAGACGGGCAGCTCGCAACCGTTGCCCATCGAGCAGTGTTCATTCCGAAGGTCCTGCCAGCCCCTCAAGCCGGCACATACAACGTGCGGCTGTCCGCCCCGTCGCCGGCGGATGCCGCTGCCGCCCAACAAGCAGCCGGTTCCGGAATCCTAACGATCACGTCGGCGGGAGCGGGACGCTTCCTGGGGAAGCTCGGTGACGGCACATCTGTTCGGCAGTCGTTTTACCTATCGAAAGCGGGCGTCTGGCCACTCTACCTCACACCGAAAGCCGGGAATGGCTGGGCTGCGGGGCATGTCGAATTCGGCGGTTTCCTCGCTCCTGATCGTGGCAGCGCGATCGCCTGGCGCCCGTCGAATACGCTGGATGAGCAGCCGCCCCGCACGGTGACGATCCACGGTGCGCGCTCTAATTCCCGCTAGGTTCCCGGCGCGCGGATTGAAAGCGGTTTCGCGGCGGAGCCGCGCGGCGCGGACTACTCAGTCTTCGGGTGGCTAGTGGTTGAAGACGAACTCAGCCGAGTTCAGCAGCGCCCAGAGCACGTCCTCGACCGCGGCGCGGCGATTCTTCGCGTCGCTGCCGAAGGTGGCGGTGGCGATTGCGAGCTCTTCCGCGGTCGGCTTGCGGCTGAAGCAGGCGAGGTAAAGCTCGGTGACGACTTCCGGCGGCGGGAGGTCGCTGGCGGCGAGGCGTTGCACCCGCGCCGTTGCTTCGGTGCTCGTGAGCTTGCCATGCAAGGAGCGCGAGTTCATCAGGTGCAGCGCTTGCACGATGCTCGGTTTCGCGTCGCGCTCGCACGGGCAATCGCTGCTCGAGTTTGGGCGACTGAAAGCGTCCATCGTGCGCGACTCGATCTTGTAGGTCCACGCCTGCATCGCCCGGCTGCCCGGCGGCATCCCGGGATAGCTCTCCGCGACCCCGGTGATATCCGCGACGGCATCGGCGATGACTTCCGCCGGAAGGCGGCGGCGGTAAGCGCGCGAGAAGTTTCGCGTGTCGGACGCGTTCCATTCGTTCGGCCCCGCGCTGAGCTGATAGAGCCGTGAGCTGAGGATCGTTCGCATCAACGCTTTCAGGTCGAACTTCTGCCGGATCACGTCGGCGGCGAGTGCGTCGAGCAGCGCGGGATTGGAAGGCGGATTCGAGAGGCGGAAGTCGTCGACAGGATCAACGAGGCCTTTCCCGAAGAAGTTCGCCCACACCCGGTTCGCGATCGCGCGTGCGAAGAACGGGTTCTTCGCGTCTGTCATCCAGTCGGCGAGCGTAGCGCGCGGGTCAGTGCTCTCCGCGACTTTCACGAGCGGGCCGTCCGGCGGCTGCGGTGCCATCACTTCGCCGGTGACGGGATGTTTCACCGTGTTCCCCACTGCGAAGTAGAACGTCTCATTTCCACCGGAGATCGGCGGCGAGATGCCCGTCCCCTTTTGCTTCACCGGGCCAAAGAACGCGGCCATCCGGTAGAAGTCGTCCTGACCCCATTTTTCGTTGGGGTGATGATGGCACTTCGCGCAGTCGAGTCGCACCCCGAGAAAGAGCTGGCTGAACATCGTGGTGAGATCCGCCGGCTCGCGGCGATCGCGATACACGACGGCGGGGCCGAAGCGATGGCTGTTCCCTTCCGCGAGGACGATCTCGCGCACGAACTGATCATACGGCGTGTTCGCGCGGAACGATTCGCGGAGCCACTGATCGAGCAGATAGACGCTCTTCACCCCGGCGCGATCGGGGTTCGGTCGCAGCAAGTCCGCCCACTTGTTTGCCCAGTAATCTCCAAACGCGGGATGCGCGAGGAGCCGTTCGATGAGCTTGGCGCGCTTGTCGGCGGCGGCGTCATCGAGGAATGCGCGCGCCTCTTCCGGCGTCGGCAGCATGCCGATCGTGTCGAGCGACGAACGCCGGAGGAACTCCGCGTCCGTGCAACCGTCCGAAGGGAACAGCCCGAGCTGCTTGAAACGTTCGTAGGCGAGCTGGTCGATGAAGTTGTGCACCGGCAATGCCGCGTAGCGCTCCGCCGGGAGCAGGCGCTCCGCCGGAACGGCAATCTGCGAGTCACCCACCAGGCCCATGAAGCGCGCAACGACCACGCCTTGTCCGCTCACGCCGCCGATCCGCACGAGCCCGTCCTCGGTCACGCGGGCGACTTCCTTGTCGTTGGAATCGAAGCTCGCGAGCGCGGTCACGTCGCGCGACGTGCCGTCGGAATAATGCGCATGGACGAGCAACCGCTGCGCAGCGTTCCGTTTGTAGCGCCGCTCGCGCGGGAACACCTCGAGCCGCTCGAGCGCCGGCTCGTTCTCGGCGCGGAAAGTCATCCCGGTGCTAATCCATTGCGACAGCGTGCGATACGGGTCCGAGTCCTTCTCGAAGCGCTCGCCGCCTTCGTGTGGCACCGCGAGCGTCGGCTTCAGAAGGAGCAGGCTTTCATCCGGGGCAGAGGGGAAAACGCGCCGGCCCCGCGCGTCTTTCACGATCTCGTGGTAGTCGGCTTTCGGATCATAGGAGAAGACCGTGAGCTGAAAGCCGTTCTGTCCGTCAGGCTTCGCGTGGCAGGCGCCCGCGCTGCACCCGGCCTTGCTGAGGATCGGCAAAACGTCGCGGACGAACGTCGGCGGCTGATCGCCAGCAGCCGCGGACGTGATCTCTACCGGCAGCTCGACGCGATGCTCGCCGACGATTGTGACCAATACGTCAGCACCGGTCTGCAACCCGCGGAGCGCGAACTTCCCGTCGCGTTTCCAAAGTCCTCCCGGACTCCCGGAAATTGTCACCGTATCGGTCGCATCAACATCGAAACCATCCTTCAACTTTGCGCTGATGAGGAAGTGCACCTGCTCGCCGACCCGGAGAGACAGCTTCGGTGGCGAAGCGCTCAGGCCCGCGACTTCGCTCGGTTCGAGCTTCGCGCTCACGGCGCTTGCGAGAGGCGCGAGCACGGTTGCGACGATGAGGAAGGCCCGTGCTCTCATGCTCATTTGCGCGCCACCGCGGCGGTCGTCTTCGCCCCTGCTACTTCAGCTTTCGTCACGATCTTCCCGTCCTTATTCCAGACGAATACGCGCCCGTCGTGCGCACCGGCAAAAATGCGCTCACCGTTCGACGTTGCCGCCAGACAGAGAAGCGCCGTGTCGGCGGATTCGAGTTTCCGCTCGGTGCCCGAATCCGAACTCTGCGCGCCAGTCGCCGCCTTGAGCTCGGTGTAACGCACGAGCCCACCGGCATCGGTTGCGGCGAGCACCGAAGGGCCCGCCGTGCTCCAGAGCGCGCCGTTCAACGCGGCGGTGTGCGTGCCGAGCTTCATCGTGCGTTCGCGGGTCTTCACGTCCCACACGCTGAGCTGCTGATCCGCGCCGCCGGTCACGAGCTGCGAGCCATCCGCGTTGAAACTCACGGTCAGCACCTGCGCGGTGTGACCCTCCAGTCGCGCGATTTCCTTGCGCGTCGTCAGCTCCCAAACCTTCGCTAGCTTGTCTCCGCCGCCCGTGGCGAGGAGCTTGCCGTCGTCACTTAGCGCGATCCCGAAGATCGTATCCGTATGCGCCACCCACGAGGCCGCGATGCTCCCCGTTTCAGCGTCGAGAAGGCGCATCGTTCCCTCCTCCGCGATCCGCCCATCAGCGATCGCGACCTGCTTTCCGTCCGGCAGAAAGCGCAACGCGGTGATGCGGTCGGTGAGCCCACCGACGATCTCGCGTTCTGCCGCGACCGTCTCCGCATTCCAGATCACGACGCGCCGAAACGCGCCCGTCGCGAGCCGCTTGCCATCCGGGCTCCAGGCGATCGCCTGCACCGGATCGGGATGACTGCTGCCGCGAGCGAGCACCGCGAACTTCGCCTCTGCCACGTCATAGACGACCAGCTCGTTCGCGCAGCCCACTGCGAGTCGCGTCGCGTCAGGCGAAAGCGCCATCGCGAGCACCGGCCGATACGATGCGGGCGCAGCCGCCAACGTCACGGGGCGCAACGTCTTCGCGGGATCTACGAGCGCTGCTGCGTCCCATGGCGCCCCAGCTTCGACCCAGCGTGTGATGACGCTAATCTGCTCCGGCGAAAGCTGCTTCTTGGGCGGCATGTGCGGATCGGCTTCTTCGTCGAGCGAAGTCACCAGCGCGCTCTCCTTGGACGCACCCGGCACGAGCGCGACGCCCTCGTCGCCGCCCTTCAGAAGTGCTTCCCGCGAAGTCATGACCAACCCGCCCTTTTGCTTCTCTTCATTGTGGCAGGAGAAGCATTTGGACTTCAGCAACCGCATCGCTGCGGGAGCGTCAGCCCCTTCCCCGCGAACGGACCCGGCGCCGAGCACCACCAGCGCGAGCGCGAACCTCCAGCGGAGCTGGGGTCTGGCAGGCGGCGAAGACGGAGAGGGTTCGAAACTCACGGGCGATAGAGAACCTGACGGAGCGACCCCGCCTTAGCATCGGCAGAGCCGTTCGCAGCCTCTGCGGCGAAGTGCAAGGACGCCATGCCGAGCTGCACCTATCTCCTTCCAATCCGGCGCGTGCAGACGTCGCCCGCTGAACTGCGCGAGTTCGCCCGCTACTTCGGCGTTCTGGCAGCGGCGGGGTGTGAAGTGGTGGTGGTCGATGGCTCGCCGCCGGAGATCTTCGAGGAACTCGACCGCGCGTGGGAGGGCCTTTGCCGGCACCAGCCGGTGGATCGCAGCCACGGCTTCCTCAATGACAAGGTGAACGGGATTCTCACCGGGCTCGCGCTGCCCGGGCATGAAGCGGTGATCCTTGCTGATGACGACATCTGCTACACCGGCGACGACGTGAGACGCATGGTGGCGCTGCTCGAGGAGTATGAGCTCGTGCGACCACAGAACTACCTCGATCCGCTTCCGTGGTGGGCGCGGCTCGAGGCCGCACGAATGCTCATCAATCGCGCGGTGCTCCCGACCGGCGACTACCCCGGGACGTGCGGATTTCGCCGCACGTCGTTCGCGCGTGTCGGCACTTACGATGGCGACGTGCTCTTCGATAATGAGGAGCTGATCCGGCATTTCGCGAGTGCGGGAGCGGACATCGCTTACGCGCGCGACTTCTTCATTCGGAAACGCGCGCCGCAGTTTCGCAAATGGTGCGAGCAGCGTCCGAGGCAGGCTTACGAGGACTTCGAGCTTCGGGGGAAAACCGCCTTCTTCGCTGCCCTGCTGCCGTTCGCGCTCCTGCTGCGGGTCATCTGCGGGAGACCAGCCGGTCACACGTTTGCCGCGGGCGCCGCAGCGGCCTCGATCGCGCTTGCCGCGCGCGGCCGCACCGACGGCGCAGCTCGCTTCTTCCCTGCCTCGGTCTGCCTCGCGGCGCCGCTCTGGATTCTCGAACGCTGTCTTAGCACCTGGTGGGCGTTCTGGTGGAAGCTCGCGCGCGGCGGGTATCCCTTTGGCGGGCGGCTCCTCACGCGCGGGATCGGGCGCGACTGGCGGGCGGGCGCACGCGCGCAGCGATGACCGGCGATGTTCCCCCGGAAGAATTCCGGGAACTGCTCCATCGCGCAGCAGATTGGGTGGCGGATTACCGGGGGACCATCGAAGAGCAGGGCATCTCCCCGCAGGTGTCTCCCGGCGAACTGACGAACACCTTCCCCACCCGCGCACCCGAACTCGGCGAGCCGCTCGCGCAGATCTTCGCGGATCTCGACCGGCTCATCGTGCCCGGCATCCTGCACTGGGGACATCCTTCCTTTCTCGCCTATTTCGGCAGCACCACGACCGCGCCCGGGATAATCGGAGAAATCATCGCCGCGGCGTTGAACGTGAGTGCCATGACATGGCGGACGTCGCCGATCGCAACCGAGCTCGAGACGCTCGTGCTCGGCTGGCTCCGCGAGATGCTGGGGTTATCGACGGCGTTCACCGGCGTGGTTTACGACACGGCGTCGATCTCGACGCTCCACGCGCTCGCCGCCGCGCGGCAGGAGGTGATTCCCACCGTCCGCGAGAAAGGCATCGCGGGTGGCCCAACGCTGCGCGTTTACACCTCCGACCAAGGGCACTCGCACATCGACAAGGCGATGATCATGCTCGGGCACGGAGAAGCGAACGTGCGGCGGATCGCGACGGATGCGGAGTTTCGCATGGAGCCGGCGGCGTTGCGGGCGGCGCTCCGCGAAGACCTCGCCGCGGGACTGCGACCTCTCGCGGTGGTCGCGACCGTCGGCACGACCTCGACGACGAGCGTTGATCCGCTGCCGGCGATCGCTGCCATTTGTCGCGAGCACCAGCTTTGGCTGCACGTCGACGCGGCTTATGGAGGGGCGCTCGCGATCCTGCCGGAAGGGCGCTGGGTTTTCGAAGGCATCGAGCACGCCGACTCGATCGTGATCAACCCGCACAAGTGGCTCTTCGTTCCGCTCGATTTCAGCGCGCTTTACGTCCGCGCGCCGGAGAAGCTGCGCGCGGCGTTTTCCATCGTCCCGGAATACCTCGCCAGCGACGCCGCGGGCGCGGAGATCAACTACATGGACTACGGCATCCAGCTTGGCCGCCGTTTCCGGGCGCTCAAGGCATGGTTCGTCTTCCGGGCGTTCGGGCGACACGGACTGATCGAGCGCATCCGCGAGCATTGCCGCCTCGCGCAGCTCCTCACGTCATGGGTGGAGAGCGACGCCGATTTCGAGCTCGCGGCGCCCGTGCACATGGGCGTCGTCTGCTTCCGCGCCCGCGCCTCCGACGACGCCAATCGCGAGATCGTCGCTGCGATCAATGCGAGCGGCCGCGCCTACATCGGACACACCACCTTGCGCGGGCGAATCGCGATCCGCGTCGGCTTGGGAAACGTGCTCACCACGGAGGAGCACCTCGCCGACGCTTGGGCGCTGATCAGAGCGGAAGCGGCGCGCATCAACGGAGAGGACGTGACGGCGGTGGCGGCCGCGCGTGCTAAAGCGGCCTCCGGAATCGCGGGCGAAGCCCGCTTTGGAGTGCGGTGCGTCCCCGCACCGCTTTTGCCCGGGGCGTTCGTGGGCGACGGGCACGCGTGATTAGCGAACCAGCGCGAGCAAAGCGGTGCGGGGACGCACCGCACTCCAAAAGCGCTTCGCGCGAAATGGCAGGACGCTCCATCCACGCACAGATGCGTCTTCTTCTGACGCCCTCAATCCGGGAGTGCAACAGCCTGGCACCTAGTCAGCGCGCCGCAGTGGCCCCGTTCGTTCTTCGCGTTGCAGCCACCACCAGACGATCACTCCAGCCACGACCAGCGCTCCGACGGGAACGAGCCCGATCTGCAATTGATCGCCGACCCACGGAAGGTGCTCCGCCTTGCGCTTGGTGAATTTGCTGAAGCCCATCTTGACGAAAACCACGCCGGCATGGAATCCGATCGCCAGCCAGAGCGAGCGCGTCCGCAGTGTGGCGGCGCCGGCGATCCACCCCAGCACGAAGATCGTCGAGAAGCTCGCGAGCAACGTCATGGGCTCCGCGAACTGATGAAAGACGTGCGGCAGGAGGATGAAGCCTGAGTGCCACTCCACATGCTCGATGGTGACGGTTTCATCGGGTTTGAGAAAGTGCACCGCGGCGAAGATGAAGGTCACCGCGAGGAGCGCGGCGAGCGGCGGCAGCGAGCGGCGGAAGAGGCCCAGCATCGCGCCGCGGAAAAGCGCCTCTTCGAGCAAGCCGACGACCACTGCGCTGAGCAGAACCTGCGGCAGCGCGTTCCACGGCAGCACCTTCTTCCACTCGTAGATGCCGAGGGCGACATAAACCGCGGCCATCGCTGCAACCACCAGCCCGGCAATTAGGAAGCCGGCGAGAAGTCGCGAACGCCAGCGCGCATCGGGCTCGAGTCCGAGTTCACGCCGGCCGCCGATGCGGAGCCATTTCGCCGTCGGCCAGACGAGCACGATCGCGGCGACGAGGATCGCCCGGTTGAAAAATTTCTGGAAGTCCGTCTCCGCGAGGAACGTCAGGAAGCCGCGCGCCGCGACGGCGTGCCCGAGCCAGTAGAGCGGCGGCGCGAGCAGCGCGCCGAGCAGCACGGTCCCGATGAGGTAGGTAAGGATCTTGCCGAGTTCTTTCACGCGCGCGGCGAGGCTGCCGGGACGCCTCGCGGCGGCCAAGGGCCAATCAGTTCCACGCGCCGCAGGCACCAAGCGCCCGCGACGGCAGTGGCTGCATTTTCAGCCACTGCACTCAGGAAGAGTCGCAAGGCGCGCGCCCTTGTTGAAGCGTCGGACTAGTTCCCCGCGCCGCCGCTGATGATGTTCCCGCCGCCACCGCTGATGATGGCCCCGGCGTTGATCGTCGTGAGCGAGGCTCCGTCGCTGGAGATAATCCCGGCGCCGTCCTGCCCGACCAGGTTCCCGCCGCCGCCGCTGATGATGTTGCCAGCACCTCCCGCGACGATGTTGCCCGCGCCGCCACTGATGATGTTCCCAGCACCGCCCGAGATGATATTGCCCGCGCCGCCGGAGATGATGTTTGAGAATTGCGCGCGGAAATAGTCGCCGTTCGCGAAGCCGCCGGCGGCGTTGTTCACCAGCGCGGAACCGTTGAGACCGAAGAGATTCAGCCCGCCAAGGCTCAGGATATTTCCCGCGCCGCCGGAGATGATCTGACTTGGGTTGGCGAAAAGACTCGCCGCGGATTGCGGGCCCGAAAAGCCGGGCAGGTTTTCCATGCGGATGTTGCCCGCGCCACCGGAGATGATGGATGCGCCGTCACTTGAGACGATCGACGCGCCATCACTGGAAACGATCGAGGCGCCGTCGCTGGCGATGATCGTGGAGCCATCGCTCCCGACGGTCCCGGCTGCGATGATGAGCACCTGGTCGCCGCCGACTGGAATCATCACCGCGCCTCTTTTCAGCGGGATGAAATCCGCACCGGCGATCTCCGTCGTCAGCGTCCGCGCGTTGATCTGCTGGTAGTCATTTTTGAAGGCGAGGTTGGTCAGCCCGAGCTCGATGTTCTGGCCGCGCGCGGCCATCTGCGCACCCGCGACTTTCGCGGCGTCGGCTTCGGGGTTTCCATCGGCTGCGTAAATGTGGGTGACGACATCGTTTGCCTGGATGTGGGAAAAGACGTCGCCGGCGATCGTGGCCCGGCGGCAGCGCACGACGGTGTCCGGCGCTCCAGTCACGCGACAGTCCACGCTGAATGAGCCGGTAGTATGGCCGGGGATCGGATTGGTCGTGATGAAGACTTCGCCATCTTCGCCGTCCGCGTAGTCGCCATCATAGTTCCGGACGCCGGTGATTGCCGCACCCTCCGGCGGATTGATCACGATCCCTGCTTCACTCGTCACTCCGCTCAAATTTCCGTAGGCGACGGTGTAGGTAAACGTGCCGCCTTCCACGGCGGCGCCCGGCGCGGTGATCGTCAGGAAGAAGCGCGGGATCGCGGGATTGAAGATCTTTGTCTCTTCGGTGAGGGATTCGACGGGCGTGTTCTGCGTGCCGTAAACCAGCCGCGCGACATTCGTGATCGTCGGAGGCCGGAGCTCGAGCGCGGCAGGCGTGACTTTCAATTCGAGCAACACGGCGATTTTTTCACCCCCGGCGAGCGCGCCGAGATTGAAGGCGATCTCCCCGTCTTCGCTCCCGGGAGCCGGTGCGGAGATGGTCCGGCCGTTCACCGTCGTGCCGAGCTCAACCCCATCCGCATCGAGGTAAACGGCGCGCAAGAAACGCGTCCCCGCGGGGATGAAGTTGAGAATGCGCGCATTGGGCGCGGGAACGCCGCCGTTGTTCTTGAAGCGGATGATGTGCGGGATGACGCCATTGACCCCTGCGAGGTTGCTGGAAGC
>Ga0136611_10000680_pt1 | contig 22886 bp, 19 predicted proteins | sample AntDrymUQ2232306_2_FD_106645 | JGI IMG/M metagenome (GOLD analysis project Ga0136611, IMG submission 106645) | Polar desert sand microbial communities from Dry Valleys, Antarctica - metaG UQ223 (23.06) | ecosystem: Environmental > Terrestrial > Soil > Desert | place: Antarctica: Dry Valley...
AATCGCCCCAATAATTTTGATATGCGGATTGTATCTGACTTGCCAGACTCGTTGGGCGGCTTGCCAGTCCAAAAAACCGTCTACCAGTACACCCCGTTATTCAAGGGTGGAGTAGCCTATGGTACCAGCTGGCACGGTATAGTTAATGGTTATCCATTTGTAGTTCAGTTGCAGGGTTTGGTTGGTAGCTCAGAGACGCCAAGTCAGTTTGAGCCTCTACTAGCCGGTTTGATGTTCGGTAATAATAGTCAAGTCTTAGGTGCACGTACCACCGCCAATTCGGTTGTATATGCTGCACAGGCGGTTGATCAAAAATATGTTTCAGATGCTATATCACCGGCTGTTGTCAAAATATACCATGTTGTTTGTGGTGAATTGGTGGTCAATGGCCGTGCTATTAAAGAAGGCTGCGACGCCTTAACTGGAAGTGGTTTTATCCTATCCAGTGATGGCTATGTAGCTACTAACGGTCACGTCGTTGTACGCGGTGCCAAAGATGTTTTTGTGGGTACTTTGATCAGTAGTCAGCTGTTACTAAGTGAGTTTTTGCGCAGTCTGGGGCTGAGTTTTGACGAAGCTTCAAGCCTTTCCCAGCGGCCCGAGCTGCTAGCCTCAATCATAGCTAAGGTCTACGACGTACCGGACAGCCAAATTTATTTTAAAAACCAGCGCGAAGCAACCTTGGTCGCTCTGGGTACTGTTCCGGTTGAGCTAAATTCGGTCGATGACGCTAAAAAAATATTCAACTTTGAAGACAATGATTTCATAAAATTAGCCGAGGTTATAGCGACCGATTATAACTCTAAAGATCAATATAGCATTCAATCGGACCCGGAGGCCGGCTTTACGGCCAGCGATGTAGCGTTGCTAAAGATAGATGTCGAAAACGCCCCGCTTATTCCACTGTACACCGGCAAAATCACCCAAAATCAAAAAATAATCGTCATGGGGTTTCCGGGTGATGCCGACAACAGTTTGACCGACAACAGCGAGTTGGGCGTCAGTGTGACCAATGGCACCGTCAGCTCCATCCGAAATGCGGCCGGCGGTAAATCTACCCTTTACCAGTCCGATGCCGACGCCTCGCAGGGCAGTAGTGGCGGCCCGGCCATAACCGAAGACGGGGCGGTTTTTGGCCTGCTAACATACCGGGTCGGCAGCAGCCAAACCGGCAATGCTGCCAAAAGCTACGCTCGGGCCATCGGCGATTTGGTCACGCTGGCCGACACTAAAAACATTACCTTTGACACTAACAGCTCCACTCAGGCGGCTTGGCTACTCGGCCTGGAATACTTTTCCCAGAATCGGTTCAAAAAGGCTTTAGTACAATTCCAACTGGTCGAAAACCAGTACCCGGGCCACCGGTTGGCCACGAGTTACATTGCCAATACCACTCAGGCCATCGCTGAAGGCCGCGATATCAAAGACTCGCCAGTCGCCTTTTTGTTCATTGCCGGCGGTGCCAGCTTTTTGCTACTGGCAATTATAGTTTTTGTTATCATCCAGCAATACGGCAAGCACCAAAGGTACCGCGCAGCCCATGCAGTCGGCGTAGGCTATACTGTCTAATACATGGCAGGCAACAATTATTGGCAGGAACGTAACAAATCATATCAACCGGGGCAGGTGACGCCCTTCAAACTATCGCGCTCCAAAATTGAAGACTTCCTGAACTGCCCGCGCTGTTTCTGGCTGGACCGCCGTTTGGGCATCAAGCGGCCCGACACGCCGCCGTTTAACATTAACAAAGCCATCGACGAACTGTTCAAGAAAGAGTTTGACAGCTACCGGGCGGCCAGCAAACAACACCCCCTCCAAATTAAATTCAAAGTTAAGGCCAAACCGTTCGCCCATGACCAGCTGAACACCTGGCGCGAAAACTTTGTCGGCGTTTACACCGTCCACGCCGGCACCAACCTGCACGTGTTTGGTGCAGTGGATGATGTTTGGGTCGACGATGCCGGCAATTTGATAGTGGTCGATTACAAAGCCACCGCCAAAAGCAAAGACATCACCAACCTGGACCCGCCAGGCGGTTGGCAGGACAGTTACCGCCGTCAGATGGAAGTCTACCAATGGCTGTTGCGCGCCAATGGGTTCCCAGTCAGTAATACCGGCTATTTTGTCTACGCCAACGGCGACGCCGCCCGCGACGACTTTGGCGACATGCTGCATTTTAGAACTAATGTCTTTGCCCACGAAGGCGATGACGCCTGGGTCGAGCCGACTCTTCTTAAAATTAAAGCCTGTCTGGAAAGTGATGAAATACCGCCGGTTGGCACCCGACTGATGGGTGGCGCCTGCGATTACTGTGCTTATGCCCGGGCGCGGACGCAGATGGCTTTAGCGGCCATAAAGTTGCGTCAGTAACCGGCGTATGGAAATGACGGGGATGGGTGTAAGCAGTTACGTAGTATACTAATGGTATGCTAGACATCCAATTCATCCGCGACAACCCCGAATCCGTCCAACAAAAAAGTTCACAAAAAGGCATTGCTGTCGATGTCGAAAAATTGCTACAGATTGACGCCGAGCGCCGGACTCGCCAAACCCAGGCCGAGGAACTGCGCCGTCGTCGCAACGACCTTACCGATGTTATCAAGGACCAGGACCGCCCGACGGCCGAACAGATTGCTGAAGGCCGACAGCTCAAAGACGAAATTAGCGCCCTAGAGACTCAGCTCAAACAACTGGACGAGAATTATTATGAAGAATTGAAAAAGATCCCCAATATGCCGTTGCCGGATGTACCGGTTGGCGCCAGCGAAGCCGATAATGTCGTTATACGGACTATCGGTCAACCGCCGGTGTTCGATTTTGAGCCGCGCAACCACGCCCAAATTGCCGAGTCCAAGGGCTGGCTCGATAAAGAAAGGGCTGCCAAAGTGGCCGGCGCCCGGTTTGCTTATTTAAAAGGTGATTTGGTTATGCTGGATTGGGCGCTTAACATGTTTGTGCTATCCAAAGTCACCAATTATGACTTCATCCGGCAGCTGATTGCCGATAACAATTTAAATGTTAGCGATAAGCCATTTATGGCCGTTCAGCCGCCAGCCGTAGCCAATACGGCCGCCTTTGAAGCCACTGGTCGGCTCGACAAAGAGGGCCAGACCTACCGATTAGAGGGCGAGGACCTTTGGCTTAACGCCAGCGCCGAGCACACCATGGCGCCAATGTACCTAAGCGAGATACTACCGGTTGACGATTTACCCATCCGCTACATCGGCCAAACCACAGCTTTCCGGCGCGAAGCTGGTACTTACGGCAAAGATATGGAAGGCTTTTTCCGGCTTCACCAGTTTAACAAACTGGAAATGGAAAGTTTTACAACTGCCGCCAGCTCGTTGGAAGAGCACTATTTTTTGATAGCCATCCAAGAATACATTATGCAAGCCCTCGGGTTACCGTACCAAGTTGTCCAAAAGTGCACCGCCGATATTGGCAAGCCCAACGCCCGCGGTGTCGATATTGACGTCTGGCTGCCGGGACAGAGCAAGTACCGCGAAACCCACACCGCCGACCTTATCACCGACTATCAGACCCGTCGCATGGCCACCCGTGTCCGGCTGGCTGATGGCAGTATTGAATTTGCCCACACCAACGACGCCACGGCTTTGTCCCAGCGCCCACTGATAGCCATTATCGAAAACTATCAGTTGGCCAACGGCGATGTCCGGGTGCCGCCGGTGCTTGTATCGTACTTAAATAAGGAGGTTATCTGACATGATTGAACACATCGATATCAAAGGCGTCCACACTGTTGCCACACCCAATCTTAAAAAGTACATTAACCGGAAGTTTGGCCGTCTAGACCGGTTTGTCCCTAAAGCCGACCGTTCCGCCGTCCGGGTCGAAATTGCATTGGTCGAAACTAAACACGAAGCCGCTAAACAATGCCACGCCCGCGCCACCATCCACCTGCCACACGCTGTCATCAACGCCGAAGAGGCCACCGTCAATATATTTGCCGCCGTCGATATTGTGGAAGCCAAGCTGCGCAACCAATTGGTCAGATACAAAGAAACCCACGGCACACCGCGGCTTGACCAGCGATTGCTACGGCGGCTTAAACGGGTCAGTACCGAGGTTTAGGCCGACGATGGCAACTTCCGGGGAGGCTGTGTGCCGGCTAAGCAGCTGGGATAGTTTAGGCTTTGCCGAAACTAAAAGCTGGCCAATTGACGCCGACTACGACGTAATTTTAAAAACTGGTAGTAGGCTGATTGTACGGGCCGGCGAACTGGCAGAAACCTTCGATCCTGAGCGTCAGCCGGGCGAACTGTCAATCGATTTACTGCCGGGCCAGCTGACAATCACAAAAAAGCTTGACCAAACGTCTCATGTCTACAGTTTAAAGTTGGAAACGGAGCCCGGTGAAGAGCCAGTTATTGACTTGTCGGTTAAGTATTATTCTGGCGCCGGTTTGACGGATACAGTTAGCCTGTCAGCCTATCAAAGCGGGTTTTTTATAGGATCGAATACTCGGCTGAAACCGACTGAATTCAGTGGCGATGAAGTCAAACAAGCATACCGGGCACTACTAACTGACATGTCGACATTTTTATTGTGAAAACAAGCTACAAAAACCACCTCTGATAGCGTACAATGTATGCATTAGTGTTAGTTTTGTAATGATATTTCAGATAATACAAGGCTAAAACGCCGACACACTTACAGAAAGAGGGAATACGCTATGGCAGTGATTAAAAATAAGACGCTTAAACGGGTGCTGGGCGACCCGCAAGCCAAAACTATCCGGCGGATGCGCAAGCGGGCAGCCGAAATCAACAAATTAGAAGATAAGTACAAGGCTTTAACCGATAAACAGCTGCAACAACAAACCGCCGAACTCAAAAAACGGCTCGACAAAGAATCGCTCGATAAACTATTGCCCGATGCCTTTGCACTGGTCCGCGAAGCGGCCCGGCGGGTACTGGGCCAGCGCCACTTTGATGTCCAGCTAGTTGGCGGTATGGTGCTGCACGAGGGCAAAGTAGCCGAAATGAAAACTGGCGAGGGCAAAACACTAGTGGCGACTCTGCCAGTGTACTTAAACGCCTTAACCGGCAAGGGCGTCCATGTTGTGACCGTTAACGAGTACCTCAGCCAGCGCGATGCCGGCTGGATGGGTGAAGTCTATAACTTTTTGGGGCTCAGCATCGGTGTAATTATTTCTGAGCAATCCTTCATGTTTGACGCCAGTTTTGAAAACCAAGATCACGACGACCCACGGCTCAAACACCTCAAACCAGCCAGCCGCCAAGACGCTTACAGGGCCGACATCACCTACGGCACCAACAACGAATTCGGCTTTGACTACCTGCGCGACAACATGGTCCGCGAGGTCGAGCAGTTGCGCCAGCGCGATTTAAATTACGCCATCGTCGACGAAGTCGACTCGATTTTGATTGATGAGGCCCGGACGCCGTTAATTATATCGGCGCCATCGGTTACCAGTGGCAACGCCTACGCCCAGTTTGCCAAAATCCTGGCCAATATCCAAGACGACGAGTACGAAAAAGACGAAAAGCGTAAAGCCGTAGTGCTAACCGACAAGGGCATCGATAAAATGGAACAGGTTCTAGGCGTGCCGGAACTCTACACCTCCGACAATATCCGTACTCTGTACCACCTGGAACAAGCCCTCAAGGCTCAGACCATGTTCAAGCGCGATAAAGACTATGTTGTGACAACCGATGGGGAAGTGGTGATTGTTGATGAATTTACCGGTCGGTTGTTGCCGGGTCGGCGCTACAACGAAGGTTTGCACCAGGCCATCGAGGCCAAAGAACACGTCGAGGTCCAGGAAGAGTCGATGACCCTTGCTACCATCAGCTTCCAAAACTACTTCCGCCTATACAAAAAGCTGTCTGGTATGACTGGTACGGCCACCACCGAGAGTGAAGAATTCCATATGATTTACAAGTTGGACGTCATTGAGGTGCCGTCTAACCGTCAGGTCAAGCGGGCGGACCGCCCCGACCGTATTTACCGGACCGAAGCTGGCAAGTTCAAAGCCATCATCCGTGAAGTCCGGGTACTGCACGAAAAGGGCCAGCCGGTTTTGATAGGCAGTAGCTCAATCGAAAAGAACGAACGCTTGGCGACGGCCCTATCGGCTGCCAAAATTCCGCACCAGTTGCTGAATGCTAAAAATAACGAACGCGAAGCCAATATTGTGGCCAAAGCCGGCCAAAAAGGCGCCGTTACATTGGCCACCAACATCGCCGGCCGGGGCACCGACATTGTGCTAACCGACGAAACCAAGGAGCTTGGCGGGCTGTTTGTGCTGGGCAGCGAGCGCCACGAATCGCGCCGGATCGACAACCAGTTGCGCGGCCGCTCCGGCCGTCAGGGTGACCCCGGGGCTACTCAGTTCTTTGTTAGCACCGAAGACGACCTTATGCGTATTTTTGGCGGCGAGCGGATCGGCTCCATTATGGACCGGCTGGGGGTCGAAGAAGACGCCCCCATCGAAAACCGGGTCATTAGCAAAAGCCTGGAAGGCTCCCAGAAAAAAGTCGAAGGCTACAACTTTGATGCCCGCAAGCAAGTCGTCCAGTACGACGACGTTATGAACCGCCACCGCCGGGCCACCTATGCCGTCCGCCGCGAAATACTGGTCAAAGAGGACGTTTCGCACCGTATCAAGCAATTTATTACTGACGAAGCCGAGGCGGTAGCCAAATCTCCGCTATTACTAACTGACCAAGCCGAAAATGTGGTGACCGAAGTATTCCCGTTTGATCCTGCAATGCTGGACCGATTGTTTGATAGCGATGCCAGCCAGTTCGCCAAGGTACTCAAAACCGAAGCCATGGAACTGTATAGCGCCCGCGAAGCCGCCTTTACTCCCGACATCATGCGCAAAGTCGAACGCGACATTTACCTGCAAACGCTCGACAACTTGTGGATGGAACACCTTGAAAGCATGGAACACATGCGCGAGGGTATCCGCTGGATGGCGGTTGGCCAACGTGACCCGTTAGTTGAATACCGCCGCCAGGCTCAGCGGATGTACGACCAATTACAGGTCACTCAACGGCATGAAATTGTTGGCCAGTTATTTAGGGCCCAACCGGTCGCCGCCGACTCCGCTTTCGAAACTGAGCTTACCAAAGCCGCCCGCCAGTCTGTCGACAATGCCGACCAAATAATTGAAGGCAGCGAATTCCACGAAACCGATTTCATTCCAGAGCATACCGAACTCAAAGCCGCCGCCGAGGCCAGCGACAAGCGCAAAAAAGCCCGTAAAGCCGAGCGCAAACGCAAAACTCAAGCCAAAAAACGCAAGTAATTAACCCTGATTGAGGAGCCACACAATATATGAAGCATAAAGTATCCGAAATCAGTCTTAAAAACGGCGTCAAAGGCTTATTCATTGATGTGCCCGATGCCAGCGTTATGACCTTTGAAATAAATTTCCGGGCAGGTGAATACCTGGTGTCGCGCGACAAATGGGAAACTCCTCACCTCATGGAGCACGTTCTACTGGGCGCCAACCAGCTCATCCCCAAAGCTCGCACCTTTTTGGCCGAGTTCGAAAAAAACGGTGCCTACTGTAATGCCAGCACCGGCACCTATGACATCATCTACGAAGCCGAATGCGCCGATTTTGAATGGGACAGGGTGGCCGACCTGCTGTTGACCGCCATCACCAAACCACTGTTTCTAAGCGAAGAATTCGACGCCGAGTTTGGCAACGTCCGCGAAGAAATGACAGCCCGCAGCAACAATCACTTCCGCCACCTCAACCTGGCTTTGCGTGAAGCCTACGGCTTTAAGGTCCTAACCGACCAAACCCGCCTGCAACTGATGGAAAACGTTGAGCTGGACGACATCCGCGGTCACTACATCAACACCCACACCAGCGATAACATGCGCTTTGTCATTGCCGGCCATCTGCCAGCCGATCGCCAAGAACTGCTCAAGGGTCTAATGGCCAACATCGAACTGCCGACCGGTTATGGCCGGATTGCGCTGCCGCACGAACAGCCGGTAAAGCTGGCCAAGCCACTCTATATTCACAACGAATCAGTCGACAACCTATACTTTTACATCGATACCTTCATGAACCGCCGCATGAGCGACCCCGAATCGGACGCCCTCGGCCTCATCAACACCATGTTAACCGAAACGCTCTATTCAACCATATTGGGCTCCGCCCGCGAGCAGGGCCTGGTTTATAGTATGAGTTCCGGCTTTGGCCAGACGATAGACAGCAGCAACTGGTGGATTGGCGCCCAAATCATGCCCAAAAACGTCAACAAAGTGTTTGACATCGTTCTGCGCGAACTAAATGCCGTCTTTAAGGCTGATATCAAAGAGTCCGACATCGCCGCCGCTAAACAGTACGGCCTGGGCCGCTTCCAGCGTAGCGGCCAGACCGTCGGCGGTACAGCTAGTGGCTACAGTGGCCGCTACTTCTTTGACGAGGTAATCGAGGACTACTACAGCATCCCGCAGCGCATCGACGCCGTCACCAAAGACCGCATCGTCGACGTTACCCGCGGGCTGTTTGCCGAGCGCATCAGCGGCCTGGGCTGCCTGGGCAGCTCCGGTGAAAAGTTTGTCGAAGGGCTACAAAAACACATCGCTCCACTTTGGAAATAAGCCAACTAATAACCAGTTTGGCACCACCACAGGTAACTAATAAATTGGATAAAGCCGTAAATCATGCTGCATGGGATACCGGACCGGATGAAAGCAAGCCAACGTATATAACAAACCGCCGCCCCGGCGCTATACTATAAACCATGCAAGACACCCAAAAACAAGCCGCCGACCTGCTAGCCAGCACCAAACAAGCCATTATTCGCGCCAAAATACCAGATCACGAAGCCAGCCAGGTAACTCTACAAAAACAAGCAGCCAGCGAAACGTTTTGGAACGACTCGCAATCCGCCCAAACCGTTATGCAGCAAATCGCTAAACTGGAACGGCGCATCAAACCCTGGCGCCAGCTGGAGGCCGACCTGCAGGAAACGTTGGAGCTGGCCGCCACCGGCGACGAAACACTCGCCCCAGATGTCATAAAACAATTCAACGACACCAAACAACGGTTCGACAAACTACAATTCCAACTCCAATTCAGCGGCCCGTACGATGACAGCGATGCATTGCTCAGCATCCACGCCGGTGCCGGCGGCACTGATGCCCAAGATTGGGCCGGGATGTTGCTGCGGATGTACGTCCGGTATGCCGAAGCCCAGGACTGGGCAGTGACGATGATTGACGAATCGGCCGGTGAGGAAGCCGGTATCAAAAGCGTTACATTTGAAATTTCGGGCGATTTTATTTACGGTAATCTCAAGGCCGAGCACGGCGTCCATCGGTTAGTCCGGCTCAGCCCGTTCAACTCCGACTCCTTACGTCAAACCAGCTTTGCCAAGGTAGAAATTATGCCCAAAATTGACCGGCCAGACGCGATTGTAATAGACGACAAAGACCTCAAAATTGACGTCTACCGCAGTGGCGGCAAGGGCGGCCAGTCCGTCAACACGACCGATTCGGCCGTCCGTATAACGCACATGCCAACCAATTTAGTGGTGGCTATCCAAAACGAGCGTAGCCAGTTGCAAAACCGCGAAACCGCTATGACCATCCTGCGATCCCGGTTGGCTCAGCTCCAATCCGAGCAACACCTGGAGGATTTACAAAATATCAAAGGCCCCAACCAGTCGGCCGAATGGGGCAACCAAATCCGCAGCTACGTGCTGCACCCTTACAAACAAGTCAAAGATTTACGGACCCGGCACGAAACGTCGGACGCCGAGGGCGTGCTGGATGGTGACTTAGGTGAGTTTATCAAAGCCGGCTTGAGCCTCAATTAACTATTTTTAATCCATTAAGTGCGTAACCACATCCTGTTTATGGTAAAATAAACCGTAATGATTCTTTTAGACAGGGTAAGCAAAACCTACGGCAAGTCCCATCCCGCCCTCGACCGCATTAGTATGCACATCGAACCCAAGGAGTTCGTTATCATAATCGGTAAAAGCGGGGCCGGTAAGTCAACCTTGCTCAAACTGCTGACGCGTGAAGAAAAGCCGACCAGCGGCAAGATTATTGTTGGTGGGGTCGATTACGACAAGCTCAAAGACAGCAAAATACCACTGTTGCGGCGCAAAATTGGCGTTGTATTCCAGGATTTCAAACTTTTACCTAACAAAACGGTGTTCGAAAACGTGGCCTTTGCCCTAGAGATTGTCGGCTACGGCAACCGTGAAATTAACCACACTGTGCCACGGGTGCTAGATATCGTCGGCTTGGCCGGCAAAGAAAAACGCTATCCGTTGGAGCTATCCGGTGGTGAGCGCCAGCGCGTGGCCATTGCCCGTAGCATCGTCCGCCAGCCCAAAATATTGATTGCTGACGAGCCGACCGGCAACCTTGACCCCAAACATGCCTGGGATGTCATTAAAGTGTTAGAGAAAATTAACCGCTTCGGCACAACTGTACTGCTAACCACCCACAACACCGATATCGTCAACAAGCTCAAGCGCCGGGTTATAACACTAAGTGACGGCCACGTTGCCAGCGATCGCAGCAATGCCGAATACGGTGGGGAAGCCAAATGAACCACCGGCTAACTACCCAGGGGCGGATTGTCAAAACCGGTATCCAGAACTTCTTTCGTAACGCCACGCTGGCAGTGGCCGCTATCGCCGTCATGGCCATCACCCTGACCATAATTTTATTTTCGGTCATCGCCAACGCTACCTTTACCAACACTGTTACCCAAATTACCGACCGGATTGACGTGTCGTTTTTTTTGAAAGACGAAGTTACCGACCAGCAAAGGGAAGGGTTTATCAGCGAACTAAACAACCGTCCAGACGTCGAATCCGTCACTTACCGTTCCAAAGATCAGGTTTTAGCCCAGTACAAAGAAGATAATAAAGACAACACCGACACTTTGCTGGCCATATCCCAAACCGAAAATCCGCTACCGGCGACCATCAACATCAAACCAACCGACCCGACCGAATTGGACGGCTTAAGGGCCTTTTTGGCCCAAAAACAAGTGGTTGCCTTGCAGTCCGACAGTGTCAACGACGGCGGTACCCGCCAGACAGCGGTCGATAATATTACTGGCGCGGCCGTATTTTTTCAGCGGGCCGGGCTGGTCGGGGTACTTGTATTTACGTTCGTTTCAATATTGATTATTTTCAACACCATCCGCATGACAATATTCAACCGTCGCGACGAGTTGACAATAATGCGACTGCTAGGTGCCAGTAGCTGGTATATCAGGGGTCCGTTTGTGGTCGAGACTATAATCTATGGCCTGGTGTCAGCCTTGCTGTCGGTCGGTATTTGCCAGTTAATCTTTGCCATTAGTACATCGGCCTTCGGTGCCAGCAGCTTGGGTTTATTGGATATTTCATTTGCCAGCACTTACTTCAGCCGGAATTTTATCATTATATTGACCTCCCAGCTGGCAGTCGGTATACTTATAGGAGCTGCATCGTCTGCCATTGCAACACAGCGTTATCTCAAATTCAAAACGTCAAAATAAACCATTCTATTTATTTAAGACCAAGCGGGGGTAGAAACAAGGTAGACTAAAAACGAATATGGAAGCGTGATTGTTCGTTAGCGCCTTTCTATTATCTACGACCTATTTATCAGGCAATAGCTATTGCAAATAATAGAACGGTATGGTATGTTTAAATTGGTTACGTTAAAATTAAAAACTAAAATAAAATCAAAAAATTATATGACACACAAAAAAATCAGCTTGATGGCCGCCGTTTTTATGGTCGGAATCATCGCAGTTACGCCAATCGTCTACGCCGACCAGTATGACGATCAGATTAAAGCTATTCAAAACGATACGGCTCAGAAAAAACAGAACCTAAACCAACTTAATTCTGAAGCTGTTAGCTTTGCCGATCAAATAAATAAACTGCAAACTCAAATAAATGATTTCCAGGGCCAGATTAACGCCAACCAGGCTAAAAGCGACGACCTGCAGACTCAAATTGTAGTAGCCGAAGAAGAACTGGCTAAACAAAAACTAATGTTAGGCAAAAACATCAAATCGATGTATCTGGAGGGTAAAATTAGTACCCTCGAAATACTAGCCGCCAGCAAAGACTTAAGTGAATTCGTCGATAAACAGCAGTACCGCAATAATGTCCAGGACCAGATCAAAAAGACACTAGATAAAGTCAACGATCTCAAACTACAGTTAGGTACCCAGAAGGGCCAGGTTGAGCAGTTACTCAAAGAACAGCAAATTATACGCGATCAACTAGCTGGCCAGCAAGCCGAGCAGAGCCGTTTACTATCTCTCAATAAACAGCAGCAGGACGAATACTTGGTTCAAATCAAAACCAATAATACCCAAGTCAAGCAGCTCCAGTCCGAACAATTAGCGGCTTATGCGGCTTATGCCCGACGCAACGGGGTCAATCAGTACGGTGAATCAGGCAACGGTGGATATCCATCGGTCTGGGCAGATGCCCCGCAGGACTCCTTGGTTGATAACTGGGGCATGTATAACCGTGAATGTGTTAGTTACACGGCCTGGAAGGTATCATCAACCGGCCGCTACATGCCATACTGGGGCGGCCGCGGCAACGCCTACGAATGGACTGGCAACGCCAAGGCTTCTGGGATTCCGGTTAGCAACACGCCAACTGTTGGTACGGTCGCCATATGGGGGTTGGACGATGGCTTGGGACCATACGGCCACGCAGCTTATGTTGAACTCGTTCATAAAGACGGTTCAATCGAAGTCAGCCAGTATAACTTTACCAGAGGTAAATTCAGCCGAATGAATGTATCGCCCAATATTGCCCGAAATCTTGACTATATAAATTTCCAATAACATATATGCTTATGGCATAATGAGGCTTGAATCTAACTTTGGGGGTACAGGCACGTGGTCAAACAAGCGGGGGACGTAAGCGTCAATCAGCCAGGTAAGCGCAAGTTATCGAATTTCACTAAATTATTGATGGCGGTCGGGTTGTTGGTGGTGTTCAGTCTGGGAGTCCAGTTTGGTAACGGCCGGCTGGAAGCACCCGGCGTAACCCGCGGCAGCCAATCCAATCTGCCCGAAAACCTCGATTACACCACGGTTGAAGACTTATACGACACCTTACGGGCCAACTACGACGGCAAATTGGACGAACAAAAATTGCTGGACGGTATAAAGTCTGGTTTGGCCCAATCTACTGGCGACCCCTACACCGAATACATGAACCAGGCGGCCTCCAAGGCCTTTGCCGACCAGCTGTCGGGAACATTCACCGGTATCGGGGCCGAACTTGGCAAGGACTCCAACAATAACGTCGTAGTGGTATCGCCAATCAGCGGTTTCCCGGCCGAAAAGGCGGGGCTCAGGCCACGCGATGTTATTAGCAGTATTGACGGCAAATCATCGTTGGGCGTGACAACCGACGAAGCCGTTAGCAAAATTCGCGGTCCGGAGGGCACTAAGGTAACTCTCAAAGTTATCCGTAACGCCCGCGAGGAATTAACATTTGAAATTACCCGCGCCACTATTAATGTGCCCAGCGTGACATCAGAAATCCGCGAGGGCAACATTGGTTATATCAAAATATCGCGCTACGGCGAAGACACTACGCAGTTGTCTCGGGCGGCAGCCGACCAGTTCAAAGCGGCTAATGTCAAAGGTGTAATCCTTGATCTACGTGGTAATGGCGGCGGCCTACTGGACGAAGCTGTCGGCATCAGTAGCCTATGGCTGGACAGTAGCCAAACCGTCTTGCAGGAAAAGCGTGACGGCCGCGTTACCCGGACCTACAACCCAACCGGCAATCCAACCTTTAAAGGCGTGCCGACAGTTGTGCTTATCAACGAAGGTAGCGCCAGCGCCAGCGAAATTACGGCCGGCGCCCTGGCCGACAACCAAGCCGCCACCTTAATTGGTATCAAAAGCTTTGGCAAGGGCAGCGTGCAACAAGTCATTAACTTTAACGACGGCAGTGAAGTTAAGGTTACGATTGCTCGCTGGTTTACCCCCAAAGGCCGCAATATTGACAAGCAGGGCATCGAACCCAACCAAAAAGTCGAACTAACCGAAGACGACTTCAAAAATGGCCGCGACCCACAACTCGACGCTGCCACCACTTTTTTGAACAAATAACACCTATTATGTGATACAGTAGAGTCAGAAATAAGAGGGGTAGCTCGCGGTGAGTGAGACTAAGTATATATTTGTGACCGGCGGGGTGTTGTCGGGATTAGGCAAGGGTATTACGGCGGCTTCAATCGCCAATCTGCTAAAAGCCCGTGGCCTGTCGGTCAATATTCAAAAATGCGACCCGTACTTAAACGTTGACGCCGGCACGCTGAACCCGCGCGAACATGGTGAGTGCTTTGTAACCCGTGACGGCGCAGAGACCGACCTCGACCTAGGCCACTACGAGCGCTTTTTGGATGAGGAACTGATACAGGCCAGTAGCCTGATGAGTGGCCGGGTATTGCTGGAAGTAATCAGCGGTGAGCGGCATGGTAAATACCAAGGCCAGTCGGTACAAATTATTCCTCACGTCACCCAAGCGATTCAGGATCACATCCAGGCTGCGGGTAAAAATTATGACGTCCATATTGTTGAAATAGGCGGGACGGTGGGCGATTACGAGTCACTGAGCTTTATTGAAGCTATCCGCGAATATGCCATGCGAGTTGGCCGCCAGAATTGCCTGTATGTTCATGTTGTTTACCTGCCGTATTTGGGCGCTAGCCAGGAAATCAAAACCAAACCGGCTCAAAATTCAGTCCGTGAAATCCGCGGTTTAGGCATCGCTCCAGATATTCTGGTGGCACGCAGCGAAAACCCGGCCAAAGACAGCGTCAAGCAAAAACTGAGCTTGTTTTGCGGCGTTGGTAAGGAAGCCATCGCACTGCTACCAAACGCTCCCAGCATTTACCAGGTACCGTTAACCCTGGAAGACAGCGGGATTGCAAGTGTTATCTGCGACCGGCTGGCAATTAAAGCCAAAAAACCTAATTTGAAGGAGTGGCGGGCGGTCGTTACCAAAGCTACCACCACTCTGGCCCGGCAAATCAAAGTCGGTGTCATCGCCAAATACATGGACAACCAAGATACTTACATGTCGGTTTTTGAGGCCTTACGCGCCGCCGGCTGGAAAAACGACGTGACGGTAGAGATTGAATGGATAGATGCCGAAAAACTGGAATCTATGACGGCCAAACGGGCATCGGCCATACTTAAAAAAGTCGACGGCGTAGTTGTACCGGGTGGCTTTGGCAGTCGTGGCATTGAAGGTAAAATTATTGCCGCCGACTACGCCTACACCAACCAGCAGCCGTACCTTGGTTTATGTTACGGCCTGCACATGATGACCATCGCCGCCGCCCGTCGAGCTGGCCTAGCAACCGCCAACACAACCGAAATCGACCCCAACACCAAACACCCCGTCATCACCACTATGGCCGGCCAATCCGGCAAAGAAAACACCGGTGGTACCATGCGCCTGGGCAACTACGAGTGTCAACTCCAACCGGACAGCCTGGCCGCCAAAGTCTACGGAGCCACCACTATAACCGAGCGCCATCGCCACCGCTACGAATGCAACAACGACTATGTCGGACAGTACAAAGCCTGGGGCTTACGGGCCGTCGGCACCAATCCGCAAACCGGGCTGGTAGAAGTTATTGAGGCCATTGACCATCCTTTCTATATGGCCAGCCAGTTCCACCCCGAGTTCAAATCGCGGCCCAACCGGGCCCACCCGATGTTTGACGGCTTTATTCAGGCTTGTTTGCAGACATAACGGCGCGCTTAGTGGGGCAGGCCACCACCAAAGCCGCAACCTTAAAAGCTATGCAACAAAAGCATATTATGGTAGCATTAGCACTATGGATAACCAATCACTTCTCAATAAGAAAATTTTACTAGTCGAAGATGACGATGCATTAGCCAGCGTTTATCAAACCCGACTGCAAGCCGAAGGTTTTGATACCAGACGGGTCGCCAACGGCGAAGAAGCTTTAGCCGCCACGCTTGAGTACCGGCCGGACCTTATTTTACTCGATGTTATGATGCCCAAAGTCAGCGGCTTCGACGTATTAGACATTTTGCGCAACACGCCGGAAACTATCAACATCAAAGTTATTATGCTAACGGCACTTAGCCAGGAATCCGACAAAGAGCGGGCGCAATCACTCGGCGTTGATGACTATCTGGTCAAATCACAGGTTGTGATTGCCGATGTGGTGGACCGCATCAAAACTCATCTCAACATCGCTTAGCTATATTTGTTACAATGTTAGGAAATAAGGGAGTATAAGATGTCTGTGCAGGAAACTATCAACACGCGGGGTTTTAGAAAATTCATTCCAATAATGGTGGTTTTGGTAATACTAGGGTTACTGTTTATACTTTGCTTCCGTACTGTTGATGCCGGACAAGTCGGAATAGTAACCCGTTTTGGCGAGGTAAATAGAGCAGCCAGTAGCGGCATTGTCTTAAAACTACCTTACCCAATCGAAAAACTAACCAAAATGGATATCCGTATCCAGAAACAGCAGGAAAGTGCAGCGGCTGCAACTAGTGATTTGCAGGACGTCCAGGCAACTCTAGCCCTGAATTACGCACTTGATAGCCAGTCAGCCCTTAAGGTTTACAAAGAAATCGGAACTGATTATCGTGATCGCGTGATAGTTCCGGCCGTCCAGGAAAGCTTCAAGTCGGCCGCGGCTCAGTACACAGCCAGCGATTTGCTAGTCAAGCGTCCGGAAGTTAAACAAAAGGCCCTGGAAGTTATCAAAAAAAGGCTTGAGCCGTATGGCGTACGCGTCGACGATTTGAGCATTATTAATTTCAATTTCAGTCAAGAGTTCACGAAAGCCATCGAGGCCAAGCAAGTCGCTGCCCAGCAGGCCGAGCAGGCTCAGTTCAACCTAGATAAGGCCCGGTTGGATGCTCAATCTCAGGAGGCACAAAAAGCTTCACTCAGCACCGAATTGCTTCAGAAATACGCCATCGACAAATGGGACGGCAAAATGCCGCAATATCTAGGCGGGAGCAGTGTTTTCAACATCCCTCTTACTAAATAACAGCCCCATCCATTGCCGTCATTCCATGTCATCAATATCTTTGCCGGTGATAACCCCTTTTTAAGTACCCGTGTAAATGTAATGTATGTGGATTACTTTTAACAACACAATGTATACATTACATTTTAACGGGTACATAGAAAGGGCAGTAAAAAGATACTATGCAAGACGGCAAGCAATTTGTCTTTTACGTGTAAATGTGTTAAAAAGTATATATGAATAGTCCAGTCACAAGAATAAAAGATGCACAGGCTTTCTGCGATGAAATGGAGGCTTCTAACCACGATAAAGTGGACAGCTTGTCCGATGGATTGAACCACGCGATGGAACTAGAAACCATGCCACCGCCATATTTGGGTCAAAATGGGCGAGTGATTGACCGAAAGTTTTGTTCAAATGTTGGCCAGCGGGTATTTGAAAGCTTATATAAAACTTTTGATGGCACAACTAAAATTAATACTGATGCCGGTACAACCCGAGGCGGTTATAACTTCGAAACAATTGTTTATACTCTATGGAACCGCGATGGCCGGGTAGGCTACGTAGAAGGTACGAAGTGGTATGAGCTGGCTGAAGCCCGCAGTCCCGATAACCGACTGCCTTATGTTGCAAGGCTGCACCCAGAACCGCCAGAGGCTTACTTGAAGGACTTAGAAGAGCAACTAAAAAGGGGCCATTTAAGCCAGGCCGAGCTGGACGAGCTAAGTTCTAATAAGCCAAATACAAGCCAGACTAGACGCAGACCTAAATTGTACCTTGTCAAATAATTGACTTTTCATCATATATGTGCTAATAATATATAAGTATATTATTAAAAACAAACACATGACACACGAAGCAACCTCACCAGAATCGGCACACCCACCTACATTGGAGGGTAACATTGCTCTTTGGGAGCAGCGAGTTGACCGATTAGCGGCCGAAGCCCCTGCTATCGCTGGCAGTAACCAGTATCCTGAATGGTACTATCAAGACAACGAACGACTGCGTGAGATAGTACCGCAGCTAAAAGCAGAGGGAGCCGACCTTAGTAATGTTTCTAAGTATTACAAACTAAGTACTAAAGAAGCTGAGTTATGGTCTACGATAACTGGCTTCCCGCAAGGCAATCAACCCATAAAGCAAATTGCTTTTAACTTAGGTGAAGACTTAGTTGGCAAGGCACTCATGGCTGAACCAGCGGATGGCATTATCCGCAGTGCAATGATTGACGACCTGAGCCAAGCCATTGAACATACCACTGGTGTACTCAGCCCCGAACTTAACATATTAAAAGCAGCTTACGGTACGGAAACGGCAACTGAGTTGCTTGGTATTGGAGGTGATGAATATAGTAACAAACTACGCAGTCTATTGCTGAACGATAGTGCGATAGGAGGGATGCGGTTTGCCGACAAAGGGCAGAGTGAGTGGCATGAGAACCAAGAAGCCTCCCGTGTTTGGATGAGTACGGCAGTCGAAGCGGCTACGGGAATGCCAGCAGATGAAGCCTCCGACTACGTTTTCACTGCTTCTCGCTGTGACTACAACTCTGACACTAACATTATTAGTATCATCAAAAAGTTTGACCACTTCGGTGTTGACCGCATACGTGAGTTAGCTAAAACAACAGGCATACACAGTCTTGAGGCTTACAGCGTTGAACAAATTGAGCGAATGGAGGAGTTTGTACATGACCCTACTAAAGTTGCTAAACGATTGGCTAACCATGACGTAATTGCCGTGATGGTCAATCGTGCTGGCGACCATAATGGCGTGATGCGTGACGTCGCTTCTGACTTTGATGACGATAAGAAGCGTGTGTTGTTCTTTGAAATTAACCGTATGGATGACATTTACAGGCGGGTAGTTGCACTACGTAAGGCTGGTATCCAGCCGTCTACGATTGTTTTGGCGGCTCACAGTGCTCCTGGTCAGTTTATGGTCTCAGATAGGCGCGAGAAGTCTGCTCAACGGCGTGATTTTGCTACCGTAGCTGGTAGAAAGCTAGTAGCAATGGTCAATTCAAATGGCGACCTCGAGCCAGGCGATTTTGGCTACTCAATGCACGGCATGAAAGGTATGGCACGGCTTGTTGAGACCTATATGCAGCCTAGCCGCGCTATTGACGACAATGACGCAGATGTCGGTCGTGAGAAAATTATTTTCCAAGCATGTCACGCTGCTACTGAGGTTAACTCTGATGACATTGATGAAAATGGCGAGGAAATACAGACAGGCATGCAGTCAGTGGTTAGCCAGCTTGGTAATGATCTAATTGCTTCTGGTGTTAAAACGAGCATCGATATTTATGGTGCTCCTGGTAGTATCCAGCTCCACAGGAACGATCGGGGCGTTCATTACAGTGGCCAGAAAACATCGTATGACCAAATCATAGGAGGCAGGCCGCATTTATCGGCTATGCGTATTCGAGTTGAAAATGGCCAGCTCGATAAGCAAGAAGTCCACGACATTGCGTTACGCAAGTAATCATGGCCTTTCTAAGATAACGCTAACAATTTACATTAATCTTTGACGGAGAAAACAGCACTATAAACACAACCCCAGGGTTCACGACCAAAAGGTACCGCATCGCAGTTAGTTAAACGACAGTAACTTCGCTACGCGCGACAGTCTTGCCAGTAAATAAACGGTAGCGGCGAACCTGGAACTTTATAACGCCGTCTTTGGCGGCGTGAATAGTGAAGTTGCGGCTAACAAACGCACCAACTCCGGCCCGTTTGGTAAGGCCGGTTTGGCGGACGATGACTTGGCCGGTTTTGACTTTTTGACCGCCGTATAACTTGACGCCAAGCCGCTGGCCGGGACTATCGCGGTTGTTTTTACTTGTACCACCAGCTTTTACGTGTGACATAGTTGCTCCTTAGGACGTTCGTTGTAGTATTACCAGTTCACGGGCCACAATCTGATTTTCACGGTAGTAGAGTAAATCAGGCTGGCGGGCGTGGACTAAATCTATCCGATTGTACCCCAGATCACTCAATCGGTCAAGCATTTTAAGGTGTAAAAAGCCGGTTTTGGTTTTCCAGGCCGGAACAGCAATGCACAGGCGAAAGCCGGCTGGGGTCTGACGGGCGACGTTTTGCAGGAACTTGCGGTGGATGGTGTCGACGTCGCTCATCACTTCTCGCAAAACGGCCGGGGCTGGTTCGGTACTAAAAGCTCGTCCCAAATAGGTTTCACAGGCGATAAAGTCGGGGGCTGGTTGCCAGGTGTGATTAGTGGCATCGGCCGTTACCAAAAATTGTGGGCGGCTGGCTGGCCGGCGCAATATTTGGGAATCAAGCCACTGTAAATTAGTGTCGGTGTAGCTAACCATCCGCTCGTCGAGGTCGCTGCCGGCCACACGGTAGCCCATCAGGGTGGCCTCTTGTAATACGACGCCGGTGCCGCAAAATGGGTCCAGTACAATACTGCTAGCCTGGCTATCGGTCACAGCCGCATTGCCACCTGGCGCAGACGCCACCGCCAAATTAACAATAATTTGAGCTAATTTGGGTGGTAGCATGCCAATTCGGGCGTCCCGTTTGGGGCGTTTTTGGTCACGAGCGGCGTAGGCGGCAATATCTTGGACTTGGCGGGTGCGGCCAATTAAAGTGCGGCCGCCGCTTCGGACAATTACAAATTCGATGCCGGTGGGGCCGGTCAGTTGGTTGTGAATGACTTGGGCGGTATTTAGCTCCGGCGCCGTGTTGGGGATGACACGGATGGATTTGCCGCTGTGTTTGATAGCTTTTTTGAGGCTCAGCCCGGCGACTTGTAACGTTTTGTTAGTCATGCGCAAGCCATAGGTGCTCAGTCCTAGCCGAATTTTGCCGTCTGGCAGTTTGGCAACCAGGCCGGGCGTGATTTTGGATAGCGTTTCCTGAATAAGTGGCCATTGGGCGCTGGGGACGCTGCTCAAATAGTCACAGACTTTGATAGAACCGCCTAGGCGAGCCAAAGGAATGCTCTGTGCCGGGCGGTCGACCAGAACGGCACTTTCACCGACTGGCGTCAGGGCTTTATGGCCGTACAGGCACTCTAGCTCAGCTATTCCAAGCGCCGGCTGGCGGCCAAGTATTATAATTGTCTGCATGTTACCTAACAGTATACGGTAAGACTGCTATAATGGCTTGTAATGGATGAAGTCTCCATAACACAGGTATCAGTCAAAAGCCGCTGGAAGGTAATCATTAATGTCGTGACTATTCTGGCGTTGTGTTTGCTGGTGTTTGCAGCCCGCAAGCAAATTGGCGATACAATCCAAAACCTGGGCCGGGTCAACTTGGCTGTTTTGTTGCTAATGCCGGTCTGGCAATTCGTGAACTATCATGCCAATACTAAAATGTTTCAACATATATTAGTCATACTAGGCCATCGGGTCAGCTATAAGCAAATGTTTCGGGCTGCTTTGGAGCTGAATTTTGTCAATAATGTATTCCCAAGCGGCGGGGTTTCCGGTATATCGTTTTTTGGATTGCGGATGCGGGTGCTGGGTGTTAGCGCCAGTAAGGGTACTATCGTCCAGGTAATGAAGTATGTTTTGGTGTTCATTTCGATGCAGGTGTTACTGTTTTTTGGACTGTTCCTGCTGGCCATTGACGGGGGAGTGAATAACTTTTTGATCCTGATTGGCAGTTCGCTGGCGACAGTTTTAATGGTCATGACATTTTTAATCGCCTACATTGTTGGCAGTAAGCGCCGGATAAATAGTTTTTTTGGCTTTTTGACTAAGGCCTTGAACCGGCTGATTTTTGTGGTCCGGCCCAATCACCGCGAGACTATCAACACCCAAAAAGCCCAGCTTTTATTTGGGCAGTTGCACGAGGATTACGTCGTATTAAAAAAAGACCTTAGCAAGCTGCGAATACCGCTGTTATGGGCGCTGGTGGCGGCGATAGCCGAAATCTCAACGATTTATACGGTTTACATCGCGTTTGATAATCTTATAAACCCAGGGGCAATCATAATTGCTTACATGGTGGCCAACGTGGCCGGGCTGATATCAATATTGCCCGGCGGGGTTGGTATTTATGAGGGTCTAATGACGGCGGTGCTGGCCGCGGCCGGCGTGCCAGCCGGTTCCAGTATCCCGGCCACTATAATGTACCGCATATTGAATATGCTCATTCAGCTGCCACCAGGCTATTATTTTTATCATAAAACGCTCCAGGAGCGGCCACGTGATGGATGATGTCGTACTGTCGGTCAGTGATTTTGTAGCTATAACTAATCAGACATTCCAGTACGCTCTGCCCAGCGTGACAGTAGCCGGGGAACTGGCCAATTTGCGGGTATCCAAAAACCGTTGGGTTTATTTTGATTTGAAGGATGACAGCTCGAGCGTTAAATTTTTTGGGACCGTTCATCAATTACCGGGCCCGCTAGAGGACGGGCTTATGATGCGGGTCCAGGCCACGCCAAAGCTGCACCAGCTATACGGCTTTAGTTTGAACGTGTTATCGATGCAGCCAATGGGGGAGGGCAGCCTGCGCCGGGCGGCCGATTTACTGCAGGCCAAGCTGGCGGCCGAGGGTCTGTTCGACATAGACCGCAAACGGCCGTTGCCGTACCCGCCGCAATCTATTGGCCTGATAACTTCGGCCCAGTCAGCGGCCTACCATGACTTTACTAAAATACTTGATAATCGCTGGAGTGGGATAGAAATACAGTTGGCTGACGTGCAGGTTCAGGGCGAGCCGGCCGTCCAGCAGATTGTCAACGCTATCAGCTATTTTAATAGCCATGATACCGGCGTGGAGCTGCTGGTGATTACCCGTGGTGGCGGCAGTGCCGACGATTTAGCAGCTTTTAGTAGTGAACTAGTGGTGCGGGCAATTGCC
>Ga0136611_10000681_pt1 | contig 22837 bp, 21 predicted proteins | sample AntDrymUQ2232306_2_FD_106645 | JGI IMG/M metagenome (GOLD analysis project Ga0136611, IMG submission 106645) | Polar desert sand microbial communities from Dry Valleys, Antarctica - metaG UQ223 (23.06) | ecosystem: Environmental > Terrestrial > Soil > Desert | place: Antarctica: Dry Valley...
AGTCCGGCGCCGGACTCCCTAGTCCAGGTGACCAACAAAGCCCGGTCGGCCGTAGCAAAGCTCCTTCCCCTAGCGCAAGGGGTGCTCTGTGTGCTGCATCCAGGCGCGGCCAACGGCCAGGCCAAGCGATGGCCGGTCGAGTATTGGAAGGTGCTCGCGCGACGGCTTGCGGCGGATGGGCACGCCGTGATTGTCGTTGGGAGTGGAAAAGAGGATGCAGCACGCGCCGCGTCCATCGTCGATGACGCTCGACATAACCTCGTTGATCGCACGACGCTGCCCGAGCTGTTCGCCGTGATAGAACGGGCCTCGGTCTTCGTCTCGGGTGATAGCGGTCCCATGCACGCCGCTGTGGCGCTGGGACGGCCGGCGGTCGCCATCCACGGTCCCACCGATCCCGCCATCAACGGCCCGTATCACGCCGGAAACGCCCTGATAGTCCGGCACACACTGCCTTGCTCCCCGTGTTACCGCTTGGATCGACCGGCCAACTGTCCGTTGGGGCACACCCTCTGCCAAAGGCTGATCCACCCAGACGCGGTGTATGAAGCGGTCAACACGCTATTACGGAGACAAGGGACGTGATCCGGCTCAGCCTGGTCCACGACTACCTCTACGTCTATGGCGGCGCCGAGCGCCTGTTGGAGCACGTCCATACGGTATGGCCCGATGCGCCTCTCCACACGCTGCTGTACGTCAAGGACCGGCTGCCGGAGACGTTCCAGCGGATGGATGTCCGTACAACGTGGGTGGACCGGCTACCTGCCCGTCTACGTTTACAGCGCTTCTACGCCATGCTCCAGCCGCTCGCTTTTGCGGGTGTCCGTCCGGTTGGCGATGTGCTCTCATTCGCCAGTTTCGGCGCCAAAGCGGTCCGCCCCGCCGCTGGCCATCAGCACCTGTGCTACTGCTTCACGCCACCGCGATTTCTCTGGGGACCGTATCCGGGGATCGTGCGCGAGGAGCTGCCAAGTGGTGCGCGGCTGGTCGCAAGCATTTTGGAACGCGCGCTGCGGCGTTGGGACCTCGCCGCGGCGCGACGCGTGGACCGCTTCATCACGATGTCTCACTACGTGGCTGATCGCATCCGGCGCGTCTACGGGCGCGAATCCGAGATTGTCGCGCCTCCCGTCGATGTCGAGCGATTTAGCCATCTTGAGCCTCACGACGGCGGCTACTTCCTGGCAATTGGCCGGTTCGAGGCGTACAAGCGCTTTGACCTCGCAATTGAAGCGTGTACCCAGCTGCACGTACCGCTCAAAGTCATCGGCGGCGGCGTAGACGAGCGCCGCCTGCGCCGTCTGGCCAGGGACAGTCCGTACGTCGAGTTCTTGGGATCGGTGCCGGATCAAGCCGTTGAAACGTACCTGGCCGGGTGCCGCGCGTTGTTATTTCCCGGTGAGGAAGACTTTGGGTTGACGGCGGTAGAGGCGCAAGCGGCGGGTAAGCCGGTGATTGCCTACGCGGAAGGTGGCGCTCAGGAAACCGTCGTCCGCAATGAGACTGGCGTCTTCTTCGACCAGCTCAACGCCGGATCGCTCGCGGATACGCTTCACGCGTTTGATTCCAGGGCGTTTGACCCGGCGCGCTGTCGCGAAAGCGCTAGGCGCTTCCGTCCAGAGCGCTTTCGCGCGCGTCTCAGCGAAGCGGTTGGCCGCCTTCTTAGCGAAGGACGCGCGGCGTGACGGAGGTCAGACGCTTACTTGACATCATTGAGCGCTGGCAGGGCAAGCGCCTGCTCGTGGTGGGTGATCTGGTGGCCGACGAGCATGTGATCGGACGGCCACTGGCGGTGGCGCGCGAGGCTCCGGTCATGGTGCTGGAACACGTGAGCCGTCAGGTCCTCCCGGGCGGAGCGACGAACGTGGCCGTCAACGCGCGGGCGCTCGGTGCCGAGGTACACGTCTGCGGCGTCATTGGAGATGACGAGGCCGGGCGTACGCTCTCTGATGAGCTTGAGCGAAGGGGCATCGGAACGCACGGCGTTGTAACCGATCCTTCGAGGCCAACGACGACGAAGACCCGTATCTGGGCAGGCGGCGCGCAGCAGCAGATCCAGCAACTCATGCTCCGTCTGGATCGCGTCGATCGCAGCGTCGTTTCCGACCGGATTTCGGCAGGGATGGCAATCCATGTCTCGAACGCACTTGCCGGTACCGATGCTCTTGTGCTCTCCGACTACGAGAATGGAGTCATCCACCCCGGCCTGATCGAGGCGTGCCTACACCCTGCTATCGAGCGCGGCGTGCTAGTAGCCGTTGATTCTCACGGCGATCTCACCAGATTCAGGGGCGCAACGCTCTTTACGCCCAACCAGCCTGAGGCGGAAGCCACCCTGGGACGGTCAGTGACAACACAGGCTGAACTCAATGCGGGCGGCGCTGAGCTGCTGGCGCGACTTCACGCCAAAGCACTGCTCGTGACGCGCGGCCAGGAAGGCATGAGCCTGTTCACTCACGAAGCGATGCCGCTTCACGTGCCCACAGTGGCCGGGACGGCAACGGTTGATCCAACCGGCGCCGGTGACACGGTTGCCGCCGCGTTCACGTTGGCCGTGGTCGCGGGCGCGTCGCTCGCGGATGCGGTGACGCTCGCCAGCCTCGTCGCGTCAATTGTGGTGGCTCGGGTCGGCACCGCAGTGGCGTCAGTTGAGGACCTCAAGGCGGCCTTGGCCGCCGTGAATAAGGACGGGAGTTGATGGGGCGCGTTGTCTCGCTTGCAGAGATCGCCGTCGCGATGGAAGCGGAGCGCGCCGCCGGCAAGCGCATCGTGTTGACCAATGGCTGCTTCGATCTGCTCCACGTCGGCCATATCCGGTCGCTGCGAGCCGCGCGCACGCTAGGAGACGTGCTCGTCGTGGGCGTGAACTCGGACGCATCGGTGCGATCGTTCAAAGCGCCGGACAGGCCGCTGGTGCCCGACGTGGAGCGCGCGGAGGTGCTAGCGGCGATTGAATCGGTGGACTATGTGGTGGTGTTTGAGGAGCCAACCGCGGAGCGCCTTGCCGACCTGGTGCGGCCCGACGTATACGCCAAAGGCGCTGACTACGCGATGACTGGCGCCAGCGTGGACGAATCGCGGCTGCCTGAAGCAAGAGTCGTCAGCCGTAACGGCGGCCGGACCGTGCTCATCCCATTCGTTCCAGGTCGCTCCACAACCAGTTTGGTAAAGCGGATTAGAAGCGGCCTGACCCCCGGATGACCGGCACGGACGGCGGCAAACAACTCCCTCTCCCGGAGGGAGAGGGCCGGGGTGAGGGCCCCAGAGGCGAAGCCGTTGCTCCAGCCCCTGGCCACGGGCGGCGCATCGCAAAGTCGGCCGCATTGATCATGCTTGGCAACGTTGGCAGCCGCGTGCTTGGGCTGCTGCGCGAGCAAACTATCGCGGCGCTCTTCGGCACAACGGTCACGGCGTCTATCTTCAGCGCCGTAAGCCGGGTGCCCACTTTGGTGTACGACCTGTTGATTGGCGGCGCCATCACCGCCGCATTGGTACCAGTCTTCTCTGAGATTGCCGGCCGTGAAGAGCGCGGCGACCCCGGCGCGCGCGGCGAGCTGCGCCGCGTGGCGGGCGCCGTGTTGGCGCTGGCGCTGGCGGTGCTGATCCCTATGGTCGCCCTGCTCGTTGTCTTCGCCCGTCCGCTGATCGGGCTGTTAGGCGTGGGGTTTGCGCCGGAAATTCAAGAACAAGGGGTTCTGCTTACCCGCATTGCGCTTCCGTCCGTGGTGCTTCTGGGCGTGGCGGCGGTGCTGATGGCAGTGCTGTATGCCTTACACCGCGTGACGCTTCCCTCGTTCGCCGCGGCGGCCTACAACCTGGGGATCATCGTCTGCGCCCTTGGGCTGGGTCACGTTTGGGGCGCCGCCGGACTGGTCGTCGGGTTGGTTGTCGGTGCAACCGCACAACTCGCGCTCCAGATGTACGGCCTGCGCGACCGGCTGCCGCAGCTGAATGCGGACTTGCGAAGTCCTGCGGTGTGGCGCATTCTGACGCTCTACGCTCCCGTTGCTGGTGGGTTGTTGGTCTCCGCCGCGGTTGTCGTGCTCGACACGAGGCTGGCGTCGCTTACGGGTGAGAGAAGCCTGGCCGCGATGCGCTACGCCACAAACGTGGTGCAGCTGCCGCTTGGACTTGTCGCAACCGCGTTATCGTTCGCGGTGTTGCCCGTCCTCTCGCGCTACGGCGCGGCCGGAGCGCGAGACCCGGCATTCCGGACGACGCTCTCCGCGGGGATACGCGCCGCTCTCTTCCTGATTGTCCCGGCGACGGTGATCCTGGTTGTGCTGCGCGAGCCGGTGGTGCGCCTGCTGTTTCAGCGCGGCACATTTGGCGCGGATGACACGCGGATCACAGCCGAAGCGCTGCTCTACTACGCGCCTCAGCTGCCGTTTGTCGCCGTAGATCAACTGCTTATCGCAGCGTTCTACGGCCTTCAGAATACCCGCCTACCGGTCGCGGTGGGCGTGCTTGGAGCGGCGCTCTATGCGGCGGTGGCAACCATGACGGTAGACCGGCTTGGCATGTCCGGGCTCGTGCTGGCGAACACCATCCAGAACAGCGCCCACGCTGTTATCCTGTTTTTCCTTCTGGGACGGCTGCACCGGGAGGCGCTGCCGCCGGGCATGGGAGGGGCTTGCCTTCGCGTCACCGCCGGCGCCGTGGCTATGGCAGGCGTCTTCCTAGTCTTCGAGCGGATGATGCCCAGCCCCGATACCGCGCTACCACTCTTCGTCTACCTCAGCGGTGTCGTTGCCGCCGGCGGCGCCGGCTACGTTTCAGCCATAGCTCTGCTCGGGGGCGACGAAGTAGCCCTGGCCCGTGGCATGGTGCTCTCTCGCCTTCGACCGCGAGGCACGGCGTGACCACGGGGGCCGCTGTGTCGCACACTCGCGCTGGAACCGCGGGCCTGCTCGAGTCCATCGGGCTGCTGATTGCCAGCATGCGCCCCCGCCAATGGCCAAAGAACGGCGTGGTGCTCCTTTCGCTCGTGTTTGCGCGTGAGCTTGGGAGGCCCGAGCAGTTGCTGCGCGCCACGCTGGCGACTCTGCTGTTTTGCGTCCTTTCCGGCGCGGTGTACCTGATTAACGACCTGCTGGACGTGGACAAGGACCGGCTGCATCCTACGAAGAGCCACCGTCCACTCGCGTCAGGACGTCTTAGCACACGACTTGCCATCATCGCCGCGCCGAGTCTGGTCGTGGTCGGGTTAGCTCTGTCGTTCGCCCTGGACGTGGGGTTCGGCGCGGTTGCGGCGGCATACGTCCTACTACAGGCGGCGTATGTCGGGCTGCTCAAGCACGCCGTGATCCTGGACGTGCTGACGCTTTCGCTCGGGTTCGTACTCCGTGCGGTCGCGGGCGCCGTCGTTGTGGCGGTGCCGATCAGCCCGTGGCTATACATCTGCGCGCTGCTGCTGGCGTTGTTTCTCGCACTCGGCAAGCGCCGCCAGGAGCTGGTGCTGCTGACAGGCGATTCGGTTGACGGCCTCGCTGGGACAGGCGAGACAGAAGGAGCAACCGGCCCCGAGGGGCGAGCGCGTGCCAGCCGCTTGGCGCGAGAGCACCGGCCCGCGCTGGAGCAGTACACCGTCGCGCTGCTGGATCAGCTCATACAGGTAGTGACTACCTGCCTGGTGCTGGCCTACATGCTCTACACATTCTCCGCCGAGAACCTACCTAAGAACCACGCAATGATGGCCACCGTACCGTTCGTGCTCTACGGGCTGTTCCGCTATCTCTATCTGGTGCAAGTGCGCGGCGAAGGCGGCGCGCCCGAAGAAGTGCTATTGCGTGATCGCGGGATCGCGCTGTGCGTCGCGCTGTGGGGCGCCGCGTGCGTCGCCATCATCTACCTGTCACCGCGGTGACGTTCCTGGTGGACTTCCACGCCCACACGGGCCACTCGAAGGACAGCCTGCTCCCAGCCGCGCGGCTGCTGGAGATGGCCGTGCGGCGCGGCCTGGCTGCCATCGCCGTTACGGACCACGACTCGCTTGGGGGCGCCGAACAGGCGCTTTCGCTAGTCCAGCGCGACCCGGCGCGTTTCGGCGGCCTGATCGTGCTGCCGGGCGAGGAAATCATGACCGCTGAGGGAGAAATATCCGGCCTCTTTATTCGCTCGGAGATCCCGCGCGGGCTTTCACCTGAAGAGACAATCTCGCGCATCCGCGACCAAGGGGGGCTTGTTATCGTGCCGCATCCGTTCGATCGCATCCGCGGCTCACGCCTATCTGAGGCGGCGCTGCACCGCGTTGCCCATCTGGTGGACGCGATTGAAGGGCTGAACGCCCGCACGACCCTGGCGGTGGATAACCGGCGCGCGCAGACATTCGCGGCCGAGCGCGATCTGCCAGTTGTTGCGGGCAGCGATGCGCACGTTGCGCGCGAGGTTGGCACTGCTTATCTGGAGCTGGACGAGCCACCGGCACAGGAGACCAGCCTCCTCCTGGCACAGATCCGGCGCGGTCGCTTGGGAGGCGGCTTGAGCAATCCGGCGGTACACGTTTCCAGCAAACTCGCAACGTGGCGCAAACGCCTGGGGCTTGCGCCGGCCGTGCAGCTGTAGCGTAGACGCGGGTGGACCCACTTCGCGCCGTTGGACTGGCGCTGTACGTCCTGGTGACGGCCACCGTGTCCGGTCTGGCGGTACTGCGGCTGTGTGGATTGGCTGGCACGCAGACGGCGCGCGCTGAGCGCTTGCTTCTGGCTACAACACTTGGACTTGGCGTTCAGGCGCTTGCACTCACCCTGCTTGGCCTCCTGGGCTTGATGACGCCGCCTCTGGTGCGGTTGACGCCACTTGCGCTGGGCGCAGCTGCGCTCACTTTCGCCACTCGCTTGCTCCCGTCTCTCGGAACACGCAGCCGGACTGTCCGGTTGACTGGACTGGAGAAGGTGGCAGTGGCGCTCCTGATGGTTCTCGGAGCGTGCGTTACGCTTTCAGGATTGGCTCCGCCGACCGACTACGATGGCCTGCTCTACCATCTAGTGGCGCCGCGCACGTACCTGGAAGCGGGCGGCTTGGTGTATATCTCGCACAACTTCTCGGCCAACTTGCCTGCGTTCGGCGAGATGCTCTTCGCGGTCGGACTGGCCGGTGGATCGGACCGGGCGCCGCAGCTGATCCACGCCGCGGCAGGCGCCCTTTCGGTGGGCTTGACATGGGCGCTCGGCGACCGTGTTGCTCGCGGGCCTGCCGCCACTTGGTCCGCGGTCGCGCTGGCGGCCACGCCGCTCGTCCCGTTTCTCAGCACGCGGGCGTACATCGATCTGTTTACCGTGATGTTCGCTACCGCGTCGCTTCTGGGCGTCATCCGCTGGTTGGAGACAGAGCGACGCTCGTGGCTCGCGCTTGCGGGGGTGATGCTGGGCTTCGCGCTAGCCACCAAGTACGCGCCGCTCACACTCGCGGCGCCGGCAGGCGTTGTAGTGGTCAGCATGGCGTTGACGCGCCGTCAGGACGGATGGTCTTGGCGGTTTCGCCGCGCGGCAGAAGCAAGCGTGGTGTTTGGTGGCTGCGCCGTGGTTGCGGCGCTGCCTTGGTACGCCAGGCAAGTAGTGTTGCTGGGCAATCCGGTGTGGCCAATGTATTTCGGCGGGCGCGATTGGGGTCCAGTGCGCGTCGAGCAATTGACCTACTTCGTCAGCCAGTACGGCAGCGTTCCGTCTCCTCTTTCTTGGCTGCGCCTGCCGCTTGATGTCTACATCGTGAGCTGGCGCTTTGGGCACGTTCCATTCTCGTTTCCACCGGTGATTGCGCTGCTCGGGCCGTTCGCGCTGCTGGATCGACGGCCCGCCGTGCGCTGGCTGCTCGCCGTCGCCGCCGCGGTCTGCCTTCTGTGGGCCCGTGGCTGGCAGGACCTGCGGTTCCTTCTTACGCTCTATCCGGTGCTGGCCGTGCTGGGAACGGTAGGCGCGCTCGCGGTGCTAACCCGCTGGCGCCACGGTGTATCCGCGCTCGGCTTGGCGCTCGTCGTTGCGCTGGCGATCACCACCGCCCGCGAGGCGCAGCGGGCCGGCGACCGGCTGGGTGTGGTGACAGGCGCCGAACCGGTGCAAGCGTATCTCGAGCGGTCAGTTTCCAATCACCGCGCGGTGACCTACCTCAATCAGCTGGTGCCGCCGAGCGAATCCGTGCTATTCCTGGGAGACGGTCAGGTGTGGTATTGCCAGCCGCGCTGTATTCCCGATCCTGCCCACGACAACCTGCTGGTCTGGATTATTGGTTCCGGCCAATCGCCCGCTGTCAGTGAGCAATCGCAAATCGACATGGACGCGACGGCCCGCCGTCTGGCGGACGAGCGGGTCCGCCACATTCTGCTGAGCAAGAAGGATTTTTGGTATCTGGAGCAACAGGATCCGGAAGACCGGCTGCGGCGCCAGTTGGCCTCGTTCTACGTCTTCAAGGCTCGGTATCTTGACCTGGTGTATGAAGACGGGCTGACCGAGGTCTACCGGGGGCGCTGGTGAGGCGCGTCGCCGTGGCCCGACGGCTTCCCCGGCGCGTTCAGCTCGCCGCCTGGATCGCCAGCTTTCTCCTCTACGCAGGCTACTTCCAGGGCCAGTGGGCTTTTGGCGAGCGACCAATCTTCCACATCACCGGCGATGAGCCGCACTATCTCACCATCGCCACGAGCCTGGTCAAGGATTGGGACCTGGACATCTACGACAACTATCGGGACAAAGACTACTTCGCCTTCTATCCCTTTCACGTTGGCGACGCGCGCGATCCAGAGGATATGCACGCACTGTACGGGCGGGGCGGCGCGCTCTTTTCCAAGCACGGCGTTGGACTGCCACTGCTAATCCTTCCGGCCATGCAACTGGGTGGCCACGGTCCCGCGACGGTCTTCCTGATGGGGATCGCCGCGTTGCTCTCGGTCCACGTGCTGCTCCTTGCGTGGGACTGCACCCATCGGGCTACTCCCACTGCGTTGGCATGGCTTGGGGTGGCCTGGACGCCTCCCTTGCTCCTGTACGCGCCGCTTTTTTACCCGGAGCTTCCCGGCGCGCTCCTGACCATCATGGGCGTGCGTGCCGCACTGCGCCTTAGTAGGGACCCGGATGCCGGCCGATCTTCCCTAGGATCCGTGATCTTGGTGGCGTTGGCCGTCGGTCTGCTGCCCTGGCTCCACCTGCGATATCTGCCCATTGCCGCGGTAGTCTGGCTCGCCGCTGTTGCGCTCGCGCTTCGCGCCCGGCAGTGGCAAGCGATCTCCATTTTGATCCTTCTCCCAGGGCTGCTCGGTGGTGTCCTCTTGGCGCTGAACTGGCGTCTGTTTGGCGGCGTGCCACCGGTAGATGAGTACGGCACGATAGCGCTTTCGCATGTGCTGGCCGGGGCACCGGGGTTACTGCTTGACCGGCAATTTGGCCTGCTGCCGTACTCACCCGTGTACCTCGTCCCGCTGCTCGGCGTCGCCGCCGTTGGACGAGTGCTAACACCGGTACGGACAGCCATAGTGCTGGCGCCGCTGGCCGTGTATGTCGCCTTCATCAGCAGTTTCAGCTACTGGTATGGCGCCTTCAGTCCACCAGCCCGGATGCTCGTACCAGTCCTGCCCCTGCTCGCCGCCCCGGCAGCCGTTGCGCTGGCTCGATGGCAGGCGTTGCGGCCACTGCACCTGGCGCTGCTTGCGCTGACGGCGGCGATCTCACGCCTGCTCATGGATATGCCTCGCTTACGCTACAACCTCCCCGACGGCGACAGTGCGGCGCTTGAGTACCTCTCGCGGGTTTGGGCGCGCGACGTGCGAGAATGGCTGCCGTCCTTCATCCGACCGGCGCCGGAGTCGTACGTCTGGGTCGCTTGTGTCTTGGCGTTTGCTGTCTCTTTGGCCTACTTGGCGGCCCTCCGCGGCGGCGCCAGGTTCCCCCGCCTGCCCCGCCCCTGGTTCGCTCAGATGCGGCGAGTCCAGCTTCGGAAGGCGGAATGACCCGGCGCTTCGTCGGGACGTGCTTGATCGTTGCGGCGCTCGCGGTGGATGTCCTGGCGTGCTACCAGCTTGCTGCCGCCACCGGCGCGCGGAACGACTTCTTCCCTCGCTGGCTCGGAACGCAACTCTGGCTCACCGAAGGCGCCAACCTCTATGGAAACGCCGTGGACGAGTCGATCCGGTCCGCGATCGGGACGGTGCCACTTGGCGCTGAGGGAGAACCGTTCGTCTTTGGCTTCGTCTACCCGGCCTACGTTGCCTTGCTGCTCGCGCCGCTGGCCGTGCTTCCCTACTCCCTCGCCGCCACGCTGTGGCTGCTGGGTGTTCAGGCGAGCATCCTTGGCGGCGCGTATTGCTGCTGGCGCGCGATCGAGCGCGAGCAACACCTACCGGCGGTGAATGCGCTACCGGCGCTAGTGGGCGCGACCGTCTTTCCCGGCGCCGTCTTCACACTGCTCTTCCTTCAGTTCTCGGCGCTGGTGTTCCTCGGGGTCGCCGCGTCGTGGTGGCTTGCCGCGGCGGGTCACCGGCGGTGGGCCGGTGCCGTACTGGCCTTGGCCGGTATCAAGCCCACGCTGGCGCTTCTGCCGGTGCTGGGACTGGTTATTGGGGTCGGACGCTCGCGGGCGGTCGTCGCCGGTGTTGCCTTGGCGATACTCGCATCGTTGCTCGCTGCCAGCCTGTTTCTACTGCCAGGCTGGCCCGCCGGGTTCCTTCGATCCACCACGGCCTATGCCGCTGTTGCCCATCCAAAGAGCGCGGCATCGCTCATTAGGGCCGTCTTGGGGCTCGGGGATGCGACCGCCCTAGTACTGGCGTTATCCCTCCTGGTCGCCGCGCTCATAGCGGCCGGATGGCGCGCCGCGCCCCGCTCCGGAGCCTCATCACTTCAAGCCGGAGTCCTGGCGGGCGCTTGGCTGGCGCCACCGCTCTATGAGTGGAACAACGTTATGCTGCTCATCGTCCTGCTCCCCGCAGTGCGGCTCGGATGGGCGCGCGGCCGGCGAACGGCGGTCGCCTGCTGGTGCGCGTTTGCGAGCCTGTCCACCGTGACATACGCGTTGTACCTTATGCGTCCGAGTGAAGCGCGACTGGTCTGGCCGGTGCTCGCCCTTGCGATCTACCTGGCGCCGCTGGTGTCTCGCGCTCTTGGTAGATGCGGCGCCACTGCGCTGCCGCCCGCCGTCTCGTCTCCCGCCACGCGTATGTAGTTGCGTTGTAGCGCGTCGTTCGCGCCGGGGACGTATCGCAGACGAAAGTCTGAGATCACGAGCGGCAGCGCACCACGTTCCAGAGCGGCGCCGAGACTGAGCGCGTCCTCCCGTTCCGGTTCACGCCCCCGTGTAGAAGGCAGCCGGCGGCGAACAGGCGCATGAGAAAGGCACTTTCATGAAGGCGTCACATGCCGCTGATGAGGACCGGAAGCAGCGCCGTTTGCGTGCTTGGAAGGTCGCGGTAGAGCGTGACGTTATCCCTGGTCTGCGCTCCGAGATACAAGTAGTATCCCCAGTGAGCTCGAATTAGCTGCGGTCGATGCGCGTTGCTGCCACGAGCGCGAGACCTCCGGCGGCTAACCAGCCGTACGACCGCCTCAAACCGCAAGCAAAGGCGAGACAGCACATGGCGATCACGGCGAACGGCACGAGTGAGCGCCATGCCGAGAGTCCCAGCAGCATTCCCCAATTGTTGGTGACCTGTCCCCTAAACAGGGCCGGCAGCACGTAGTCCTGAACCGTTCCGCGAGCTTCAACCGGCGGTAGTGCTCCCGACGCAGCGCCTACGGTGCTGAGCGCAACGCTGATGGACACCATCGCGCAGGCCAGGCGCGGCCACCGCTGGGCCGCCGGCGCAACCAGGAGCGCCAGAAATGCAAGCGCCGGAGTTAGGTGTCGCGGTCCCCACGCTGCCCCGCCGTCCCAGACGGTGTAGCCGCCATTGACGAGTAAGAGTGAGAGAAACACCGCGCATGCACTAGCCGCATGCCACCGCGCCGGCCCGCGCCGCCACATGAATACTGCCCCAGGAATGGCAAGCAACAGCCACGGCGCGACCACAATTAGGCCGCGGTGTTCGCCGGCGAGTAACGAAATCGCGATGCCCAGGTCCGGCACTCCAACCCCAAGAATGCCTCTCTGCTGAGCATGGGCGAACGGGCTCTGCGGATCAAGATTGGCATAGCCAGTCCGCCATGGCGCGCCAAAAGCTACCGTGTGGTAGGCGGCTAGGAGGGCCAGGGCGGGGAGCGCGCCGGCCGCCAAGTCTCCAAGGCGACGCAGCTTGCCGTAGGCGCCGTCCCTCAGCAGGAAGAAGCAGCCAACGATGGTCGCGGGGATCGAGACGGTGTATTCGCATGCGACAGCTAGGCCGAGCAGCGCGCCGGCGCCCAGGTGGCGAGAACGGTGCAGGTGCGCTTGGACACCGGCGAGCACGGCAAACGCGCCAAAGAGGCACATGCCAGCGGGCACATGGCCGAACGCGTTGGTGCTGTACAGCCAGACCGGCGATCCGAGCGAGTAGCCAATCACGACGGCTGACCGCGGCCCGATCGAGGCGGCGAAGGGGCGAAGCCAGGAGAAGAGCCAGGACGCGAAGAGCGCCGCGGGCACGCCGATTCCAAAGAACGTGAGGAGATATCGCGTCACAAAGCGCTCGCCTATCTCAGGTTCGCCCGCGTCGGGGAGTGGAAGCAGGCGCAAAACGGCGTAGATCGGAGCCAGCATAAACGACACGCCGGGAGCTTTGTCGGTGTAGAAATGCCCATTCCGGTAAGCGCGGTCCGCCGTGCTAGCGCTGTAACGATCGATCGACAGATTTCCGGTCTCGACTAAGCTGTAGGTCAGCGCCAATCGGCTGTCGGCGTTGTGGATTGGACCGCGCCAGACGAAGTAGCCGTAGGCCGTCAGGCAGAGGACGAATATGGCAAGTCCAACGCGTCGCTCGTGAGTATTGTCCGGCCGGCGGGTGCCATCTGGGGCTGATCTAGAAGTTGGGTTGGCGACGTCCTCGATTGTGATGGGTCCTATAATGCCCGGCCGTGCCAGGTCCAACGCGAACGCGCGACCTGGTGATCACCATCGCCGTCATTGGGCTGGCCTGCCTACTGCGTGGCGTGCGACTTTCGCAGACACCGGGCTGGGACGGTGACGAAGGCTACAACGTCGAGATCGCCTGGCAGCTGCTTCACGGGCGCGCCCAGGCATTCGCCGTTTCCCAAAGCTTCGTCCAGCATCCGATCCTCTTCTACGCGCTCCTCGCGCCGTTGCTTGGGGCGTTCGGCCGCGAAATATGGGTAGTACGTCTTCTCGCGGCGGGAAGCGGCGCGCTGGCTGCCGGCCTGATCTATCTGGCCGTCACGCGTGGTTCGGGCACGCGGCCCGCGCTCCTCGCCGCGCTGGCGTTCTCCTGGGCGCCTCTAGTTGTCCTCCACAACCGGCTGGCCTACACCTACAACTTGCTGCTCTTGTGGTCGGCCGCCACGCTGCTCTTTGTCACGCTATGGGAAGAGCGCCGAGCGCGGCGCTGGCTTGCCGCCGCGTGCGTCTGCGCCGCGCTTGGGTTGCTCACGGATCAAGTCGGTATCGCGTTGCCGGTGTTCGTTGCACTGCGACAGCTCCCGCGAAAGCGCGTCGCTGCCTGGTCGCTCGCCGCATCGGTGACACCGGCCGCTGTTGCCGCTCTCTTGATGCTCGCTCTCAGTCCGCAGGCGGCGCTTGAAGACTGGCGGCACTCACTCTTCCGCGTTGGCGGTGCGGCACCGGGAGCACCGGACGGCGGCACCGCCGTCCGCATCGCCCTATGGTTTGTGAACTACCTCCATCTCCTGCGCGCCGAGTGGTGGTGGCCCGCCGCCATCGCGGGTCTGTTCATGGTCTGCCCCATGACGGCGCGCAGGCGCGTGCTCACGCTGTCCGCGGTGCTGGTAGTGCCCGTATTTGCGTTGCGCGAGCTTGAACCGTTCTTCCGCACCGGCATCCCCCTCCTGCTGCCCGGCGCAATTGGAATAGGAGCGCTGCTGGATAGAGCGTTCGCCACGGTCTATCGCACCGTGCCCCATCGAGCCGCGTCCGCCGTTGTCGTGTCACTTGTCGCCATCCTGCCGCTCGGACTGGAGTTGGCGCGCACCGGCGGGGCGCTGACGACGCGCTTCACAACGCGATTTGACTGGGCGTTGGTGGTTGAACAGGACGATGCGCGCAGCGCCGCGGCATACGTAAACAGGCGAGTCGCGCCCGGTGACCTTGTCCTGGTGTCGCCTCACGTTTCATGGCTCTACCGCGGGGAGGTGGCGGACTTCTTCCAGGCGGTGGCGTGGACGGGTCAACCGGTGGCGTTCTATCCGGCGGACATGCCGCGGGAACGGTTCCGGTTTGATCTCTCAGTAGACCGCGCACGATTCGTCGTGCTTGACCCATTTTGGGAGCGCTGGATCGAAGCGTCAGCGCCACTGGAAGCGCTGACCCGTCAGATACGGAGCTGGCCCGAGGAGCTGCGAGCCGGACCGTTCAGCGTACGGCGCAATCCACGCTTCTAGGGGTCCCCAGGGCCACACAAGTCAAGCGACGTTTCGATCTGCCCAGCGCTTGTCGAGAGGTCAAACGGCAGTCCCGCCACCACTAGAAACGTGCGCTCCACGCGTCCGGAAAGCAGCTGATTGGCGTCGCCAATCACGTCCTTGTACAGCCGGCTGACGGGCGATGACGGGAGAAAGCCCAGCCCCACCTCGGAGGACACAACAACCAGATGCTTACCGTTTGCCTCGCACCAGTCGAGCACACCGTTGATCTCCGACAGGACATCAGCGAGCGCGGCCTCTTCCGCCTCGCGAGGTGCTGCCTGCTCACCGCCTGCTTCTTCGATCCAGGGCAGACAGTTGGCCGTCAGCGAGCCAACATCCTCAACCAGTACCGTGGGCGCATCTGACGGTGCCGCGTCCAGCGCCGCCACCAGCGAGCGCGGCGCCTCGACGGTTAGCCACGACCTTGGACGGGACGCCATGTGCTTGCGCACGCGCCATGCCATCTCAAGCCCCTCCGCCTTACCCGTAGCGAGGTAGATCACCGGCTCACCCCACCGCGCAGCAACACGCTGGGCAAACTCGCTCTTGCCACTACCCGAACCTCCGAGAACGAGGCATGTGCGCCGCGCACTCATGGACGGACGTGCTCGACGCTAGGATCGACTCGCCGCACGACACCCGTTCTTTCAGTGTCGGGAAGGCGTGCGAGCAGCTCGGCCGCCGTTTCGGCGAGCAGCGGGTGCCGCCAATCGGGTGCAATCTCCGCCAGCGGCACAAGCACAAAGCCGCGCTCATGGAGGCGCGCGTGCGGCAGTTGAAGATCCCCGGTGAATAGGGTCACATCGCCATAGGCGAGCACATCAATGTCAATTGCGCGTGGACCCCAATGGCGTGCGGGCACGCGTCCCAACTCACGCTCCACCTCTTTGGCCCGTCCCAAGAGGTGCAACGGTCCTAATCGCGTCTGTCCTTGCGCCACGAGGTTGAGAAAGGCTGGCTGGTCAGTATCGCCCCAGGGCGGTGTTTCGAAAATCGAGGATCGCGTGAATGGGCCGCAATCAGCCCCAAGCAGCGCAAGCGCCTGCTCAATCGCCTCTTCCCGGTCGCCAAGATTTGCGCCAAGCCCAAGCAGCACCTGGACACCTTCGCGTGGCATACCGTTCATGGCAGCAGAGGGCGCAGGCCGTTGCCAAGCGGAGAAGCGACCGCGAGAAAGGTGGCTGTCTCGACGCATTCGGAGATGAAGCCGTACGTGTCGCCGGTTAACCCGCCCAGGCGGGATCGGATGAACACGGCGAGGAGCAGCGAAAGCACAACGGCGATCACGACAAGCGCGAGGCCGTGCGTTCCCCACCACGCCGCCGCAAGCAGGCTGGTGGCCAGCGCGCCGCTAGCGTGAGAGTGGCGAACACCTTCCTTGAAGGCGCTGCCGGCCCCGGCCGGACGCGCATAGGGAAAGAGGGCGAGTGCGATAGTCATTGTCAAGCGCGCAAGCGTGGGCGCCAGGATGAGACCGGCGATACGAGCTGGCCCGCCAATGGTGGTGAGTGCCGTGAGCTTGATGCCGTACAGCGCCAGGCCGCCGGCGACGGCGAAGCCGCCCACGTGACTGTCTCGCATCACCTCCAGGCGGCGTTCGGGCCGCCAGAGGAAGATGCCGTCACACGTGTCGAGGAAGCCGTCAAGATGGAGCGCGCCGGTGAGCAGGATAGCGATGCCCAGGGTGAGGGCTGCGGCCACTGCTTCCGGCCACAACAACCGTGAAACCGCGTCAACGCCTGCCAGGAGCAGCCCAATGAGCAGACCGACAAAGGGAAAGAGTGCAGCGGCGCGGCCGAAGTCGGATGGCTTTGGATCGTGCCCTGCTGGAGTGGGAAGGACGGTTAAGAAGCCCCACGCGAGGGCTAGCGGCTGCATGCTACGCTCCCGCTAACCATGCCGGTTTACGAGTATCGCTGCAACGCCTGCCGCCGGCGCTCAAGCACGCTCTTTCGCAGCTTCGCGGGCATTGAGACGCCGTCATGCCCGCATTGCGGCGCCGCGCCTGAGCAGATGAACAAGCTGGTGTCGCGCGTCGCGGTGATGAAGAGCGAGGAATCACGCCTTGAGTCGCTGGCCGACCCCAGCATGTTCGGGGACGTGGACGAGAACGATCCGCGCAGCGTCGCCAAATGGGCGCGCAAGCTCGGTGCACAGCTCGGCGACGATGCGCCCGACGATTACGGCGAAATGGTGGATCAGCTTGAAAGCGGCGATATCCCCGAAGAAATGGGAGGAGGCGCCGCCGAAGATGGCGGCGCCTCCGAGTTCGGCCCGGACTGAGCGCTTGGGTTGATTAAGAGAAGGCGTGAGCGCGAGAGGCCGGCTAGGCGGCCGCCCCCACAACGCCGTCGATCGTCTTCTTGAGCGACGCCTTCGACTGCACGCCGACCACCCGCGCCACTTCGTTCCCGCCGCGGAAGAGGATCAGCGTCGGGATTGACATCACGCCGTACTTCATGGCCGTTCGCTGATTATCGTCGGTGTTCAGCTTGGCGAAGCCGACTTTGCCTTCGTACTCGCCGGACAACTCCTCAACCGCGGGCGCGATGGCGCGGCACGGGCCGCACCACGGCGCCCAAAAATCGACCAGCACGGGCTTGTCGGACTGGATCACAGTCGCCTCAAACGCCTGGTCGGACACCTCGATCACATTGCCTGCCATGGATAGTTCCTTCCTCTCGGTAGCTCGAAGTCAGCGTAGCAAAGACGGCAAGAGCGGGCTCATTGCGATGTCTCGGTGAGCGCAGTGAACCATCTGCACGGACCCTTCGCTTCGCTCAGGGTGACAACCCAAAAACACTTCACGACCGGACCCTACGCGTAGATTGCTTGCAAAACTGCGGCCACGGCGCTTTCGGCGTCGCCTGCGCTGAGAGCGCCATCGGGCAAAGGGACGTAGAGTGCTTGGCGGCCCTGACGGGCCAGCCATTCCGCCACAACGTGCATCTGGTCGAGCTCGGCAAGGTCGATGGAGAGCTCACGGCGGGTTGGATAGTGCTCGGTGATGAAGTGCTCAAGCAGGCGACGTTGCTGCTCGTCCTCTCCCTTAAGGGTGACCTGCCCCTGGAAGCGCGCGGCCGAGAACGCGATCACCTGTACGTCCTCCAGGTCCGGGCGGCGCACCACCATCAGGAAGTTAACGGTGCTGCTCGCGCTCCTGAGATGGCGGCGCTTGCGTTGGAGGGTAGCCAGCGTCAGTACGATGTTGTGCAGTCGGGCGGCGTGCTCAAAGCGCAGCAGCTCGGCAGCGGCGTCACGATCTGCCTCCAGGCGGCGGAGCAAGCGGTCAACGTCGCCGCGCAGCAGCTCGGTCGCGGAGCGCACCGACTCTGCGTACTCCGTTGGATCAACACGCTGGAGGCACGGCGCGCTACAGCGGTGCACCTGGGCGTAGAAGCACGCGCCACCGAATGCCTCGCTGGGGAGCGCGCCCGTGCAGCGGCGCAACGAGAAGACGCGGTTGACGAACTCCAGCGTTTGCTCGGCGGAGCGCTTGCCCCAGAACGGACCAAAGTAGGTGGCGCCATCCGGGCGTACGCTGGTTGTCGTTTCGAGGTAGGGATACCCGCCGCCGTCATTCAACTTGAGAAAGGTGTAGTGCGGGTACTCGCGGAGCTGTACGTTGTACGGTGGCTGGTGGCGCTTGATAAGCTGCGATTCAAGGATCAGCGCTTCTACTTCGGACCCGACGGTGTGCCACTCCACCGAATGCGCGTGTGAAACCATGACGCGTGTCTTGCGGTCGCGCCGTATAGCGAAGTACGACGCGAGGCGCGTACGCAACGAGACTGACTTGCCGACGTAGAGTATGGCTTCCTCTGCGTCGCGGAAGACGTAGCAACCGGGGTTGGGGGGCGCCTTCTTGATCCCGGCCAGGGTGGCGCGCGCGCGGCCGCCGGAGACAATCTGAACCGCGGGACTGCCGGCGTGGAGCTGGACCATGGAGGTAACGCGGGCGAAGGCGGCTGGGACGGCGGCGCGAGCGATATGGTACCTCCGATTGACGTAATGGCAGGAGACGTGGCCGGACCGGGGGATGACGCGCTTATGCACTTGGCTTTGAAAGAGGCGCAAGCGGCGGCGGATGCGGGCGACGTGCCGGTGGGCGCGGTCGCCGTGGTGGACGGCGCCGTGGTGGGGCTTCAGCGCAACCGCAAAGAGGAGCTGAACGACCCCACGGCGCACGCCGAAATCTTGTTGCTGCGCGATGTCTCACAGCGCCTGGGCCGCTGGCGCCTGCCGGACGTCACGGTCTACTGCACCATGGAGCCGTGCGCCATGTGCGCCGGTGCGATGGTGCAAGCCAGGATTGCTAGGCTGGTCTACGCTGTGCCTGATCCACGCGGTGGCGCGGCGGGTTCGGTCTTCAACGTTGTGGATACGCCCGAGTTGAACCACCGGATTGACGTGGTGCAGGGTGTGCTGATGGAGGATGCTAAGGCGCAACTGAGCGCCTTCTTCAGGAGGGTGCGGGGGCGCAATTCGGGTACACTTGACGGCCGGGGCGGCGCATCTCAGCTTGACAGTGCGCGGCCCTCAGACGGGGAGGGGTGTCCGAGTGGTTGAAGGAGCTCGTCTCGAAAACGAGTGGGTCCAAAGCCTCGTGGGTTCGAATCCCACCCCCTCCGCTGACCTCCCATCGTTGACAACTGAATAGTCCTACTCGCACTTGGAGGGATCGCATAGTTGGTCTAGTGCGCGCGCTTGGAAAGCGCGTAAGGTGCAAGCCTTCGAGAGTTCGAATCTCTCTCCCTCCGCAACTCCACCAGTAAGCAATCTCAGACGCCGCGGAAAGCTGATAAACTGTGGGTGGTCGTGCTAGGCGGGGAGCTAGCGGTGCCCTGTACCCGCAATCCGCTATAGCGGGGCTGATTTCTCTCTCGAGGCTCATTGCTACTAGGTGTGGTCTAAGCGTGCGGCGTTGATGGCCGGGTCTTGCGCGGCAGGGCCACTCCAAATCCCGTCAGGTCCGGAAGGAAGCAGCGGTAGGAGCGCGCCCTGGGTGCCGCAGGGTCACCCGGTCTGAGCTCGCAGTTTCTGGTCCACCTGTGTGCATGTGTCAACAGAGAGGGCACGACCTCCACTTCATCTATCCGTTAGGGCAGCCAGACAGGCTGCCCTTTCCTTTTCTCCGTTTTTCTTCGTTCTAGCCGTTCCGTAGCGTTTTCACCCTAGTAAGCAATGGCCGCAACCGCGCTCTATAACCGCTGGCGCTCGCGCACATTCGCCAACCCGGACGACCTGCCGCTGATTGGCCAGGATCACGTTACGCGCACGCTGCGTAACGCCGTCTCGTCGGGACACATCTCGCACGCCTACCTGTTTTGCGGCCCGCGGGGCACGGGAAAGACCTCGGCGGCGCGGATTTTGGCGCGCGCCGTCAATTGCAAGCGCGGCTTGCAGGGAGAGCCGTGCAACGAGTGTGAGAACTGCCAGGCGCTGTTGACCGGTCGCCAAATGGACCTGCTGATTGAGATTGACGGCGCCTCAAACCGTGGCGTTGACGACGTGCGGGCGCTGCGCGAGCGCATCATGCAGCGTCCCGGTGGCGCGGACCTAACAGGGCGCTTCAAGGTCTACATTATCGACGAAGTCCACATGCTCACGACGGAAGCGTTCAATGCGCTCCTGAAGAGTCTGGAAGAGCCACCGCCGCACGTCATCTTCATCCTGGCAACCACCGATCCGCAGAAAGTACCGGCCACAGTAGCGTCACGCTGTCAGCGCTTTGATTTCAAGCCAATCCCGCTCGAAACGCTGGCGCGGCATCTGGCCCACGTTTCAGCCAGTGAAGGCGTAGAGATTGAGCCAGCGGGGCTGGAACTGCTGGCCCGCACGGCCGCCGGTGGGGCGCGTGACGCCGTCAGCCTGCTCGACCAGGCGCTAGCGTACACGGGAGCAACCGGCGAACGCGCGGTCACGCGCGTCGACGGCAAGTTTGTTGTCACTGCCCAGCAGCTTCAGGCCATGCTCGGCTTGACCGACTTCGAGGCGGTCTGCGGACTGGTGGACGCTGTGGACAGGCGGGACATCGCCGGCGGGTTGCGTCTGGTGCATGAAGTCGCGTCGAAGGGCGCCGATTTACGCCAGTTCACGCGCCAAGTGCTTGAGTTCCTGCGCTCGGCATTGCTGCATGCTGGAAATGCGGGTGACCTCGCCAATCTTGACGACGAAACGCGCGAAGGCGTTCAGATGCGAGCACAGCGTCTCGGCCTTCATGGAACGGTGCGCCTGATCAAGCTGTTCACTCAGGCGGAGCATGGGCTCAAAAGCCCGTCTGCCCAGCCTCAGCTGCCACTTGAGCTGGCAGTCGTCGAGGGTTGCCTTGAGCCGGCGCCAGCAGTAAAGGGCGGCGAGGCTGGTGAGACAACGGCTGCGCTGCGATTACCGGCAATTTCGGCACAACCAGCAGCGATGCGACCAGAACCTGTCGCGGCTGCGCCCCAGACAGCGCTTGAGGCGGCGACAAGCGCGGATCAGTGGTCATTGCCCGCTGAAGCGAACGTCTCACCCGAGCTTGAAGCCGCCCCGGATGTACCTCTGGAGCGGACAGGAACGTGGCCGGCTTCCGCGGCCATTGAGCGCCAGGTTCCGGTGGTCAGGGAGACTCTCACGGAAACCCCCTTGACCCCGGTAGTGGAGGGCGAGACTGACTTGGCGCGGGTGAAGGGTCGATGGCCTGAAGTCTTGGAAGCGCTACGCCAGATGCGCAACAAACCGCTGGAAGCATTACTTCGCGACGCGGAGCCATTGTCGGTCGAGTCTGGCAATGTGGTCGTGCTGGCTTTCAAGTTCCCGTTTCATGCATCAAAGGTGCAGGAGCCGGCCAATGTTGTCAGCGTCAATCGAGCGATCAGCCGTGCGCTTGGAGTGCGTGCTACCGTTCGGTGTGAGGTAGCTGGCGGCGCGTCGGGCAGGCCGGAACGGCAGCGCGCGCAAACGGCGCCGGACGATCCGGTCGTAAGCAAGGCGCTTCGAGTGCTGAACGCCAGGCTCATGACGCCGGCAGAACTTGCGGCGCTGGAAGCATTGCCCATCGCCGCCGAGTTTGAATCGACCGACCTCTAAGCTTTGGGTGGCTTGCCCAGCCGGATTCGCCGGCGATTTACGGACCTGTGGGAACAAGGGAGGACGCGGCAATGGAGCGCATGATGCAGCAGATGCAGAAGCAGATGCTGAAGATCCAGGGAGAGCTCGCGGAAGAGACCATCGAGGCATCGGCGGGAGGCGGCGCCGTCACGGTTGCTATCAGCGGACAACTGGAGGTCCGGTCGGTGAAAATCGACAAAGACGTTGTGGATCCGGAGGACGTGGAGATGCTGGAGGATCTTGTGCTCACCGCGGTACGTGACGCTGTGAAGAAGAGTCAGGAGCTGCAAGCGAAGCGCCTCAGCGTGCTAACCGGCGGAATGAAGATTCCAGGGCTGATGTAGTCTCAGCCGAGCCGCACCGCGGCCCGTTATCAGGTACAATTGGACCGTATGACCCAATCGCTCGCGGAACCGATCTCCCGATTGATCGAGGAGTTCGGCAAGCTGCCCGGCATTGGTCCTAAGACAGCGCAGCGCTTGACGTTCTTCCTCCTGCGGCAACCGGCTGATGAAGCGCGTGCGCTTGCTCAAGCGATTGAAGCTGTCAAAGACAAGATCATTTACTGCGCCAACTGTTTCAACCTAAGCGCCAGCGATCCCTGCCCAATCTGCACCGACCACGGTCGTGATCGGACCCGGATCTGTGTGGTCGAGGCACCATTGGACATTCTCGCGCTTGAGCGTACTGGGCACTACCGGGGCCTCTACCACGTCCTCCACGGTGCCTTCTCCCCAATGGAAGGAGTATTAGAAGACGACCTGAAGCTGCGTGAGCTTGTGATCCGCGTTTCCAATGAACCTATTGAGGAAGTCATTCTTGCCACCAATGCAACGGTGGAAGGGGAAGCTACCGCCAACCTTGTCAGGAATCGCCTTAGGCCGATCACAGTGCACGTGACTCGCCTGGCGCAGGGCCTTCCAATTGGCTCTGATCTGGAGTACGCCGACGACTACACGCTTAGTCGAGCGCTTGAGGGCCGGCGGGAGTACTAATCACCACCCTCCAACGGCGGCATTCGGTGATATACTTACACTCTCGCGCGCGGGCTTTTAGCTCAGTTGGTTAGAGCGCAGTCCTGATAAGACTGAGGTCCCTGGTTCGAATCCAGGAAGGCCCACAACGGACGCCGTAAACTTGGTGCTGAGCGTTTCCCAAACGCCCGGCACTCTTCATTTAGGGGACGTAGCTCAGTTGGGAGAGCATCTGCTTTGCAAGCAGAGGGTCAGGGGTTCGAGTCCCCTCGTCTCCACAGG
>Ga0136611_10000682_pt1 | contig 22800 bp, 24 predicted proteins | sample AntDrymUQ2232306_2_FD_106645 | JGI IMG/M metagenome (GOLD analysis project Ga0136611, IMG submission 106645) | Polar desert sand microbial communities from Dry Valleys, Antarctica - metaG UQ223 (23.06) | ecosystem: Environmental > Terrestrial > Soil > Desert | place: Antarctica: Dry Valley...
AGATAAAGCACGTTGTGTCGGTTGCCGCTAACTCTGCGTGTTCTCTGGCACTTTACAGTGTCCAACCACACCTGTTTCTGGGCGTTTCCCGCCTCAACTCTTTGTGTATACTCGGGCATAGGGCCAGCATATACGGGTACTTTCCGGTGGGTGAGTACCTCCAGAGTACCGCCCTCGGAGGCACTGACATGGCAATGATACGGACGACGGTGTACATCGACTCGGACACGAACACGGCGCTGCGAGACTATGCGCGGATACATCGGATCTCGATCGGCGAGGCGAATAACCAGCTTCTGCGGCGGGCGCTGTTCAACTCCCTCGACGAGGGGACGGAAGCCATGCTGGCGCCGGAGATCCGCAAGGCCGTCCAGGAGGCAGCCCGGCGGGAGATCAGGGAGCACGTCACCCGGCTGCCAGGGGCGCAGACCGACCGCCTGTTCGGCGTGCTCGCCACCAGTGGTCGCGATGTGTTCGTGGCTCGCAAGCTCACGCGCGAGCGGGGAACGGCGGCCTTGCTTCAGACGGAGTATGGAAGAAGTCGCGAGTGACCACGAGCAGTCACCTACCGGTAGTCTGTTGCCTTGGGAAGAATGACACCTGGCGGGTGTTACCGGTGAAGGGAACCCCAGCAATTACGTCGGTATCCACGGCATCAGCCACCACCTGACACACTACTAAACCCGACTCAACAGACTACCGCTACAGCGGTGAGCAAGAAGATTGAACCTCCGAAATGGCAGGGGGCGGGCTGCGGCCCGCAAGCAGCCACGGAGACCTGCCCCTACCCGGCTCACGGGTAGTGTCCACCGCTGTAGTGCAACGCAGGGCAACGCTCCTCCCTCAGCAGTTGCTGCGGGCGCGGGATTGCGGCGTACACGCCTGGGTCCTTACGGCAACGAGCGCTCGCTGAGGGGGTCTATGTCGCTGCGCTGGGCTGACTCCATTTCGCAGTCCGAGAGAAAGTCTCCGAGATGACGCCATCGGCAGAAGTAGAACGTATAGCCTCCGTCGTCATCGGCGTCCGCCCGCTCCATCGCCTGCGTTCCCACGTTATTGGATGCCACCTCGTCTTTCGTCCAGTGCTCGGAGACGCTGAACTGGGACTCATCAACCTCCTGGCCGCACAGTGCGCATAGCCTCGTCATCATTGTCTCCTTTCGCTCAGGCTGCGGCCACGTTCAAGCAGCCGCAGGGTAGCCCGTAGTGTAATTGAATGTACGGGGGTTTTCTACCCTTAACGTCTCCGCCGAGCGACTTATTCCTCTGCCGGGAACAAACGGCGCAGGTACGGCATGGCGGCGCGCACTGCGACGGCACGATGGCTGATCTCGTTCTTCTCTGCGAATGCAAGCTGGGCGACGGTCCGCCCCAGTGCAGGCACGTACAGGATCGGATCGTACCCGAAGCCCCCGCTTCCCTTCGCCGCCTCGGCAACACACCCCTCAAGTGCCCCCCGAAACACTTGCGCCGCGCCGTCCGGCACAACGATCGCGACGACGCAGACGAACCTGGCGGTCCGTTCGGCGGGACGCACCTCCCGCATGCGGTCAAGCAGGAGGCGCACTCGGTCGGCATCAGTCGCGTCGGGGCCGGCCCACCGAACGGACCGAACGCCCGGCTCGCCGCCAAGGACATCCACCTCAAGCCCCGAGTCGTCTGCGAGCGACGGCAATCCAACAGTCTGGGCGCAGTGGCGGGCCTTCAGCAGCGCGTTTTCCTCAAAGGTTTCTCCGGTCTCCTCCGGCAGATCTCCCATTTGCAGGTCGTGCATCGAGCGCAACGTCACCGGCACGCGCGAAAGCAGCATCTGGTACTCCCGCAGTTTGTGGCCGTTGTTTGTCGCTATTAGCAGCAATGGCTGGCTCACCGCGGCGCCCGCACCTGGAGTCGGCCAGGCAGCACCTCAAACAGCCGAGGGTGTTCATCCGTCACCTCGCCATCAATGCTGAATGGCATCTCCGGCGTGGCGGAAAACTCCACCCGTTGCGCTTGCAGCGAGATCACGTCTTCCAAGTCCCCATGCGTCGCATTCAGAACGCGGGGGATCAGCGATACCAACCCAAGTTTCGCCCGGCTTTTCATGATGACGAGGTCGAGCTTGCCATCCGACAACACGGCAAGCGGCGCGAGCTGAACGCCACCACCACCGAAGCGCGCGTTCGCAACGGTCACGTTCATCGCGCTTACTTGCAATGGCTCGCCATCGACAGTGAGCGAGATCGCGTACTCCGGCATCTCCTGTGCGGCGTCGACAGAAGCGCGCCAGTATCCGAGCGGTCCCCAACGCGACTTAACGTCGTCCTCAAGCTGCTGTGCCACGCCCCCGCCGAAGCCGCCGTTTGCCTGATTCACGAAGACTCGCCCGTCGTCAAGCCGAATCGCGTCCATCGGCACGGTTCTGCCTTCGACAATAATCGCAACACCCTCGCTCAGATCCGCAGGCACGCCGAGACTGCGGCCCAAATCGTTCGCGGTGCCCAGTGCCAGCACCCCAAGCACCGCCTCCCCGCCCGACCGAACCAGGGCGTCCGCGACCGTGCTCACCGTGCCGTCCCCGCCAGCCGCGACCAGAATATCGCACGTTCGCGCTGCCTCGATCAGGCGCTCCTCCGCCTGCTCGTCGAGCGGAACGACTACGCACGCCACCTCGAATGCGTTGAAGGCCGCGCGGATCTCCTCCTCCCCTGTTGCTGACCCACTGCGGGGATTCAGGGCAACTGCTATCTTCACGCACACCTCCGTGCCTGTCAGGCATCCTGCGCTATCGTGAACACAGACGCCTTCTGTTATACTTCGGCTCGCAGCATCGCGAGAACCGTCGTGAGACGCCTGCGGTGGGTAGTATAGACATATCATCGAATGTGTGGATTGGACTATCGCAGCGTTGTGGAGGCAAACGGATGGAAGCTCGTGAGATCATGACTGGACAGGTGATCGCCGTCTCGCCCCGAGACACCGTCCAGCAACTGGCGCGCGTCCTCACCGAAGCAGGCATTAGCGGCGCACCCGTCCGCGACGACGTGGGGCGGTTGCTGGGCATCGTCAGCGAGGCGGACGTCATCAGCAAGCGAGGGGCGCATGTCGAGGATGTCATGCAGCGCTCGGTGCTGACCGTCGCCGAGGACACCCCGGTGGAGGAGGTGTGCTACATGATGTCGTGCAACAACATCAATCGCGTGCCGGTGATGAACGGTGAGGTGCTCGTCGGCATCATCACCCGGACCGATGTGGTGCGGGCCATGGCGCAGGGCAGGATAGGCCGCACGGGCGGGGACGTTGGCGCGGGGTTCGAGGCCCAGTCCTCCGGAGCAGTCACCGTAAACCAGCCCAGCGGGGCGTAGTATCCCGCCGTGAGAGCACCATCGAGTGGTTCGCCAGAACTCGCCGAAGCAGCGCCGAGCGATGAGATGGCGCTGGCTCGCTACTGGAATGCGGGCCGCCTCCCCGACAACTGCCGTACCACCGACGGCCGGGCGGTCCACGTCGTGTATCGCGGTCAGTGGAGCTATGGTTACGGCCCCGATTTCCGAGGCGCGATCCTCTCCCTCGGCCACGAGCCAACGATACGTGGCGACGTGGAGATCCACCTGCGGGCCACGGATTGGCGGCAGCACGGACACAACGCGAACCCGATGTACGATGACGTGATCTTGCACGTTGTCTGGCAGGCTGACACGACAATTCCCAGCACCGTGCCTGTGCTGGAGCTGCGCCCATACGTCGCACCCGAGGCACTGGCGGCGCTGCCCGATCCGGGAGGGCTCGACGAATCCCTCTGCTCGGTCTTTCGGCGCCCAGCCACCGCCGAACGCGCCGTGCAGATCATCGAGCGCGCGGGCGACGCCCGGTTCGAGGCTCGGTGCGCGGTGTTTGAGGGGGAGCTCGCGTGCGCGACGCCCGAGCAGGTGTTGTACGCGGCGCTGATGGAGTGCATGGGCTACGCCGGGAACACGCTCCCGTTCCGTTTGCTGGCCGAGGCCGTGCCGTACGACGGTGTCGCCAGCCCACACGCCGCAACGGTCGCACAGCGGTTGCGTGCCGCGTCCGGCCTGGTCGAGGAGGCCGAGCGGTCGGCGCTGCTCCATCGCGATCAGTGGAAGCTTGCGCGCGCGCGGCCAGCGAATCACCCCTTACGCCGGATCGACGGCGTGGCGGAGGTCGTTGCCCGCGCGGAACGTCACGGCGGCCTGGTACCGCATCTCGCGAGCGCCGCCGCCATGACTGACCGGTCGGCGCTGCTCGCCCGCGTTCAGGCAAACACTGAGGAAGAGACGCTGATTGGCCGCGACCGCGCGGTGGAGGTTGCGGTGAACGCCATACTGCCGTTCGCGTCCGCGCTGGCACGCAGCGAGGGTCGGCTGGAACTGGAGGACGCCACACAGCGGTTGTGGCGGGACATGCCCCGTGCGGGCCGCTCGCGCGTGGAGCGGGCAATGCGCGACCATGTCGCCATGCCCGCCCACAGCACCGCCCTGCGCACAGCGCGCCACCAGCAGGGCCTGCTGCACCTCTACAAGCGATACTGCGCGCAACGCCTCTGTGACCTCTGCCCGCTCAGCCAGCTCGTCGCCTCGGACCGCCCGGCTTGACGCTGGCTTTCCGTGCCCCGTACCATTTCACAGCCGTTGCAACAAGACCAGCCGCGGCCTACCATCAGTAGTACTCCCTCCGGGGAGAAAGGAAGAGGCAAGTGAAGGTCGTACTCCTAGAGGAAGTTCAGGGTATAGGTGGGCCGGGCACGGTCAAGGACGTGGCCGACGGCTACGCGCGCAACTACCTGCTGCCCAAAAAGCTGGCAACGCCGGCAACAGCGGGCGCGCTGAAGCAGGTCGAGCGAGTCCGCGCCGTGGAGGATCGCCGGCAGGCCAGGCTGGACGAGCAGGCAGCGGCGATGGCGGCGCGCATCGACGGACAAGAGGTGACGTTCCGCGTGCGCGCTGGCGAGGAGGGCCGGCTGTACGGCTCCGTCACGAACGGTGATGTCGCTGACGTGCTGTCGCGGCAAATCGGCGAGGACGTCGACAAGCGACGCGTGATCCTCGAAGAGCCGATCCACGTGCTGGGCACGTACGAAGTTCCGGTCCGGCTGAGCGCGAGCCACTCCCCCGTAGTGAAGGTTGTCGTGGAAGCGGAAGGCTAGACCTTTGATCGAGACGCTGGAGAAGCTGCCCCCACATAGTATCGAGGCCGAGCAATCCCTGCTGGGCAGCCTCCTGCTCGATCGCGACGCCATCATCAAGGTCGCGCCGTTCCTGCGCACCGACGACTTTTATCGCGACGCGCACGCGCGCGTGTACGAGTCCATTGTGGACCTGTACAATCGCCGCGAGCCACCAGACCTGATAACCGTGCACGAGGAGCTGTCCCGCTCCGGCGACGCCGAGCAGATCGGTGGCGCAAGCTACCTCACGTGGCTTATGAACTCCGTGCCGACCAGCGTACACGTCGAGTACTACGGCCGCATCGTCGAGCGAACAGCCACCATGCGTCGCCTTATCGGCGCGGGCAGCGAGATCGCCGGCATCGGGTATGAAGAAGATACCGAGGTCGGCGAGGCGATGGACCGCGCCGAACAGACCCTGTATCGCGTGGCACAGCGGCGCAGTGGTGGCGACTTCGTCACGCTGCGCGACGCGCTCGCGCAGTTCTTTGACCGGCTCGACTACCTGCACCAGCACCGAGGCGAGATCGTGGGCGTGCCGACGGGCTTCCACGACCTGGACCAGCTCACCGGCGGCCTGCAGCGGTCCGACCTGATCATCGTAGCCGCCCGGCCCTCCGTGGGCAAGACTGCGTTTGCCCTGAGCATGGCGGCGAGCGCCGCGATCAAACACAATCAGCCCGTGGGGATCTTCAGCCTGGAGATGAGCGCGGAGCAACTCGTGCTGCGCCTGCTCGCGATGGAGACGGGGATCGACTCCCACCGGCTGCGGATGGGGTATCTGGACGAGGACGAATGGGGGCTCCTGACACAGGCATTCGGTAAGCTGTCGGAAGCGCCCATCTACATAGATGACACCGCTGGCGCATCCTCGCAGGAGCTGCGAAGCAAGGCGCGACGGCTGCACGCACAGGCCGGCGTGGACCTGATCCTGATAGACTATCTGCAACTGATGCAGGGGGGACGCTCCGAGAACCGGGTCCAGGAAGTGTCGGAGATCAGCCGCGGGCTGAAGGGTCTTGCCCGCGAGTTGAACATCCCCGTAGTTGCCCTTTCCCAACTCAGCCGCGCGGTCGAGCAGCGTCAGGACCACAAACCGATGCTCTCAGACCTCCGTGAGTCCGGCTCCATCGAGCAAGACGCGGACGTGGTGATGTTCATCTATCGCGAAGAGTTGTACAACAAGGACACTGACCGTAAGAACATCGCGGACATCATCGTGGCGAAGCACCGGAACGGCGCGACCCGCGATATCAGCTTGCGGTTCTTCGGTGATACCACCCGATTCACAGATCTGGAAGTTATGAGACGCGAGGGTTGAGGTTTTGGCTAAGCGGCTAGGCGAACTCATACAGCAATTCGCGGAGCGCATACCGGCGGGCAACTCGGTCCCCCGGCGCGCAGAACCGGAACAGTGCCCGATCTGTGGCGGCGCGGGGTGGCTGCGCATGGACGCGCACGTCGGCGATCCGAACTTCGGGCGGCTTATTATGTGCACATGCCTGATGCAGGAGGTGGACGAGCGCAAGCAGATGGAAATGCGTGAGAAGAGCAACTCCGACGGGTACGCTAACCTGACCTTCGAGAACTTCAATGCCGGCACCAGTCCGAGCGTCCGCGACGCATTCACCGTCGCGATGGCGTTCGCGGAGCAGCCGAACCAGAACTGGCTGCTGCTGTCCGGCTCGGTGGGCACAGGCAAGACCCACCTCGCGGCAGCCGTGCTGAACGCCAGCCTGGCCCGGGGGGTGGATGCGATCATCTGGACCGTGCCCGACCTACTCGACTACCTGCGCGAGGCGTTCAACCCGACCTCTGTGATTACCTACGACCAGCGCTTCGAGGATATACGGCGCATTCCGCTGCTCATCCTCGACGACCTGGGAACGGAGAGCGCCACGCCGTGGGCAAAGGAGAAGCTGTACCAACTCTTCAATCACCGATACAATGCGCAGCTCCCAACAGTCGTCACCACCAATCAAGATCTTGAGACGATCGATTTCCGCATTCGATCGCGCTTGCAGGACCGGTCGCTCGTGCGGCACGTGAAGATGAGTGCGGCAGACTTCCGGCCGCGAAAGAGAATCGAGCCGGCGGTCTAAAGTCGTGGAATGGCTAAGCATGTGGCCACCTTGTTTTCTTGGGAAGCACGAGTTGTGGTGGGTGTCGCGGTTCAACTGCAGGGGCAATGCATTCGGAGCAAGGGGGGCGGATTACCCACACCAGCTGAGACCCGAATGCTTCGCCCCTGCTACTCGCTCCCAACACACTACCGTTATTCGTGCGTTTCCCCCAAAGCCTGCGCCGAATGCCAGCACGGTACAGTCTCCATTGTTCACGCCCGGTCGGATCCCATATCCGCTCGTGTTGCTGCTTCGTCAGGCCGGCACCGGGGACGGCGTGTTATACTGCACCCATTGCAAGAAGGAGTTTGAGGTCCTTGACCGCGCTGCTCACCCGGCTGCAGGAAGCCGAATCACTCGTCGCATTCCTCGATGTGCTCGCGGTCGCTGCAGTGTTCTACTGGCTGCTCGGCATCGTCGGCGGTACGCGGGCGGTTCCCGTATTGCGTGGGCTCGCCGTACTCCTGGTCACGTCGGTCGCACTCGGTACCGCCTTTCAGTTGAGCGAAGTGCGGCTGGTATCGCTCGACTTCCTCATCCAGCGCGCCATACTTCCGGGGTTCGTCGTCGCTATCCCAGTGATATTTCAACCCGAACTACGGCGCGCACTGGAGCGGCTCGGCACCTCAACGAGCCTGCAGATCCTCCTGCCTCATCACGACGCGGAGGGGTTCGAGCGAGTCGCTCACGCGATCTCCAAGGCGGCAGCCGACCTCGCCGAACGCCGCATCGGCGCCCTAATCGTTCTGGAGCGCGACACGGGCCTGGAGGACGTTACAGTCGCTGGGACGCGCATGGACGCGAGCGTCGAGGTGGGCTTGCTGGAGAGTATCTTTATTCCGGGTGGGCCCCTGCACGACGGCGCAGTGGTTATCAGCCAGGGTCGCATCGTGGCTGCGGGCTGCGTCCTGCCCCTGAGTGATAACGCGCGGGTTGTTGGTGACCGCGGTACCCGGCACAGAGCCGCACTCGGGATCACCGAGACCTCCGATGCGGTCGCGATCATTGTGAGTGAGGAAACGGGGTCCGTCTCGGTAGCCCAGAATGGGCGGCTGCTGAGCAACTTCTCAGAAGAGCGCCTGTATCGCTTTCTCTCCGTGACTCTGGGCGCGCTTTAGTCCGCTTGGGAGCCCCACCGCGGAATGCGTGGCAACGGTGATGCGTAGTGTTGTGATTGCCTCCGCGCCTGGTCGCTGCTAGCATTGAAGCACCGCAGATGCACAGAACTCGGACACCGTCCTGGTGCTGCTGCGGCAATGGGAGTCGACATGCGATAGGCCACGGAGTGGCGAACGGTTTTGAGAGGTGAGAGGAAGCTGACCACCACGGACAGAGACACCCCTATCACGACCCGGCTCCGAGGTGCGGGGGAGCCGACCAGTCTTTCTCGCCTGCCTCGGTTGGCAGTCGCGGTGGGTATGTCGCTGCTCCTGTGGTTGTATGTTTCGTCGATTAGCGATCCAACCCGGCCTCAGACCAGCACGATCCATCCGAACGTCCCCGTTACCGTTCGCAACATCGCACAGAACCTGCTAATCGTTGACGATTTACCCAGCGTCAACGTCCAGATCTCCAACGTCGGCAGAACCGGTCCCGCCTCGGAGGCCGTTACTCCGGAAGCGTTCGTGGACCTGGAGAACATTGGACCGGGCAATACCTCGGTCCCGGTGCGCATCGAGAACCTCGAAAACGTCGGCACGGTGATTGTCCAGCCACCACGCGTCACCGTGCGGATCGAGGAGGCACAGCGGGCCTCGTTCCGCGTCAAGACCCGCATCATCGCGGCAGACACTCAGAGCATCAATCCCGCAGACCTGCGCTTGAGCACCGACAGGGTAACCGTCCGGGGTCCGCGACGCAGCCTCAATCGGATTGTCGAGGTGCGTGCAAACGTCGACATGGCATCCCTCGCGCCTGACGTGTCACAATCTGTGACGCTCCTCGCCACAGACCGAGCGGGGAAAGAGGTCGACGGCGTCGCCATCGAGCCCGCCGAGGTTTCGGTCCGTATGGCTCCGCCTGCTACGAGCACGCCACCACCGTAACCAGCGCTCGCTCGTTGTGCGCCGTGTCCGGGCAGGTATGGAGCTACGAGGCAGGCACGGAGACATGTGCCTACGAGATGGGCTCCACCACTACCGCGCATCGGAAAAAGGCCGCGTTCGCGTGTAGGGCAGTAGCTCGGCCCATCTTCGCCCGCACTTCATACGGGCTCTACAGCGGTGGGCGCCACCCTCGAGCCGGGTAGGGGCAGGTCTCCGTGCCTGCCCGCGGACCGCAGCCCGCCTCTGCCATTTCGGAGGTTCAATCTTCTTGCTCACCGCTGTAGGCACCTGCGTTCGGTTTGTAGCCGCAAGGACGTGCCCCTACCCGTAACAGAGTGTCGGCGTCCACCCAGGTTCGGTGTAGTGCCTGACACCTGCACGGCGTCAAAGGTGTGCGGCTCCACAGCCAGCAAGGCGCGCACCGCGTCCGCCGAAACGGGGCGGTGAGAGTGGTATCCCTGTGCCGTTTCGCAGCGCATCGTTTGTTACTGCGTTGCCTGTCCGGTGCTCCCGACGCCCTCAGCGGTCAACCCCAGTCCGATTGCGTGGATCATCGGGGCCCCGTATTCGTACGCGGGAGACGGCGTGGAAGGGTACGCCGGAGACCGTTGTCGCACTCCCGATAAAGTGGGCAGACAGTTCCGCATTTCGACGGAATCATCGGTCAGCGTCGCAGCCGGGCGTCCAGCGCTGACGGCATGCCACCAGATCAGCCAATTATCCAGACTCCGAGAACGACGCTGAGCGCGGCCAACAGCAGCCAGGCCGCGATAACAACAAGCGCGGCCACCCGGCTCACAGGTCTGCCATCGTCAGCCCGTGCCCGCTCGCGCGCTTCGGCGAGCACCGAAGGTGGCATCAGTCGCAAGGCGAGCGCGATGCCCAGGGGCAAGACCACCAGCTCGTCCAGAAACCCCAGGAACGGGATGAAGTCGGGGATCGGGTCGATCGGGCTGAAGGCATAGCCGACAACGAACAGCGCGACGAGCCTGGCGTACCAGGGCGCGCGTGGATCCTTGCAGGCCAGGTACATCGCATAGGTCTCGGTCTTGAGCAGGGTTGCCCGCCGCTTCCAACGCTCTTTCACGCTCACCAACGCGTCATGGATTCGTCGGCGGGTGCGGTTTGTTGCCCACGAAAGCCGAGCGCGAGGATACTTGCGCCAAGCAGTTGCGGCCACGGGTCAGCAGGCGCGAGGAGCGGACAAGGACGGGCGAAGACGGTGGACGTGACTCCAAGAACACGAGACGGATGGGGGTGCGATGTAGCCATGGTCATCACCTCCTCCCCACCCTGTCGCTTGTACGTGAGACTCAACAACCGTATGATACAACAGCGGTTACAGCAAAATAGCGGGGTGCGCAGGAGCGGCCATCTTTGTCTGATGTCGGGGTGGTGACTCCTGGCGATCTGTCGCGTGCCGCCTGAGCCAAAGCGGGCCGACTGCGCAACCTGGCAGGAGACGAAGCGGCTGGGTGCGATCTCGCGCTCCAAGACCGCGTCTGTCTGCTCCCCATATCCGAGGCGAGCCGCACGGTGCCCCCGTGTGCTCGGGATGTTAGAACGGGAAGTTGTCGAGCGGTTAGGAGAGTTGGATGAGCACGGCGCGTGACCGAACGGCTATCGGGGATCCCGAGGCGCAGCCCGCGAGCCCGAGTCGCCTACCCAGCGCGATCCGGCTCCTGCCGTGGGCGGTGCTGCTGGGGATCGTCGTGTTTGCACTGCTGCTCACCGGCGACAACCACAGAGCTGCCGTGCTCGGCATCGTACAGGGGTTGGGCGAGTTCCTGCCAATCTCGTCTTCTGCGCACCTGATCATCGTTCCGTGGCTGTTTGGCTGGGACGCGCCGGGCTCCTTCCTCAACTCCCTGACATACGACGTCGCGCTGCATATGGGCACACTGCTGGCGCTGCTGGGATTCTTCTGGCGTGACTGGCTCAATCTCCTGATGCACGCGCATCAGCCCCGCTCCGAGCAGGGCCGGCTCCTCTGGCTCCTCGTCGTGGCCTCCATGCCGGGCGCCGCGATCGGCTTCGTGCTCGACCAGATAGCCGAGGACTACTTCCGGGATAAGTACCTCATCATCGCTTCAGCGCTCGTGGTCATGGGCATCGTGCTCTACGTGGTTGACCGCAGAGCCCAAAGCGACGACGGCATCGGCCAGATATCCTGGAGGAAAGCGCTGCTGATCGGTTTCGCCCAGACCCTCGCGTTCGTGCCCGGCGTATCGCGCTCTGGGTCGACGATGACGATGGGGCGCGCGCTGGGCCTGAGCCGTGAGACGGCGGCGCGCTTTGCCTTTTTGATGGCGACACCCATCACCGCGGGCGCGGGCCTGCTCAAGCTCGGTGACCTCGACACTGCGGCGCTCGGCTACGCGTCATTCTGGCTGGGGATCGGCATCTCGTTCGTCGTGGGGCTGCTGGCGATCGGCTTTCTGCTTTCATACCTCAAGCGCAACAGCTTCCTGCCGTTCGTCATCTATCGGATCACTCTCGCCGCGGTCATCGCGACCGCGTTTGTGGCTGGGAGGTAGCGGCATGGCCACTCGTCCGCAAAAGTGGAACGACCTGGAGTGGTGGTACGGCGACCGATGGGAGGCAATGGTCGGATACCTTCGCGCTATGGAAGACGCCGCACCGGCTGGCGTTGGCGCGGTAACGCTCTGCCGCACGTATTCTCATCGGTGGAACCATGCGGCCTTTTGACTCCAATCGTGGTCGGTCGCGACAGGCCGAGGATACCAAAGCGCCATTGACGGTCGCGACTAAGGCCGAGGCGCAACTCGACCGCCAGATAGGGCTCATCCCCTCACGGTCCGCGATCCTCGTAGTCGGCTTCACGCTTGCGTTGCTGGCGCTTGCGATCTTCGGGTGGCTCGCGGGGAACGTCTACTCCGAAGAGGCAACGATCCTCGATGACAGACTGGGGACATACCTGCATGACCTCTCCTCGCCGGCGCTGGACAACGCTATGTGGTTTGCCAGCCTTGTCGGCTCGCTCACGGTGATCGGCCCGCTCTTCGTCGCGGTGACGAGCTGGCTGCTCTGGCTCCATCGCAGGCGCGAGGCTCTCTTTCTGACCGTAGCGCTTCTCGGCGGCGTCGCGCTCAACCAGACGATGAAAGCCTTCTTTCACCGGCCGCGCCCCGTCCTGCCCTGGGCAGAGGTGATCCCCGAATATAGCTTCCCAAGTGGCCACTCCATGAACTCATTCGTCTTTTACGCCGCGCTGGCGCTGATCGCATGGGTGGTGCTGGGCCGGGGAAAAGGCATCGCGGCGTTCTGTGCCGCAACGGTTCTCGTGCTCGCCGTCGGCGCGAGCCGCGTCTACCTCGGACACCACTACTTCAGCGATGTGCTCGGTGGCTACAGCGCGGGACTCTTGTGGCTACTGATCTCCGCGACCGCCGTGGAGGGCGGACGAAGGCAAGCCACCGCTGCATGAATATATTGAGCGTTAGCTTTTATACCAACTGCGGCTAGCTGGCAGCGCTTCTGTCCTTCCGAGCCTGCGAGGAGTCCGTGGTCGGATTTACGGGTCCCTCACGAAGTTCAGGATGACATGCTAAAGGGTTTAAGCGGATTGCGTATTAGCCCGGAGTATTCATGGAGGAGTGCATCGTAGGGGCGAACCTCGTGTTCGCTTGCGCGGTCCATAGGCGAACACGAGGTTCGCCCCTACACACGGGCTGCTCGTGAATAATGCGGGTTAAGGGGTGCATGATTGCACGTGCCGTAGGTTGCTGGGCTCCGTATCTGCCTCCGCGCCCAGTGCGCCCAACGACTAACATCTACAGGGATGAACCAAGGGATCGATGCGCCACGCAGCGCGTAGGGGCGACCCATCGGGTCGCCCGGGCTGGTGTAACCCCGCAACCCCGCCCCACGCCCGTGCCATGAGGTTCATTACCCACGCCCACGGCTGTAATGCCTCTCCAGGCATCCTTGTCTGCCGCCGGTTGCCGAACCTCCGGTCGCTGATGCATGTATCACCGGAACAGGCGAGGGATGCGCTCGCGCCACGGACCGGGAAGCAGCGTCTCCATCACGTCGTCCACCGTGACGATTCCCAGGATCTGTCCCTCATCCACCACCGGCAGGGCGAGCAGGTTGTACTCGCTCACCACACGCGCCACCTCTTCAGCGGGGGTGTCGGGCGTCGCGGCGTGGAACGAGGTCGTCATCACCTCCTCCATCCGCCGGTCCAGCCCGCCCAGGATCATATCGCGCAGGGAGGCGATCCCCAATAGTAATGGGGTGTCGTAGTCCAGCGAGTCGACGACGTATACGTAGTAGATGATCTCCGGCTCAAACGACAGGCGGCGCGTGTGGTCGATCGCCTCACTCACGCTCATGTCCGGCGTGACGCTCACAAACTCCGGCGTCATCAGCCCGCCGGCAGTGTCCTCGGCATAGGCCAGCAGTTCCTCGACATCACCCGACGCCTCCTCCTCCATACGATCGAGCAGATCGCGCGCCTTCTCGTCGTCAAGGTCGGCCAGCAAGTCCGCCGCATCGTCCGGGGCCATCTGCTCGATGATCTCTGCCGCTCGTTGGGCATCCATCCCAGCGACGAGATCCGCCTGACGCTCGGGCGTCATCTCCTCCATCGCCTCTGCGGCGGTCTCGATCGGCAACGACGCGACGATCTCCGCCCCCTGTCGATATGGCACCGCGTCGACGAGGTGCGCGATGTCGGCGGGGTGCAGGCGGGCGACGCGCTCGTGGCTCACCTTCCGGTGACCCGCCGGTACCTCACTCGCGAAATACTCAACATCCGCCCAGTCGAGCAGCTCGCGCGGTTGATCGGCACGCGCCGGACGCCGCAGGCCCAGGCGCCGGGCGAGCGGCTGCGGACTAACGTCCACGGCAGTCACCTTCCAACCGGCCGTCGTGCTGGTCAGTTGCAGATCGTTGACCCGAATTATGCGTCTGCCGTCCACGTCGATGAGCTGGTGGTCGAGCATGTGGCGAGACAGGAGCACTTCCTCGCCGGAGCGAGCGAACGGCTGGAGCATCTCGCGGGTAGTTGTGAGGTGCGGGCCGTGCTCGGAGATCTCCGCAATCTGCCCGGCGGAAACGAGCGACTCGCGCCGCCCCTGCCGCACGACGAGGCCCGTGACGACCGGGAGCCGCTCGTCATCCATCGTGACGACTACGTCCCGCACACTGCCGATCCGCTCCCGGTTGCTGTCCAGAACGGGACTACCCAGGAGTTGAGACAGAAAGAGCATGGCATCCTCCGATGTCGAGCGCATCCTGTATTCTACCGCTCCGGTTCATGCAGGTACTATAGCACCTGACGTGACGTGTACTGTCCCCTGGTCAGGCCGGCGCCCGGTGCAGCGCGACCGCTTCGGCAAACGCGGACATCGATGCAGGTGTATCCGGCGCAAGGCCACAGATAAGGTGGCCGACGCCGAGCGTCCGGTATGCATCCAGCGCGGCCGCGATCTTCTGCGGCGAGCCGGACAGGCGCGGGGGTGTCTCTGTGCCCGGCGCGTCATCGGTGTCCTTGTACGAGACGTTGATCCCCACGGTTACCTCCAGCGTCTCCGGGTCGCGCCCAACATCGACGCAGGCCGCCTCCAGGTCTGCCCTGCGTGCGGCGAGCGGCTCCGGCGGACCGAGCCACGCGGTGTTCCAGCTATCGGCGTATTGCGCGGTGAGGCGCAGCATGCGCGGTCCGGTGGACGCGACGAGGACGCGCAGGCCACGGGGGCGAGGTCCGCGCGGGCGCAGCTCGCAGTTCGGCGCGGAGTAGTACTTTCCCTGGAAGTCCACGCAGCCCTCGCGCAGCAACGGGGTGATGATCTGGAGCGCCTCCTCAAACCGTGCGGCCTTGTGATCGAACGGCACCCCAAAGGCGTCGAACTCCGGCTGATGCCAGCCCGCGCCCAGCCCCAGGATAAGCCGCCCGCCGCTGACCTCGTCAAGGGTATCGGCCATCTTGGCGAGAACGGCGGGGTTGCGGAACGGCACACAGAGAACGACCGTGCCGATCTCGACCCGCTGGGTCGCCTCTGCGAGCGCGGACAGCACCGTCCATATCTCCCAGATGCCGACGGTGGACTGGTCGGGAAACCGGAACAGCAGGTGGTCGTACAGCCAGATGGAATCGAACCCAGCCGCCTCCGCGTGGAGCGCCCGCTCACGGATCGTCACGTACGACGGCATGCCCCCCGCATCCGAATCCTCGGCGAACGGCAGCACAATTCCGATTTTCATGATCCCTCCGAGCACCCAGTTCGGCTGGGGCGGTTTACCAACGTCCATTGCCCGGCGACTCGAACGAGCTCGGTCCAATAATACTGTGGCCAGGTCCGCGAGTACAAGCGGCGACCTACGCCGTGAGCAGGCGATACGTTATGCCCACCAGTGCGCCGCCGAGGACGAGCCATGCGGAGTTGAGCCGGTAGCGCAGAAGCGCAACTGCCGAAAGGACGGCGAGCAGGGCGGTAATCCAGTCCACGACCGCCGCTTGCGCGAGCTGCAAGGTCACCGCCGCCATCAGCCCAACGGCCGCGACATTGACGCCATCGAGGAACGCGGACATCCAGCGCGAGGAGCGCAGCCTCGGGATCAGCGGGCCGAGCAGCGCGACGTACGCAAAGGACGGCAGAAAGATGCCGACCGTCGCGAGCACGGCACCGGGCAACCCAGCGACAACGTACCCAACGAACGTTGCGGTAGTGAAGACGGGACCGGGGGTGAGTTGTCCCACGGCGACAGCATCGAGGAGCTGAACGTCCGTGAGCCAGCCGAGGCGCTCGACAAAGTCGTTCCGTAAAAACGCGAGCAGCACATACCCGCTACCGTACAGAACGGCACCGATCTTCAGAAACGTCAGGAAGAGGGTCGTATTCGTCACCGGAATGGCAGTGGCTGCGACGGGCGCGAGCCAGCCGAGTAGCAGCAGCAACGACGCGCTGGGCGGACGGCTCATTGTCTGTCTCGCGTTGCGAATCACCGCGATCAGAAAACCCGCGCCGAAGAGCAGCAGCAGCTCGTTTGTGCCAAGCAGAAACAGCGCGAGTGTGGCAATCGCCAGCGCCGCCAGCAGGCGGCCCTGCACGGCGGTGCGCGCAAGCGCCCAGAGCGCCTGCCCGACAATGGCAATGATCACCGGCTTGATGCCATACAGGAGCCACGCTGCCTCTGGTCGCGACCCGTATTCGACGTATGCCCACGCGAGAGCGAGCACGATCAGCGCGGCGGGCGTAATGAAGAGGACGCCTGCAGCGATCAGCCCGCGCCACCCAGCCCGCTCGCGCCCGACGTACATCACCATCTCGGTAGAGTTTGGCCCGGGTATAAGGTTCGTTGCGCCGAGCAGGTCGAGGAACTGTTGGTCGGTGAGCCAGCGCCGACGCGACACCACCTCCTGCCGGAGCATCGCGATATGCGCCGCAGGTCCGCCGAAGGCGGTCATGCCGAGTTTAAGAGCTAGCCGTGCCAACTCTCCGAGGTTCTCTCGCTGCTCGTGCAGTGCTATGGTCACCTCGACACTCTCGCCGACTCCCTGATCAGAGAACGGCTGCTTGTCCGGCGCCTACTGGACTTGTGGTTGCGCGCCAACCGCAGGTTCGTCCGCTGTTGTTTGTGAATCCGAGCTGCTTAGCTGCCGACGCCCGCTCTCCAGGAGGGCGAGCCCCCCGAGCGCGATGACGGCCCCCGTGAGCAACGATGCCAGCCACGCTGGCATACGCGTAGAAAGGGCGCGAACAATGCCGTTGACAACGTAGATCGTGCCGTATGCCGCGATAGCCCCTCCGGCAAGCATCATCCCGGTGGAACGCGCCATAGGCGTGATGCGTTCGACCGTCTCCTCGCGCAGGTTCTCGCCGATCTGATTCATCTCTTCTTGCGCCGCCACACTGAATGCCCGCCGAAACAAGTCCGCACCACCCCTGGCGACCCCACCAAACCGGCTCGTTGGGGTCTCGTTCGGTGTCGCGCTCTGGTTCGTGTTTTCCATGCCATCTGACCTTTCACTCGGCCAGGGAGTTGCACAAGTTATGCCACCTCATCGCTCGGCGTCGTGGCGATCCGAGGACCTTTTCCTGGCTATGACGCGGTCCGGTGAGACTCTACCGTCTATCTTCCCGAGGTTGTGAGGGGTTCGTGATCACAACCACGGATTCCTCGCACGGTCGGAATAACAGGGCCGTCACCGTTCCCCCGGAGACCGCCAGCGAGAATCGGGGCCGATCGTATAGAAGCAGCACAGTGGTAACTTCGCATCGGTTCTGAGAGCGGGCGAACCGGCGGAAGGCGTGGGTGCCCGGAACGACAGAAGGGCCGGGGTTAACTCCCCCGGCCGAATGGGTCGTCTCGCTGGTTGCCCTACCTTAGCGACGGCGGAGCAGCGGTGCCGTTGCCGCGACCAGCAGGCCGACGGCCGCAGCGACGCCGCCCGCATATCCGCCAGCGGCGAGCCCGCCCGCTCCCGTCTCGGGCATCTCCTCAGGCATCTCGCCCTGCTGATCATCCTGAACGTCGTCCTGATCCTGCTGATCGTCGCCAGCTCCCGCGCCATCGTCCTGCGTGTCGTCCTGCTGGTCGTCTCCCGCGCCCGCGCTGTCGTCCTGAGTGTCATCTTGTTGATCGTCGCCCGCTCCTGTCCCCGTACCATACGTGTAGTAGGCGGCGTTGGTCATGTCCGCATCGAGCGTCTCGGCGCCCTCGTGGAACACCTCGATCTCCGTGTAGTCCTCGTTATGCCGCCCGAAGCGGAAGTCGAGGGTCGTGCCAGCATCAAACTCCACCTCGACGGTATACACTGCACCGCCCTCCTTGCAGGCGGGCTCGGGCTTCTCTTCGATGAGCTCCCCACAGAACACGGCGTTGCTGGTCAAATCCTCTGTTTGGCCTTCTTCGAGGTACTGGACGTAGAAGGAGTCGCCCTCGGGCACCGTGCCGTTGAGGGTGAGCTCGAACGTCTTGGTCACGGTGCCCTTGCCGCCGCCGGTCTGCTGGTTGTCCGGCATCTGCTGGTCGTCGCCCGCGCCGGTCTTGCCGTCCTGCGCGAGCGCGCTGCCCGACCCGGCAAGTGCTATGCCGAGCACGAGTGCTAAGGTTATGTAGAGCCTGCCCGCCAACTTGAGATACTGTGCCATCGCCTTTTCCCCTTTACGTGCCGCAACCATGGTTGCGGCTACCTTCCCGCCGCCGCCCGGAGGCGCCGCGTCCATCACAGCATACTACTGCTGTGGGTTGGCGTCATCAGCGCTATGGCTGCTATCACGGTAGGCAAAATGGCATACAGCACCGAGCATTTACACCTCAGAACGTCCTTGGGGCGCGTTGTGACGCGCGAGCGGGCACGGAGACCGGCGCACCCTACAGCGCGCTTCGCACGTCCCGTCGCGACGCCACGCACGCAGACAAGAATGTCCGCGCTACTGGGTGACCCGTCTCCAGATAGCCCGGACTGTCTTTGTGGAGGGCGCTGTACGAGCCACCGGCGGGCACCGCCCTGCGCACCTCAATCATCCCGGACGCGGCCCATCATGAGCGTGTCAACAAAGTCGCCGCCGCGAAACATCGAAGAGCGCTTGACGCCCTCCCGCGCGAAGCCGAGGCTTTCGTACAAGTGGATCGCTGGGTCGTTATCCGTGATGACCTCCAGTTCCAGGCGCTTGAGGCCAAGGTAATTGTCCGCGACGTCGAGCAGGGCTCCCATCAGCGCGCGCCCAATCCCCTGTCCCGTCCACTCGTCGTGGACCGAGAGACCCACGTCACCCACGCGAGAGCGCCGCCGGTTGCCAACATGAAGTCCGGCCATGCCAACAACCGCTCCGTGAATCTCCGCTACAAACGCGTGGAACGCCGCGTCAAAAAGGGAGGTCTCCATCTGACGCCTAACCTGTTCGACCGTCATGGAAGGGATCTGCATCGTGCCTCGCATCACCCCCGGCATGGTGCGTATCACATGGAGTCGGACAGCATCCTCGATCACGGGCGGGCGGATGATGAGATCAGCGGGCGGCTTGGACATCGGTGGTTCTCCTCGAACGGAACTCCTGTCGCGGTTCACAAACACATCGAATCGGAGCCCCGACCCCGATGTCTACCCAGTTGTCGCGGAACTGCTACTGTCGGGCACACCGGAAACGCGGCGCAGCACCTCTTCCAGCACATCGAGCGTGCGGTCGTTTTCCGCTTCGGTGTTGTAGAAGTACGGCGAGAGTCGCACGAGACCGTGGCGGTGGTCCGCAATTACTCCCTGCTCCCCCAGTCCGGCAACCACCCCAGCGGCATCGGGTGCCTCGACCATCGTGATAGCGGCGTGCTGCGCGGGATCCTCGGGGACACGCAGGTTCAGACCGCGCGCCCGTGCCTTGCTCACGAGGTCGCGCGTGAGGTAATCGGTCCGCTCGCGGATGCGGCGCACTCCGACCTCCTCGACAATCGAGAGGCCCCCGAGCGCGGTGTATGCGGTGGGGATGGACGGCGTGCCGTACTCGAACCGCACGGCGTCCTCCCGCAGATGCAACTCCGTGTTCTGAAACGAAAACTGCGAGTCGGCGGCGAACCAGCCCGTGACGGTCGGCTCAAGTGACTCGATCAGTTCCGGTCGCACCCACATATACGCCATCCCCTGCCCACCGAGCAACCACTTCAGCGAACCGCCCAGATAAAAGTCGGCGTCCAGGCTATGGACATCCACCGGTATCTGTCCCGCAGCCTGATAGCCGTCCACCAGGCAGAGCGCCCCCTTGCGATGCGCCATAGCCGCGATCGCGGCGACGTCCTGGATATGGCCACTGGTGTATAGAACGTGCGATGTGGCAACCAGTGCGGTAAGGTCGTCGATGGCCGCCTCCCAACGGTCGAGTGGCACCTGTATCCGCCCCTCGCTGGGGACGGTGACGACCTCTACGCCGAGCCGTTGCTTTGCGAGCCACTGGTGTGCGATCGTCGGGAAGTCCACGTCCGCGACGACGATCTTATTCCGCTCAGAGTGGTCCAGGCAGGAGGCAGCCATCGTAAGCGCGGTCGAGGCATTGGGCTGCAGCGCGACCTCCCCCCCGCGCGCGCCGATGACTCGGCCATACGCCGCGCGAAGCTCCCCGAGGCGGGGGATCCAGTGACTGTACCACGCCGCCGCGCCATACTCGTTCCACTCCTCCTGGAACTGCGCCAGACCCTGCATAGAGCGCCGGGAGAGCGCGCCAAGTGAGCAGGAGTTCAGGTAGGTCTTCCGCTCGAGGATCGGGAACTCGTCGCGGTATCCAGGCAAGTCCTCATGTACGCCGGGGCTGGTCGTCGTCACAGTGCTTCTCCTTCGCTGTACGCCGCGTCCGCCCGAGACAAAAACTCCCGCAGAGCGGCGTTGAACGCGGCGGGATTGTCCAGGTTCGAGATGTGGCCGGCGTTGGGGATCTCGATGCAGCGTGAGCGACAGATGCCGGCGTGCAGCTCCTCGGAGAGCGCGCGGGGCGTGAGTGTGTCGTGCTCCCCCCACAACAGGAGCGTCGGCACAGCGACGCGTCGGAGCAGTGGGCGGTAGTCCGGGCTCCAGGTCGCGGCGGAACTCTCCGCATAGACGCGTTTGTCCTTGCGTGCCATCTGTGCAATCGCGGCGGCGAGCTTCCTGGGATCGGGGTCCGGACGGAGGCAGGCCGGGATGCGCGCCTCGGCTATCTCGTGCATCGACAACTGCCGCAGGTCACGCTCTCGTTGTTTCATTCCCTCTTCCCATCCAGGAAAGGCGGCGAAGGTGTCGGCAAGGGTGAGCGAAAGGACGCGGTCCGGGTACGCGCTGTATGTTTCCAGCGCGACGACTCCGCCCATCGAGAGGCCGACCAGGTGGATGCGCGAGATCTCCAGCGCGTCGAGCAGGCCCACGACATCCGCAGCGAACGCGGCACGGTCAATCGGCGCTTCCGGGATCTGGGACGCGCCGTGGCCCCGAAAGTCCAGCGCGATTGCCCGATGATCGTCACCCAGGTCACTGAGCTGTTCGCTCCACACCGCGTGGTCGGACCCGACGCCGTGCAGAAACACCACGGGAGAACCACGAACGCCCACCGCATCGTACGCGATGCGCAATTCGTTCACTTCCAGAACGGGCATAACTGGCTCCTCCCTCGGGGCTGACGTCCACGATGGATTGTAGCCGAGAGCGCAGCATCAATACAGCGGACCGTCGGCCATAAGCGTAATGTCCTGTTTCTGGTAGTTTGGACCCGTGCCATACTCGGTCGAAACACGGGCACGACACGATGATGGGCGAGGCCGCAGCCCTTACGGCATCGGAGCGCTCTGCTGGCGGATCTCGCAGGCGAGGCCGGTCAGGTTCAGGCTCGCCTCATTGGCCCCCTCGATCACCACCGAGATGGGATGCGCTTCTGCGGCGATGTCGGTCGGGAACCACGGCCTGCCCTCCCGCACGACGATGAACAGTCCCCGCTCATTACCTACTGGCGAGAACATATCGGAGGCCTCCCCATATCGTGCGAGGTCGAACGCTCCGATGAGCCCATCGACCATTTCGGAAACGTCGGGCACCGGCAGCCCGATCTCGCTCACACACAGCAGTTGCTGCGGACCGAAGGCACCTGGGCTGTCGCCGGCAAGGGTATGGCGGGCTATGAGTTCGCCGATGTTGCCAGCGGGGTCGCGGAAGTAGATGCCCTCAGCATTCCAACCCTCAAAATAAAATAGGTCCTCGCCTGCCTGACTAAGCAACGGCGCGCGCTGCGCGAGCCACGCCTTCGCCTCCGGCATCGTGTGGGGCGGTATGTTAAACGCATAGTGATACATCGAGTCGCTCGCACCCATGGAGTGCGAGAACGTAAGCTGTGTCGTGCCCACGCCGAAGGTCACGAAACCCGACGCCTCGGTAAGGATTGGTAGCCCGAGATCCCGGCCGTAGAAAACCTTCAACGCATCGAGATGCCGCGTTTGAAGCACGAGATTGACTATTCTCAAGATCGCTTCCTTTCTACGTTGTCGTGACTCGCGGATGCTGCGTCTCGTCTGGACGAATAGGTCGCAGCCGCCTCACGCCATGGGTAACTGAAGGGGGCAGTCTACGATACTCGCGGGTGACAGTGCCCCCTGTAGCACCGAACGCACGCAGTGTACCCGGAGCCGGTCCTGTTGGTTTCGACTGGTACATGGGACAAGCCGGGTCCTGTCCTTTCGTACGATGTTGGGCCGCTTCGGCGTCAGCTACGCTAAGAGCATCAACAAGGGTCCGGTAAGGAGGATGAAAAACGAACGGCATCACAAAGGATAGGGGCGAACAGCGCACCGAGGGGAGTTCAATCGGCAGGACGGTCACTTCCGACTACAGGCGGTCAATCAGATTCCGCCTACTGCGGTGGGCGTGTGCATTGATCTCGAACGTACAGGGTGGAGGCGAGGTTGCGTGGGCGTTCAGCGGGTGTTCAATCGAACGCCCCTACATGGCGGCGACATGGCATCACCTGCGCGTAGGATCAAAGCCCCTGCT
>Ga0136611_10000683_pt1 | contig 22796 bp, 16 predicted proteins | sample AntDrymUQ2232306_2_FD_106645 | JGI IMG/M metagenome (GOLD analysis project Ga0136611, IMG submission 106645) | Polar desert sand microbial communities from Dry Valleys, Antarctica - metaG UQ223 (23.06) | ecosystem: Environmental > Terrestrial > Soil > Desert | place: Antarctica: Dry Valley...
AATAAATTTTCCGCGCGGCAGAGCCGCGAGGTATTGAATCGGAATTTTTTATTTTCCTTATTTCCGTAGCAGAGCTACGGGGAATTAAACCTATAAGGAACGATTAAAATTAACGAGAATTCTTTACCTTTTGAATTTACTCGCTGGTGCGGCGTGCCGTGCGGGACGACTATTAAATCGCCTTTTTTGATTGTAAAAGTCTTGCCGCCGGTGATGACTTTGCTTTTCCATTCGCCGGGTGTCGCTTCGCGCGGATTTTCGAGTTTTCCGCCCAGAGTTAACTCAGCCGAACCCGCTAAAACGTAAAAAACATCATCGGATGCGTCGTGAACTTCAGCATCGCCGGAATCGCGCTTTTCGTCGTGCTGAACGGCGACACGAAGCTGCATTCCCGCGCCGCCGATTAAATCCTCGACTTTATTTTCATTGCCGAGCGACTTTTCAAGGTCAACCACCGATTGTTTGGTTTTAACGACAAACGGTCGAATCGGCGCGGACGGCTGACGCGATTGCGCGTGGGCGACAACCGAAACAGCGAACATTAAAATTAAACCGGCGAAAATATTTTTAGACATAATGTTTTACAAGTCTGGAATTTGAAATTTTATCAACGCTTCTTACCTTTTCTTTGCCTGATTGAGCAGCCAGACACTTAAATCCTGCGCCGCTTTGAAATTTTGAAAATCGGCGGGCAGTTTTCGTCCGTCCGTGTATTCGTTGTAAAGCCACGGGTCGCCGACGGCGAAAACAGTACCTTTTCCAAACTTCGCTACTGCCATTACCGTGTCGCCGTTCCAATCCAAAACGGATTTCGCTTTGCCCGAAAGTTTGAGCGTCGAGATTTCTTTTAAGTAAAGTTTACGCGCTGTTTTAAAAATTTCATTTCCGGCGGGAACTTCGATTTTCCCCTGCTCGAATTGATTGTTTAGAACGCGGTTTTTGCTGTCTTTGTTAAACTCGACACCGAATTGTCTGGCTAAAACATTCCAGTTATCAAACTCGGCATTACCCAAATCATTGCCCATCAAAACTAAAACGCCGCCCGCTTTAACCCAATCAGCAACGGCTTTCGCGTCCGTTTGCGAAATAAACTTAGCTTTTGGATTTTCTTTGGCATCGTCCGGGTCAACGATTATGTAAACGTCCGCCGCTCTTAAATTTTGCGCGGTCGGTGCTTGATAAAGCGTGTCGAGATTTGCGCCGTAAGATTGAAATTGGCTGCCCCACAGATAAAAGCCCGGATGATTCATCTCGTCCCATTTGTAATGCCACGAAACTTCTTTGCCGCTCGCGTCTTTTTTCATTTCATTGTTGAAATACGAATCGAGCAGAACGGTTTTGTCTTTGCCGGAGCGAGCTTTTTCCAGATATTCCATTTCAACCGCCGCCATAATCGCCGGTCCTAAACCTTTGGCATCGTTCGTGCGAAGTTTTTCGCTCATATAATAATCGTAACTGCCGTCACGATACGGTTTGCCGCCCAAACCTGAAACTGAAACAGTTCCTTCCCAATTAAGATTTCCATCGGGCAATTCTTTAATAAATTCCTTTTTGATTCCCGTCCAACCGTTCTGTGCGACTTTCAAGTATTTTTCGGGCAGATTTCCCTGCCGAACGCCTTTGGCAAGCGCGTAAACGAACATAGCGGAGGCTGATGATTCGTGATAACTTTTCTCCTTTCCGGCTAAGTCAATAATATCCCACCAAAGCCCGTCTTTGTCCTGATATTTCGCAATCGCTTCGGCTTCACGATTTAAAATTGCGACAAGTTCAGCGCGGCGCGCGCTATTTTTCGGAAACGAATCAAGCACGTCAACCAGCGCCATCGCATACCAGCCCATCGCGCGTCCCCAAACGTGCGGGCTTAAGCCGGTTTCTTTATTCGCCCATTTCTGCTCACGCGACTCGTCCCAACCGTGATAAAGCAATCCTGTTTTCGGGTCGTGCGCGTGCTTTTCCATCCAGACGAATTGATTGGCAATGTCGTTGTAATTATCTTCTCCGAACAACACAGAATATTCCAGATAAAACGGCTCACCCATATAAAGTCCGTCGAGCCACATCTGATTCGGGTAAATCTTTTTGTGCCAGAAACCGCCTTCTTTCGTGCGCGGATGAGTTTTTAATTGCGAGCGAAATAAATCAATCGCTCGTTTATATTTCGCATCGCCCGTCACTTTATAGAGCATCAGCATCGCGCGTCCCGGCGTGATGTGGTCGATGTTGTATTCTTCGAGCGTGTAATCTTTGTGCGTTCCGTCTTCTTTAAGCCAGAAATCCATTCCGGCTTTGATGTGATTAAAATATTTCGCGTCCCCGGTCGCATACCAGACGGCTTCGATGGCTTTTGCCGTTACGCCCTGCTCGTATGTCCATTTGGCGGGAATTCCCGGCGGATTTCCGTCGTCAACCCAGATGCGATTCATCGCCGTGTCTGCCAACCGGACGGACAACGGTTGATTGGTCTTCGCCTGTGGAAAAACATTTGCAGCGATTAAGAGCGAAAGAAAAATGCTTAAAAATAATCTCATAAACAATTTAAATATTGCGCGACAAAAACTTATTTCAGACGTTTCCGCAATCCGATTTTCGATTCTCTAATTTCCGCAACCGCCAGACGAGCAATTTCTTCAGCACCGAGCGGCGAAAAATGCGTGTTGTCTTCGATTCCGTTCGGATAGTTCGGATTTTCGCCTGCCTTTAATTGCAAAAACAATTTCTTCGAGTTTTCCGCGCCGTATTCGACAATCAATCGCTCGCTCGCTCGGTGCATATCAAGCAGCGGAACTTTCAAATCTTTTGCCGCCGAGCGCGTTAAATCCGGGTATTCGCCGTGCGCGTCGTAAAACTTTCCGTCTTTGTCGAAACGCCGCCGCACGACGGGCGTGAGCAAAACCGGATTTGCTTTTTTAGCCAGAACGTCGGCGACCATTCGCGCCAGATTCTTCTTAAAATCTTCAGGCGGCGTGTAACGCTCGCCTTTTTCCTTTGACTGGTCGTTGTGTCCGAACTGGATAAAGACATAATCGCCTTTTTTTAATTTATCTACAATTGCCTGCCAGCGATTCTCCGAGATAAAAGTTTTCGTGCTTCGCCCGTTCTGCGCGTGATTTTCGATGACAACTTTTTCAGCATCAAAATACTGCTGAAATCGCTCTCCCCAACCTGTTTCCGGTCGTTTTTCCGGCTTCTTTTCCGCCATCGTCGAATCGCCCGCCAGATAAACGACAATCGGCGATTTTTGTGCGTAGGCAAAAATACCGAAAAGCAAAATTAGCGATAAGATACTAAATAGCTTCATAAACGAATCAACTCGGAAATCTTTACCGGACGTTTTTTCTCGATGCTCGTCCGCGCCGCGATTCCGGTCAAACACGACATCGCGCCGGCTCTTGCGCCCGGCAATTTCAGATAATCGGGAACCGCCGCGTTTTTGAAAATCACGTCTCGAAGTCGGTCGTCGCCGCCCGCATGCCCGCCTTCGATTTGCGGCATCGCTAGCTTTTCGCGTTTTCCGGTAAAGTTTTTAATCAAAAACGCTTCGCTCTTTTCCGCGACTTCCCACGGTTGGCGTTCATAATCGCGCACTTCGAGCCGTCCTTTCGTGCCGGTAAACGAAAGCCTGTAGCCTTCAATCGGCATTGAAGCGTTCAGCGAATAACTCATCATCACGCCGTTTGAATACTTCACGTTCGCCGCCATCGTATCGTAAATATCAACGTCTTCGCGGAAAACGCAGCCGTCGCGGAAATAACCGTCCACATCTTCCGCTTCGGCATAAAGTTTCATCAGCCGCGCGTCTTTCGTCATATCCCAATAAAAAGGACATTTCGATTTATACGGACACGGACGGCAATTCGTAAAGCGAAACGGGCTGTTTTTGCTGCCGTAGATATTCAACTCTCCGTAAGCGGAAACTTCCACCGGGTCAGCCGCGAGCCACCAATTTATCAAGTCGAAATGATGCGTCGCCTTATGAACCCAGAGACTTCCGCCGCCTGATTTCAGACGATGCCAGCGGCGAAAATAATCAGCGCCGTGACCCGTGTCGAGAAACCATTCAAAATTAACGGACGTTACCTCGCCGATTTCGCCAGCCCGAATAATTTCCTTTATTTTCTGATGCTTCGGCGCGTAGCGGTAATTGAATGTAACGATAATCGGATTTTTATATTTCTTTTCCGCGTCGAGAACCGCCTGACATTGCGCGGCTTCGGTGACCATCGGCTTTTCGGTAATGACCTTGATGCCGCGGGCGACAGCCTTTGTGATAAATTCGTGATGCGTCGAATCAACCGTCGTCACCATAAGAAGTTCCGGTTTGGTTTTGGCGAGCATTTCATCAAAATTCGTAAATGTCGGACAAAGGGCGCGGGGGAATCATTTTCCGAAATCGGAATCTGCGCGTATCTAACCGTTTGGATTGAATCGAACATTCCGAGCCGGAAACGAATCGTCATCAGGTTTTTAACCGCCCGGTCAATTTCCGATTCTTTTATCAAGCCTTGTTTGACGGCATCGGACAAAGATTTATATTCCTTGCCGCACGTTAAATCCGTGCCTTTTCTGACGGCGAGGGCTGATGCTTCAGCCTCGGTTTTGACGAATTTATGTCCCTTGTAAATGTCTTCGACGGCGGCGCAATCGGAAACGACATGACCATTAAATTTCCATTCGCCGCGCAGAATTTGCCCCAAAAGCTCGTCGCTGGCGCACGCCGGTTGACCGTTCACACTGTTGTAAGCGCACATCACGCCCGATGCCTTCCCGTCTAAAATTGTGGCGCGAAATGCCGGTAGATAAGTTTCGCGCAAATCCTTTTGCGAAATCTGCGCGTCGAATCCGTGACGATCTGGTTCGGGTCCGCTGTGGACGGCAAAATGTTTGACGGTTGAAACGACTTTCAAATATTTCGGGTCGTCGCCCTGCAAACCTCTGACAAAAGCGATGCCCATTTGGGAAGTCAAAAATGGGTCTTCGCCGTAAGTTTCCTGCCCGCGTCCCCAACGGGGATCGCGGAAAATGTTGATGTTCGGACTCCAAAACGTCAAGCCTTTATATCTGCCGACATCGTTTTTGCTTTGAAAGTAATTATATTTAGCCCGCGCTTCGGTTGAGATGACGTCGGCGACATTTTTCATCAAATTCACGTCAAACGTCGCCGCCAGCCCGATTGCCTGCGGAAAAACCGTTGCCGTTCCAGCGCGGGCTACGCCGTGCAAAGCTTCGTTCCACCAGTCATATTGCTGAATTCCCAGCCGTTCAATGGCAGGCGCGGAATTCTGCATCTGCGATATTTTTTCTTCCAAAGTCATCCGCGAAACTAAATCGTCAACCCGTTTTTCAATCGCAAGCCGAGGATTTCTAAAGGGAAAATTCTCGGTTTGCGCTTTGATTTGCGCCGGAAACACCGTCGAAAAAATTGTCGAGAGCAACGAAATTATCAAAAGAGTTTTTATGTTCATAAATTCTTTCGCACTTCAATGATTTTCATCAAAAGTTCCTTGTCCTCTGGCGAAATCGTCGAGTAAATCAATCGTTTTGTATTCTTCCAGAGTCAGTTGCGGTTTCTCCACTCCGGCGGGCAGCGGGCGTTTGGAAAAAGTCTGAAAATACGCGAGCGAAGCGTCTTTCCACCAAATTGCGTCGCGTTCCTGAATCGCCAGTTTTTTTGCGACGGCGCGGTGTCGTTCCGGGTCAATGACATTTTTCAGTGCTTCCCAATTTTTGCGCGTTTGCCGAACCCAATCAACGCCGCTCTGATATTTGTAAGCCATTTCATCCCACAAAATTCTGCCCGATTTCGTTTTGTAATCCCACGGAACGTGATGAAACCACAGCAGATATTTTTCGGGTATCATCTGTAAATTTGAAAATTTGTCGCGCATTAGCGGGAAATATTGGCTGACCGTATCGCTGCCGGTTTTCGTGCGGTCGAAACCGATGCCTTTTATTGATGCTTTGTTGTAGTAAACGGGATTCCAATCTTCACGATCAAAAGTATTCCACCACGGTGCGGGACCGTAATGATGCCCGCCCCACATCTGATGATGAAGTCCGAGCGGAGTCATATAATCAACCGCCGCTTCGTGCGATTCGAGCAGAATTTTTTTCATCACCGCGACGGCTCGCGGTTCGCGGGTGAGCGTCATTTTCGTCCATTCGTCGGCGATTTGCGCGGCGGAAATGTCTCGATTCCACGCCAGCCGTCCGAAACCATACCAATTCGCCTGAGCGATGTCGTGTCCCGTCCAATTTCGGTCGGTTCCAGTGTTGGCGACTGCCGCGATGCCGGTGATTTTTTGATTGAAAAGACTTCCGTCAATCACCTTGCCGACTGTTGAATTTACGCCTTTCGCGGAAGTGTCAAAGTCAAGAATTTCGCGCCACAACGTTGGTAGAAAAACCAAATGATTTGAAAAACCGAAATATTCCTGCGTGATTTGCAGTTCGGGAATGATTTGCGTGTTCGGCATCGCGCCGAAAAGCGGGTGAAACGGTTCGCGCGGCTGAAAATCAATCGGACCGTATTTAACCTGCAAAAGCACATTCGCAGCAAAGCGCCCGTCAAACGGCTTAAGATTTTCGTAAGCCGCGCCCGCGCGGTCGTAGCCCGGTTTGGCATCATAGACAAAGGTGCGCCAAATCACCGTTCCATTATGCGGCGAGAGCGTATTAGCGAGCATATTCGCGCCGTCAGCGTGCGTTCGGTTATACGTTCTCGGTCCGGGCTGTCCTTCGCTGTTGGCTTTGACTAAAAAACCGCCGAAATCGGGAATCGTTTTATAAATTTCATTCACTTTTTGCTTCCACCAATTTTTGACGTTTTCATCAAACGGATCGGCGGTTTTCAAGCCGCCGAGTTCAATCGGCGCGGAAAATCGGGCGGACAGATAAACTTTGATTCCAAAGGGACGAAAAACACCGGCGATTGCCGCGACTTTTTTTAGATATTCCGTGGTTAAAATTTTGGCATCGGCGTTGACGTTGTTGAGTGCCGCGCCGTTTATTCCGATTGATGCGTTGGCGCGAGCATAATCTTTCAGACGCGAATCAATTTTTTCGGGCAGTTCAGCCCAATTCCACAAAGATTTCCCCGCGTAACCGCGCTCAATCGAACCGTCGAGATTGTCCCAATGGTCGAGCATCCGAATGTTTAGTTTCGGTTTTTCGATAACGTTTAATTTATCAATCGGCTGTAAAGTTTGAACGAGTCGCAAAAAATGAAAAGCGCCGTAAAGCGCGCCTGTTTCGCCGCTTGAAGCAATGACGACCGCGTTTCGGTTTTTTATTTTAATCGAACGAATAATAAATCCCTCGCCGCCGAGTTTCGCTAATTCGTTTTCAATCTTTAATCCGGCAATAAGCAGTGAAGTTTTTGGAGTTCCGACAATTAACGCGCCATCGCTGAGTTTTTCCGCCTGCTGAATACTTTCGTCTAAAAGTCCGTCGAGACCAATTTTAAGTTCATTTCGCGCCGCGTCGAGCGCGTAGGAATTCCCTGAAACATTAATGGATTTTATTTTTGAACGATAAGCATTTGCAAGCGGCTCGGAAATTTTGTCGTATCGCAGCCATAGACGATAACCATCGTCAGCTTTCACCGTCATCGTTATAAAAAGCAGCGTTAAAATTGCTAAACTTGTGGCACAGACGCTTCTTTTCGCTCGGCGGCTATTGGTCATTTTTATTGTTCGATTTTTCAAACGCTTCCTGCAGAGCCGTGTAAGACAACTTAGGCTTATAAGATTTATCAAAAATCAGAGCGTCGCCTGTATTCGAAAATTCGCCGGGAATCCATGAATATTTATCGGTAAATCCCCAAATCAGAACGGCTTTACACGCCGGGTCGGCGAGGCAAAAATCGGCGACATCGCGGTAAGCGTCGGCTTGTTTCTGCAATTCTTTGGTCGTCGCGGGCAGTTTCATACGGACATCCATTTCGGTAATCGAAAGTTCGAGTCCGAGCGCGGCGAGCCGTTTGGCGTTTTCAAGATGCTGCGGTTCGATGCGAAAACCATTTTCGACGTGCATCTGCCAGCCGATTCCGTCAACGGGAACCGCATTTTTTTTCAGTTCCTTGATCAAAGCGTAAATTCCGTCGGATTTCGGGTTCATTCCTTCGGCGGAATAATCGTTGTAATAAAGTTTGGCGTTCGGGTCGGCTTGGCGAGCGGTTTCAAAAGCTATCTGGATATAGTCAGAGCCGAGTTTTTGATACCAGAAAGAATCTGCTCTGAACTTTCCGGTTTGGTCGTCAATCGCTTCGTTGACCACATCCCACGCGAAGATTTTTCCGCGATAGCGACCGACCAGCGTTTGAATATGATTTTTCAAAATCGCAATCAATTCGTCGCGGGTGAAATTTCCCTTTAGCAGCCAATCGGGAATCTGCCGGTGCCAGACGAGCGTGTGACCGCGAATTTTCATTTTGTTTTTTTCGGCGAAATCAACCAGCAAATCCGTGTCTTTAAAATCGAATTTCCCTTTTGCGGGGCGCAGAGAACTCCATTTAAAGGCGTTTTCAGCGACGATGATATTAAATTCGCGCTTGACTGTTTTACGATAAAGCGGCTCGTTTCTGAGCGGCTCGACTGCCATCGCCGTTCCGATATAAATTCCGCGCTTTTCCGCCAGCGAGCGCAAAGTTTTGCTTTGCGCGTAACAAATCGAACTGTTCAATAAAGCAGCGACAAAGATGAAACCGATGATTATTTTTCTTGCAGACATTTTTAGATTTTCCTTCCGGTTTAACAACTGCGCCACCATTATTAGATAATTTCTCGCGTTACAACTCGATTATTTTACGGCATATTCAAAACCTTATTTTCGCGCAAAAAATTCCGAATAACATCATAACTTTCAGACATCTGCTGCTTGTTAAATCCGCCTGTCCCGCGCCGCGAACGGTCAAAAGCCGATTTTTGACACCGGCTTTGTCCAGCGCGGCGTGCAGACGCGTCGCCTGATTGTATGGAACAACATTGTCACCGTCGCCGTGAATCGTTATGACGGGCGGCGAATCGACGCGAACGTAATTTATCGGTGAAAGCTGTTTTGCAAGCTCCATACGATTGTTCATACTGCCGAACCATTCGACGGCGTAATGCTTCGTATTTTCGCCTTCGAGAATATCGGCAACATCGGTTATTCCGAACCAGTTAACAACGGCGGCGACTTTTATCTTAGGCTCTGTCCCGTTCGTCCAGCGCGTGTTGTCGGTTGTCGGACACTGGCGGTCAAAGGGACTCTTCGCGGGCAGCATCGCCGAAATTAATGCCAAATGTCCGCCCGCAGAAGTTCCCGTTAAAACGATTTTTGAAGTGTCGAAATTATATTCTTTAGCGTGATAAGCAATCCACCGAAGTGAGCAGCGGCAATCTTCGAACGCCGCCGGCGCGGGAGAATTATTTGCCAGACGATACTCGACGTTGACGACCGCCCAACCCATCGAAAGATACGGCAAAAGGTAAAAAATATTCTCTTCTTTCTGTCCGCCGACCCAACCGCCGCCGTGAAATAAAACTAATGTCGGCATAGCGGTTTTCCGCTCTTTCGGAAGGTATAAATCAAGTTTCAACTGCGTGTTGTTTGCCGTCGAATAAGTGATGTTCGGCGTCATACCATATTCAGCCGAAGCATAATCCACCCATTTATCCGAGCCTGTTTTTTGAGTTTGCGCGAAAGTCACGGCGCAAACCGAAATTATTAAAAAACACAGTTTTAAAGCATAAAACATTCTGGCGATTTTCATATTTTCCTTAAATTCAAAGTTTGGGTTGAATTCCTACTGTTGAAGACTAAAACTTTTACTCGCGTTATTTATTTACCGTTAAACGCTTGCTGGATATATTCGGGAGCCTGCGGCGCGTTTATCTTTACGCCTTTGCTGAACGCCCATAAACCGAGCCAGTCGGACGTAGCGATATATTTGTCCGGGAATTGATACACCGAATCTTGCAGCGCTTGTTCCAGAGGGATAATACGATAGCCTTTGCCTTTGATAACGTTTATCAGCGCGTCGAAATTATCGGCGTTCAGCTCATTAGCGTGCATCAGAAGAATCTGCTTGATTTGGCGTCCGAACAACTCACCGGAAACTTTTTCGCAGTAATCGAATTTAACGCCGACGTATTTCAAATAATCGCTCGAAACCCGCTTCATCATCGCTTTATCCGCTTCGCTGCGGGCTTTTGAATACGCGGCAAGAAACATCCAGTCGAGTGTGTCTATCGTCACAGGAGCGATTTTGTAGCCGCGCTGCCCGATAAAATTCTCGAACGATTTTTCAGTTTCGAGCGTCGCGCCCATTTGCAGAAACGGATGGCGAAAATATCTGAGGTGCGCGCCTTTTTGCTTTAAAAGCATTTTCGTCACCGCTTCGCCGCGAATGAAATCGTCTTCGTAATCGGCAAGCGTCGCGCCCTGAAAACCCAAATGAGAAAATGTGTGATTGCCGAGTTCAACGCCCGCGTCCGACCAGGATTTCAAAATCGCAATCCGCGCGTCCGCTTCGCCTTGCCGGTAAAGCAGCGATTCGTTAACAAATCCGACGGCGGGAATCTGATATTTTTTTATTCCCGTCAGAAATTTGTCCGTCATCGTTCGCACCCGCACGGCTTCAAACTGCGGACCATTCAGCGGTAAATCATCGATGGTCACGGCAATTTGTTTTTCCTGCGCTGAAAGACTAAACAAACTGAGGAGAAACGTCTGGAGAATCAAAAAAGCTGCGGGTAATAATATTTTTTTCATTAATTTCGTTGAAGTTTTCAATTCTTCGCCTTATGCCTGCCGATTTTCTGACAATTTAACTTTCACATAGATTCTTCCGGGTCGCCCGAATTTCTCTATAATTGAAGAAAAAAATAATAGTTGGTAAATATCTTATGCAATATCAACGGATGTTTCAATCGTTTTACGTTCCGCGCGTATGAGAATTCGTCTGTCGGACGCCGCCCGGAAATCCGTTTGAGCGCGATGAATAAAATCCATGAACAACGCTCGCGCCGCAAAATTATTTCTGTTGTCGGAGTAATTATCTTGTGCTAAATTTAAGCTATACTTTGCGAACTTTTGAAGAAAGAAGGCATCACAAATGATAAAAAAACTTTTTTTAGCGATTTTCCTGCTCGCCGGTTTCGTCGGCGCGACTTCTGCCCAATTCAATCCCGAACAAGCATTATTGAGCGCGCGTGAGGAATCTGCCAACATTAAGAATCGTTCGATTGAACTGGAACGAATAAAACGCGAGGCTTTCAAACGACCTTTAGATAATGAATCCACGAAGAAATTTCCTGAGATTAAAGAGGATTTTGAACAAATTCAAAAATTAAACGGCAGCGTTCTGCAACTGAATGCTGCCGAAACGCCGTTAAATTTTCACGCCGTTTCAAAGTTTGTCTCGGAAATAAACCGTCGCGCCATTCGACTCCGGTCAAATTTGTTTCCCGCAGAATCGAAAGCGAAAAATAAAGAACAAACCGCCGAATCGCAGGATATAAAAACTCTCTTGTCTGAGTTGGATAAGTTCATTAATAAGTTTGCCCATAGCCCGATATTTCAAAACACAAAACTTGTCAATTCGGCAGATTCACTCAAAGCTCAAAAGGATTTGGAAACCGTTATTGCCGTTAGCAATTCGATAAAAGCAAAAACAAAAAATTAACGGGTGAGTAATTTATAATCTGACTGTCGCTGTAGATTATAAATTACTCACCCGGAATCGCCGCCGTTCGAGTTTCGGACCGAGACTCAAGCGCGGCGAGCGAAAAACTTCGACGACCGATTCGATTTCGGTTTCGGAAACGTTCGGCGCGGAAAGCGGAATTTTATCAATTTTCCGCCGTTTTGTTTTGCCGTTTCATACGTTTGACTAAAAGTTCGGCACCTATTGAAACATTCGCCAGAATTTTGACGATTTTTTCTGAAGCTGTTCCATCGCCGTTTCGCAAGGCGAGCGCGACCGACGCAGTCGCAAGCATCTCGTAACGGTCGGCGATGAGCAATAAAATATCCGGTCCTCAATCAGCATACATCGCAGAAATTTCAAGGCGAGTTTATTTTGGTTTGTCAGCCGTCTTTGCCGGAAAAGTTTCGGCAGTCGTCATTTCTCCGGCGAGCGCGGCGAATTTCCTTTGCGTTTCTTTTGACCAGCCGGGAATCAAATCCGTGACAATCCCTTTTTCGTTAACTAAAATCGTCAGCGGAACGCTCAATTCATCAGTCGCGTAAAGCTGTTCGATTGCCGCAACGCCGCCGATGATAATCGGATAGGTTACACCTTTTTTAATTGCATAACCTTTGACGTTGACGTTTTTTTCAGCGTCCACATTCAGACCGACTAAATCAATTTTCTTCGCCGCAAATTTGGCGCGCATCTTCTCAAGTTCCGGCATTTCGGCAGCGCAGGGAATACACCAAGTCGCCCAAACATTTATCAAAGTCTGCCGTCCGATTTTCATCTGTTTCCGCATCGAACTCGACGCGCCCGCCAAAGTTTTCAAAGCGAAATCCGGCAAAGGTTGACCGATTTTTATTTTCAATCCAAGCGCGAAAATTTCAGTTTTTGTCAAAGGTTCCGGCAGATTCGATTTCATCAGTTTTACAAATTCGATTTTGCCGCTTCCCTGTTTCAAAACGAGCGTTGAATTAGCAGACATTTCGCCCGCAAAACTTTCGACTGCACCATTTGACCAGATAACTTCGATTGATTCGGCTTTCTGGTCTTTACCCAAACCGAACACCAGACGCGGATCGTTTTGCGAAATGAAACCGGAACCGCCCGATTTGATTTTCGTCAAAGTTCCGGCAGAAGTTTTCACCCGAACAACCGAGCCGAAAGCGTCGCGCGAGATCGTTTTTCCGTCACCTTCGAGAACGACGCGCAGAAAGTTGTTGTCCTGCCCGACGTTGTTTCTAAACAACAAATGCGTCTGATTCTGAATTGTTGTCGAAAAAACGTCCAAATCGCCGTCGTTGTCAAAATCGGCGAACACCCCGGCGCGTCCGTCGGTGATCGAATCTATGCCCGAAACGCCCGAAATATCGGTAAACTTTTTCCCGCCCAAATTTAAATAAAGCGGGTCGCGTTCGTAGCCGCTGAAAGAAAATCCCTGAGCGAACATCAACTGATTTTGGTCGCTGCGCAATGCGCCTTTTTCATCTTTGCCGTCGTTTGAAGACGTCACAACTTGACGCCAAAACTGACTTCAGGTGTCTTTCATGGACTTGCCGGAAATAAATCCGTTCGGAGTGTAAATATCTTCCCAGCCGTCCATATCGAAATCAATAAAACCGCCGCCCCACGCCCAACCGCCGCCGAAACCGCCGACTTCCGCCGTTACGTCTCGAAATTTACCGTCGCCGGTGTTTTCAAAAAGATTATTTCCGGCGGCGAGTTTCTTCAAAACATTATCTTTGGCGCTCGCTTTCGGAAAAAGCCTGGTCAAAATTCGATTTCCGGCGGTCGAACTCATATTCGAGGCGTGAATGTCGAGCCGCCCGTCGTTGTTGTAATCGCCGAATGAAACGCCCATTCCGTTGCCCGGATCGAGAACGCCACGCGCCTCGGCTTCGTCAACAAAATGATTTCCTTTGTTGATATAAAGAGCTTTTTCACCGAAATCATTAGCGACGTATAAATCAATTTTCCCGTCGGCGTTAATGTCGGCAAATTCCGCCGCGTAGCTCCAACGTTTATCATTGACGCCCCATTTTTCGGCTTCTTCATGGAAAGTGCCATCCTTTTGACTGACAAAAAGCAGATTAGGCGTGCCGTTCGTCGCTCGAAACCACGAATCGGGCGTGATTTGTCCATAGCGATTGTAGGAAGTTACATAAACGTCGAGCCGCCCGTCGCCATTGACATCGCCCGCGACTGCCGAAAAACCGATGGCATCTTTCGCCACGCCTGCTTCCAAAGATACGTCGTTAAATTCTAATTTTCCGGTTTGTTTGAATTGATTTTCGAGCAGAATTTGTTGACCGACCGACGAAATGAAAACATCTTCATCGCCGTCGTTATCGTAATCGAAAACGAGCGGCGCGGTTCCCGAAGATGTAATCTTTACGCCTGCTTCGTCAGAGGCATCTCGAAAACCGCCTTTGCCGTCGTTCAAATAAAGATAATTGCGATTCGCGCCGACGGCGAAAAGGTCAATCCAGCCGTCATTATTTAAATCGCCTGCCGCAGCACCGTGCCAGACGAAACCGCTGTTTTCCGGCGTCCCGAAAGCCGGAACAGTTGCGCCGACGCCAGCCGGGACAGCGACTTCGGAAAACATATCTTTCTCGGCAACCAAAGAATCAAAACTGATTAAATCGAACGAATCAAACTGCCAGTGTTTATTTTTATCGGCGCGGACATTCGCCCAAAAAGCGCCCCGCGCCCACTCGCGTTTGCCGTCCGTATCACGCCCGATGACATAAAACGCAATGCGCGCTTTTCCCGTCGCACCAATTACAGCTGTCGGTTGTTCCGCGCCTAAAACGGCTTTTGCTGTCTCGTCAAAATTCGCTTCTTTAATCTTAAATCTGGCATCTTCGATTTCCGAAAAATGCTCCAAAAATTCCGCCCAATTTCCCAAAAACGCTTTGCCCGAAATCTTCCCGGCGCTCGCCGGATTGACGGAAACATTGACGGTTTTCGCATCCGAAGTTTCCCAATTATGCGCGTTAATCCATTTAACCTGATTTTTCGTCGCCGACGGACGTGAGGGAAAAGGTTTGGCAGTTAATTGCGACGGAAAATAATCCGCCATTAAACTCAAATCGCGGTCGCGTGCGGCTACTGAAAGCGTCAAAACGTCGTTGGCGAGCGATTCGGAAAGTTCTTCGGAAATTTCCAGGCGCGTGCGGTCAACCTGAGTTTTGTCGGTTGGAAGCGAATTTTTTTTATCATTTTGTCCGAACGTCTGATGTGTGCAACAGAATACGATTAATAAGATAAACGTTCTGATCAAGGTGCTTTGGGCTAAAGAAATTCGGTTAAAACTTAAATAATTCATCTATCGTGCTTTGCCACCGAACGACTGTCGCCAAAATGGAATTTGTATAAAATGCAATCATTCCACTAACGTGCCGTTTCCTGATTGTAAAATATTATAAAATATTGTTTTCGATGCTTTCGGAGTTTGTTCTGATGCAAAAAATTCTATCATAAAAATTTTGTCCGTCTCAACCACAAAGCGTAATTGCGACGGACAAAATTATTTTAGAAATGCAGTTTTAAGTGGTGATTTTCAAGTTATTGCTTCGGCGGACGTTTGTCAGCCGGTATGTTGGCGTAAACGTCTTCGTATTTGGCATAGCCGTCTTTGATAACCGTCGTCATTAAATTATCTTTATCGACAACCTGAACTTCGAGTAAAATCGCATTGATTTCCTTGCCGATATTGTCGTTTTTGAACGGTTTCGCATCTGTCAGCGGTTCTTTTTTCGCCAGTTTAATCGCGGCTTCGACGGCGGCGTTCGCCAGCGGAATAATCGGTTTGTAAACGGTCATTGATTGTTTGCCTTCGGCGATATGCTGTAATGCGTCGAGTTGCGCGTCTTGTCCGGTGACGATGACCTTACCCGTCAAGCCTCTTTTGTCGAGCGCCGAAATCGCGCCGCCCGCCATTCCGTCATTCGATACAACAACGGCTTGAATATTGTCGCTGTTTTGCGTCAAAGCGTTTTCCACCATTTTCAATGCTTCTTCCGGTTTCCAGTCGGTAATAAACTGGTCGGCTTTTATCGAAATGTCTTTATTATCAATCGCGGACTGCAAAACGGCGAGCTGTTCCTTTTTCATAATGACGGCATTGTTGTCGGTCGAAGCGCCGTAAACCATTATGTAATTTCCCTTCGGCACTTTCTGCAAAGCATATTCGGCGATTTTTCTGCCGATAACCGGAACTTGATGCGATACGTAGACATCAATTTTGTCCGAATTTATCAAGCGGTCGTAAGAAATAACCGGAACGCCCTGCGCTTTGGCTTTTTCCACCATCGAAGCCGCCTGCGTCGCATCCTGCGGAGCGATAACCAAAACGTTGATGCCCTGCGTTAAAAGATTGTCCACGTCGTTTGCCTGTTTGTCGGCTTTAGCGTCGGCAACCGTAACGACACATTCGACATTCATTTGTTTGCAATGCGCTTCAAACGCCTGCCGGTCGCGCTGCCACCTTTCTTCTTTAAGCGTCGCCATCGAAAAACCGATTTTGATTTTGCCGTTTGCTGCGGTTGTTCCGCCGTTTTGCGCGGCATTTCCCGTAGTTGTCGCCGGCGGTCCCTGCACGCAAGCCGCGACGAATGAAACACATAGAAACAAGAATAAAATTTTCAATTTCATCTGAATTTTCTCCTCAAATTTAAATACTTATGACGATTTCTTTCCGAGCATATCCAGTCCGACTGCCGAGACCAGAATCGCTCCCTTGATAATGTCCTGCATATAATCCCTGACATTAAGCAGCGACATTCCATTGTCGAGCGAAGCCATAATCAACGCGCCCAGACACGCGCCGAAAATCGTGCCGCGACCGCCCATCAGGCTCGCGCCGCCGATAACGCACGCCGCAATCGCGTCGAGTTCCTTCAAAGTTCCGGCGTCGGGCGAGGCAGAACCGACACGCGCCGTAAAAATCAAAGCCGCCACGCCGGTTAGCGCGCCCAAAAGTACAAATACTTTAACAATATTTTGTTTGTTATTGATGCCCGAAAGCCGCGCCGCGTCGGGGTTGCCGCCGATAGCGTAAAGATAACGCCCGAAGGTCGTGAAATTTGTGATAAAAACGCCGAGAAGCGCGACGGCGAGCAAAATCAAAACCGGAACCGGAATGCCCGCGTAAGAATTCATCACATAAATGAAAACGACAATCGCGGCAATTGACGGAATAGTTTTGAGCATTTCGCCCGCGTAATTGGCTTCGCCGAGTTCAAATGTTTTCTGCGTTTGCGCGCGCCGGAAACCAACGGCTAAAACAAACAAAATCGCCGCGCCCGCTAAAATCCAGCCAATCTGCGGCGGAATATAACTTTGTCCGATTGATTTAAAGGTCGCGTCGGCAATCGGAATCGTTTCAGATTGGGTAATGGCTTTAACCGCGCCGCGCCAAGCCAGCAGCCCGCCCAAAGTTACGATAAACGCCGGAATGTTAAGATACGCCGTCAATGCTCCCTGCGCCAGACCGATCAAACTGCCGATAATAATTGCCGAGAGAAGCGCCGCAGGCAAACCGAATTCCCAACGCACCAATGCAATAGCGGCAACCGCGCCCGTAAAGCCAAGAACCGAGCCCACCGATAAGTCAATTTGTCCGGCGATAATCACCATCAACATTCCGACGGCGATAATTCCTGTTACGCTCGTTTGCAGCATCAGATTGGACAAGTTGCGCGGAGTTAAAAATATCGAGCCGGTCGCCCAATGAAAATAGACCCAAATTAACGCAAGCGCGGCAATCATCGTATAAGCCCGCAAAGCTGATGTTTCTATTTTAAATTTCGATTCTTTTATTTGTTCAGCCATTCGTTTGAATTCCTATTTAACTGCTTGAAAATGTTTAGTTGTTTCCTGTCGCCGCCGCCATCACTTTTTCGGGTGTCGCTTCGATGCGCGTAAATTCGCCGGTCATTTTTCCTTCGTGCAGGACAAGAACTCTGTCCGATAAACCTAAAACTTCGGGCAGTTCGCTGGAAACCATCACGATTGCCAAGCCTTGTTTGGCGAGCGCGTTGATGTTGGCGTAGATTTCCTGTTTCGCTCCGATGTCAATTCCGCGCGTCGGTTCGTCGAGAAAAAGGATTTTCGGATTGGTCAAAAGCCATTTTCCTAAAACGACTTTTTGCTGATTTCCGCCCGAAAGTGTTCCGGTTACGGTGAGCGGCGAATTGGCTTTGACGTGCAAGTCCGTCATTGATTTACGCGCCGCGACGCTTTCACGCGCCCGATGCGTAATAAACGCGCCGCTGATTCGTTTCAATCCGGCAAGCGTCATATTATCGAGAATCGTCTGGTCTAAAATCAAGCCGTAACGCTTGCGGTCTTCGGTTACAAAACCAATACCGTTTTTAATGGCTTCGGACGGATTGGAAATCGAAACTCGTCTTCCTTCGATAAAAACCTCGCCCGTCGCTCGTCCGAGATGCGCTCCGAAAATAGACATTAAAAGTTCCGAGCGTCCCGCGCCCATCAAACCGGAAATTCCCAAAACTTCGCCTTTACGCACACTAAATGAAATGTTATCTACGAGCTTTTTATTTGTTTCGGCTTCAAAAGCGGTTAAATTTTTGATTTCCAACACAGTTTCGCCAAATTCATGCGTTGTTGTCGGGAAAATATCGCCCACTTCGCGCCCGACCATCGAGGCGATGACTTTTTCAATCGTCAAATCTTTAGCGTCGTTCGTGCCGACTGTGCGCCCGTCGCGCAAAACCGTGATTCGGTCGGACATTTCAAAAACTTCGCCGAGTTTATGGGAAATATAAATCATTCCGACACCGCGCCGTTTCAAATCGCGCAAAATACCGAACAAAGTTTCGACTTCCGATTCGGTCAGTGCCGCCGTCGGTTCGTCGAGAACCAAAATGCGCGCGTCCTGCGATAAAGCCTTGGCGATTTCAACTAATTGCTGTGAACCGATGCCGAGATTTCCGACCGGCGTTTTCGGATTTATCGGCAAATTTAAGTCTTTTAGAAGTTTCCCGGCTTTTTGATAAAGTTCCGTCCAATTGATGATGCCGAAGCGCGACGGCTCGCGCCCGAGAAAAATGTTTTCGGCAACGGTTAATTCCTTGACCAGTGATAACTCCTGAAAAATAATGGCTATTCCGGCATTTTCCGCATCGCGGACGGTTTTAAATTGTTTGATTTCGCCGCCGACAACAATATCGCCGCCGTAAGTTCCAGCCGGATAAACACCCGACAAAACCTTCATCAAAGTAGATTTTCCAGCGCCGTTCTCTCCGACGAGCGAGTGAAATTCGCCCGCGCTCAAATCGAGTGTTACGCCGTCGAGAGCCTTAACGCCGGGAAACTCTTTGGTAATAGACCGCATTTCAAGAATAGGAGTCATAAAATTTTACTAATTTGCCGTTACGTTATCGAAACCGACGCGAATTTATCGGTTAAAATAAGGCTGATAGAACCCATCAGCGTCGGGTAGTTGCCGAGCGTCGAAGGGATAATGTTCACAACCGGATAACCCTGGCAAGTGGCAGATTCGGCTCCCGACATAATGTCGTCAATAACCAGCGACCAAGCCCGGACAATCGTGCCGGTAACGATTGCAACTTCAGGCGACAATCCCTGAAATAAATTGGCGATGCCGACTCCGATATAATGCGCCGTTTCCTTTAAAGCCGCCCGCGCTTTGTCGTCGCCTTCGAGAGCGAGATTTATCAATTCCGTAAAACTTATTTTGCCCGCGCCGTCTTGTTTTTTGAGCAATTTAACATAACGCGCCACGGCGGAACGCTCCGAAGCAAAGGCTTCCCAGCAATTATATTTGCCGGCGGCGCAAGCAATGGGCGCGTCGCTGCCGATGGTCATATGCCCGAATTCACCGGCGATTCCGCCTTTTCCGCGATAAATCTGCCCGTCGAAAACAATTCCCGTTCCGATTCCTTTATGAATTAACACCAGAACGAAATCGCGCACCTGGGTGATTTCCGGGCGACCGAACCAGAGTTCGGCAAGCGCGGCGGCGTTGGCATCATTGTCGATTTTTACCGGCAATCCGGTGGCAATTTTTATTCTTTCCGCAACCGCCGGATTATGCCAGCTAAAATGCGGAACAAGTAAAACATTTCCGCTTCTCGGCTCGACCATTGCCGGAATGCTGACTCCGATGCCTTCAATCGAGCCGCCGTTTTTGTTGACGAAATAACTGACCGATTTGATAATACGTTCGATTGTCTTTTCAAAGTCCCTGTCGGTCAGAAATTCCTCCTGTTCGAGAATTCGACCCGCCAAATCGCTCGTGGCGACAATCGTTCGCTTTTTTCCCAAATCCACGCCGACGGCAATCGCGTGCGCCGTCCGCAGTGAGAGCATCTGCGGCGGTCGTCCGCCCGAAGATTCACCTTCAATTTCTTCGATTAACCCGATATTTTTCAATTCCTCAACGATGAGCGACACGGTAGAACGCTGCAAAGCGGTAAAACGGGCAATTTCAGCCCGTGAAATCGGATTTTTCTCGCGGATATGATTAAGGATAATCTGCCGGTTGATGTCCCGAATCGTATTCGACCGAGCCACATTCGCACTTTTTAAGTTTATTCGTTTGACCATATTCTTTGTGACTATCGAAATCCTCTAAAAACGGTAAAACTTTAGGTAAAACTGATAAGAGTATATTCCAATATCTGCCAGCGTAAAACGTAAACTTTAAAAATAATTTAGTCCGCAAATTATAGTTTATACTGTTACTTTCTCAACGACCGTTTAATCGCTTCTTCCGCCAGGGCTTGCATAATTTTGTAGCCGTCGGCATTCGGATACAGACCGTCATAACTCATTCCGTCCTTTAGACTATCGTCTTTATCAACCATCGCCGAATAGTAATCGAGATAAATTAAAATTTATACAAATCCTGCAACCGATAAATTTTGTAAATCTATATTAAAAAGCGTCTGCCAGCGAGCGAACTTTCAGCCGTTTGCGAAATTCCTCCGCGCTCATTTTTTCCTTTGTGCGAAATTCTATATTCATCGGTTTGCCGGGAATCAGATTGAAATAATTGTCCGAAAAAAAGCCTTCGTTAAAGCCCGAAAGATAGACGGATTTCGCTAAAGTATCGGTTGAAAACGTAACGCGTATATAATTTCTCATCTGTGCAATGTATGTTTTGATTTCAGGTTGTTCCAGACTTAGTTCCTTGAACGGCTTGAAGAAATACTCGTTTTGCGAAACGGTTTTTCCGTTTATTTTTAATTCAGCAAGCAGAACGACGTTTTTCGTGTCCGTGCCGCCAAGTAATTCGCTGACGTTTTGCGTAAAGTATGATTTTCCTTTTAGTGGTTCAACCATCAAGTCGAGCTTTCTCAAACTTAAAATTCTGCCGTTCAAATCCATTAAAGTTAAAATCATTTGCGCCTTCTTTGCTTCAGGCGAATCGGAAACGACATAAACGTTCATCTTGTCGTCTTCGACGTGCGCCGAAACGAGTACAGGCGCATAAAATCGGCGCGTGTAATACATCAGAGCCTTCCAGCGCCCGAAATAATCCATCGCCGACCACGAAGCGACTTGCCAGCAATCGTTTGCCTGCCAGTAAAGCGAACCCATATTTCTCGGCATAATTCGCCGAAGATGTTCCGCGCCGGTTTTGATTCCTTCGGCTTGCAAAACCTGACTGACATACAGAAAAGACTCGAAATCTTTCGGTTCTTTGTATTCGCGCAGCATATATTCCCGCACAAGCTGGTTGCCGCGCTGATGACGTTGATGCGCCAGCATAATCGGCGTTTCAATGCTTTTCCGGTCTTCTTCAGTCGTGTAGGTTTTCACGGTTTCGTATTCGGGAAACGACTGAAAACCGTATTCGCTCATAAAACGCGGAAACTGTTTTTCGTATTCGGAAAACGGCAAGGACGCGTGCCAGACTTGCCAGTAATGCACGTCGCCGATTTTCTGCGAATCGGAATCAGCTTGAAAATTTGAACTCGGTGAGCTTTGCCAATACGGGCGCGACGAATCGTATTCATCAAGAACTTCGGGCAAAACGCGCGTAAAAAGTTTCAAGTAATCGTCCCAGAGTTGATTCGGCAATCTCTCTTTCCAGCCCCAATGCGTCCAGGCGGTTTCGATTTCGTTGTTGCCGCACCAAAGGACGATTGACGGATGATTTCTCAGACGTTTGACGTTATTAATCGCTTCGTGCCGCACGTTGTCCAAAAACGCCGCGTCGCCCGGATACATACTGCACGCGAACATAAAATCCTGCCAGACGAGAATTCCCATCTCATCCGCCAGTTCGTAAAAATAATCGTCTTCGTAAATTCCGCCGCCCCAAACGCGAACCATATTCATATTCGCGTCTTTCAATGATGTCAGCAGCGTTTTGTATTTTTCCTTCGTGATTCTGGTCGGAAAAATGTCGGCGGGAATCCAATTCGCGCCGCGCCCGAAAACCGGAATTCCGTTGACTACAAACGTAAAACTTTTGCCGTATTCGTCGGGTTTTTGTAGCAATTCTAACGTTCGCAAACCCGTGCGTTTCGTTTGCTCGTCAATCTGTTTTTTATCAACGATGAGTTTTGCTTTAAAGTTGTAAAGCGATTGTTCGCCCAAACCGATTGGATACCACAATTTCGGATTCGCCATTGCAAAATCGAGCGCAAGTTTATTTAAACCTTTTGATAATTTAATCAGTCCTGTATTCCATACAATTTTTTTGTCAGTCAGATTTTCAATTTCTATTCTCGCATCTACATCATTCGACGCAATGACTTCAACAACCGCACTCAAGTCGGCACTTTCCTTCGACAATTTGTTCTGCTTAATCTGCAAATCTTCAATTCGGGCGTTGTCCCAAACTTCTAATTTTACAGGCTTCCAAACGCCGCTCGTCACAAATCGCGGTCCCCAATCCCAGCCGTATTGATACGGCGCTTTTCGCGTGTAGGGCGAAGTTTTTTCGCCTTGGTCATTAACGGCGGGCAATTCATAATCGAGTTTCGCCATTCGCGGAAGAATTTCGTTTATCGGCGAACGAAATTTTATTCTCAGAACATTTTCGCCTTGTTTTAATGAATCTTTGACATTCACGCGCCACGTCCGAAACATATTGTCGGCATCGAGAATCGGC
>Ga0136611_10000684_pt1 | contig 22784 bp, 18 predicted proteins | sample AntDrymUQ2232306_2_FD_106645 | JGI IMG/M metagenome (GOLD analysis project Ga0136611, IMG submission 106645) | Polar desert sand microbial communities from Dry Valleys, Antarctica - metaG UQ223 (23.06) | ecosystem: Environmental > Terrestrial > Soil > Desert | place: Antarctica: Dry Valley...
CTAGGCCGTCGGGCCTTCTGCCCGGGAGGGGTGGAGAGCCTGGTGGTCGTATCACCGGCCACTTCCAATCGTCGGAGAGATCTACCACAGTGCTCTTCCCACCAGGGTCGCTGGCAGCCTCGCCACAACACATGCGCTGACGGCCTCGAGCCTTGTGCCCGCCGTATGTCATGTAGAGCACCCACCCCAACGTTCATGCTCATGTAGACCTCGGTGCCGTGCGGCCCTTCGTGCGCCTCAATCACGGGCCGGCCCTGGCCCCCAGTGACTCTGCCAAGAAGGGGCGCTCCATTCCCACCTCGGCACGCTGTTGCGCAGTACCCTCCGAAGCATGCGCGCCGAGCAGCAACCGGATGATGTCGATGTTGCAGTTGCGCAGTGCTGAGCCACCGATCAGTTCGATTACGTCGATCTACGAAATCGGAAGAAGGCCCCCTCCAGGTGGTTATGTTCCAGAGGAAGCCCTTAGTCGACTACCACAGCATCGAACGAGTGTTCGAGCAAGTTCGGTGTGCGCTCGGCCCGGAGGTGCAGGTCACCACGGTGATCCTGCCGTACGAGAGTCAGGGTATCCCGAATCATCTTAGGAACATCGTCTTCGCCTGGAAACACCGAGGCCCCGTAAATCACATTACCGGCGACGTCCACTACATTGCGCTCCTCCTTCCGAGACGGCGCACAATGCTCACCGTACACGACCTTGCCAGTGTGGCACGGTTGAGCGGATTCAGGCGGGCGTTGTTCTTGCTTCTCTGGTATCGGCTTCCCGTGTTAGCCGTGAGCACCGTTACCGTCATCAGCGAGTGGACGAAAGCGGAACTTGTCTCGCTGATTCCCCGCGCCGACCGCAAGACTGTCGTCGTCTACAACCCCGTCTCGTCCGGCCTGCGCGCCACGACACGTCCCAACCGTGAAGTACCTGTTGTCCTCCAAGTTGGGACTGGCTCGACCAAGAACCTGCAGCGGGTGGTAGAGGCGGTACGGGGCCTCCAGGTACACCTCCGCATCATCGGCCATTTGAGCCCTGAGCAGTCAGCACACCTTGCCGCCTCTGAGATATCATTCTCTAATACGTCTAACCTCAGTGATGAGGAGCTGAATGACGAATACGAAGCGTGTGACCTGGTGACCCTCGTGTCGACCTACGAGGGATTTGGCCTCCCGATAGTCGAAGCGCAGGCGGCCGGACGGCCTGTCGTTACCTCGAAGGCGGCCGCAATGCCAGAAATTGCAGGTGCTGGCGCTCTACTAGTGGACCCCCTCAGCGTGGAAGAGATCCGATCGGCAATCGCACGCGTACTTAGCGACACCTCGCTCTGGCTGTCACTGGTCCTTGCCGGACACGACAACCTCCGACGCTTCAGCGTTAGTACCACTTCGAGGGCTTACACGTCCCTCTATCGGTCCCTGGGATCTCCATAACCGATGGCGTGCGGTGATGAGCCAATTCCACAGCTTCGCCGAGCCTGGGCATCTACCGCCCGATGTCGCTGGCGGCGTCTCAGAGCGACCAAGTCAGGCGAACAGGCGTCGCCAGCCGTTCTCAGCCTCCGCTTCTGCGTAGTAGGCGAGAGCGCATGCGAGAGCGGAGGCGGAGCGAGCCTCGAAGTCCTCGGGTGACCCTACTGCCAAGCCCTCGAGTAGGACGGCGAGTCCCGAAACGTCATCCGGCTCCACGAGCCATCCCGCCCCCGCCGCCACAGCTGCAGTCCAAGGCGTGGTGGGGGTAAGCACCACCGGGCACGAGGCAGCGAGCGCCTCGTAGATCGCGTGCCCGAAGTTCTCACCGTGAGTGGGAAGGACGAACGCGTCCGAAACCCGCAGCAGCGTGTTGACCCTGTCATGGGAGACGACCCCGTGGAACTCGACCCGATGGTGCTCGGGCAAAGCCCCGGCCAACGCATGGCACTTCGCCCCGTAGCCCTCATCGTCACTTGGACCGTACACGTCGAGATGCACCGGAGCCACGACATACTTCAATGCCTCAAGTAGTGTGTGTAGGCCCTTTTTCGGACTGATTCGGCTGATGAAGATCAACCGCAGGGGGCGAGACGGCCGCTGGTGGACCGCCGGAGGTCCTGGCACGGTGGGTAGTGGGAGCGCTACGCAGACCTCAGCTGCCGCCCCGACGACCCGGCGGATATGCCGTGCCTCCAGCTCTGAGGTCGCATGCCATCGAACGGAGCGGAGCATGCCCGAGCCGAGAAGTATCCGCAGGGCAACCTGCTTCTTATTGGCACGGAGCGAGAGCGCTCCCGGGTCAAGCTGGCCTCGCGGGGCTAGCACGATGCGCGCCTTTGGCAACAGACCAAGCTTCGCGAGCGCCAGCGGCACCATGCCCGTGGCCACGGCGAACAGCGAATTTATGTAGATGTGGCTGGGATCGAACTTCCACAGCGTCCTCCATGCACGCCAGACCCCCGGGATTCCGGCACCACCGAAGTACATCACTTCCCCGTTACCGTGGGAGACCCACACGTCAGGAACGACGCCGCTCATCGGGACCTTCTCCCCCACATCCCGATCACGGGTGAGGACCTTCACCCTACTTCCGATACCCGACTTCGTGAGTGCGGCAAGGCTGCGCACGGGACCCCCGGCTCTGACGGCAGGCTCGAAGAAGTCAGTGAGCACAGCGATGTAGCCACCACTGCCCTGCTGGCCAGGGGAGTTCCTCACATCGCGCAAGCGGCTTTCCGGAATGGCATTCGTTCAACCCCCTTCGTGGACGACCACCTGCGATTCCATTATTGCGCACCACCTCCCGATCAGGTAGTTCGGCTTCAGCAGTCGCGCGGACCCCGCCACGCCGGCCCCGGCCGCGAGAACCGCGGCGCCGGGGGCACTCGACGAGCTCTCACGCTCGAACGTGACAGGCAGGCGGTGTTGCGGCAGCCCTTGTTCGCGCCGGATGGCGCCGGCGGGTGTCCGGCAGCTCCACCCAATCTCCCACGGGCGTTCTGTCAACGAGCCCCCCACGCCGGTCACCGCCCCTCCGTGCAGGGCGCTGTCCCGCTGACACGACGACAGTCGCCACCCCATTACGGTGGCCGAGTGCAGCTTCCCCCTCCCTGGGTCGGGCGTCGTCCTGGCCATGACCGCATATGGGACTGACGCTTCCCCGCGCTCGCATGCAACTGCTCGCCGCTGTGGCGGGCGGGAACTCCCTGGTTCTGATGCTTGGCCTGGTTTCAGGCATTGTAGGTGCACGTGCGCTCGGGCCAGTTAGCCGTGGCCAATACGTCGCAACGTACTCGGTTGCAAGCATCGCCAGCGTCGCGTTCAGCTTAGGAATCGTGCAGGCGCTAGTCACATACCGCGGACCCGATCGCGGGATCGGAAAGCCGCTGAAGCTCCAGGCCGCCCTATCCCTATTCGGGGGGGCCTCCGCTCTAGCGTTGCTCGTAGGGCTCGGAGTACACCCATGGCTGACGTGGTTCGGTGTCGGCGGCGGCGCCGCTGTCACGACTGGATCACTCCTGACCTCGCTATCGGCAGGGCTTGCGCAGAGGCGCGGCGATATGGCCCGGGGTTATCAATGGGTGCGCCTCGTGCCCCAGTCAGCGTTGGTCTTAGCTCTATTGGTCCTGTGGGCCTACGGCACGACGGACCCAAACATATGGCTCGTGGCGACCGGCCTCGCGCTACTCGCACCAGCTTTGGTTCAGTTTCTTCGCGCGCTGAAGCCGTATGCCGGCGGGAGCTGGCTACCCAGCCGGGAGCTCGCGCGCCAAGCTTTTGCAACCGTCCCGATGATGTTGGGCATACTACTCGTGAACCGCCTGGACGCCCTCATCGTCTCCGTCGCATATCAACCGGAGCAAGCGGCCTACTACGCCGTGGCGCTGGCCGCACTTGCAGCCTGCTCAGCGCTTGGTACGGCATTGGGAATGATCGCCTTCAGCCAGTTACGGCAGCTCGAAGAGGTCCAGGCCAAAGCGGCTCTGATAAGGGCGACTTTGGTGAAGACCATACTCACATCCGCGCTCACGGCATTGCCCATCTTGGTCTTTGCGCCCTCCCTGATCAGGACCCTACTGGGTGCAAGCTTTTTGGGTGCAGTGGGACCGACTCGAGTCTTGGTAGTCGCCTCCGTCGCATACTCTGTCGACTATTTGCTGCTTCATGCACTACTGATACTCGGGGGTCATCGAGTGGGCACCGTGGTGCAGACACTGGTGGCCGCGTGCATGGCGGTCCTGTTGGTCTTAGTCGCACCAGATGAACGACTCCTGCCCGTCGCGTGGATCGTGCTGGCTATGCACACCGCACTCGGGTGCCTGCTGTACCTGGTCGTCACACGGCAGCTCCGGGTGAGCCACTCGGCGATTGCCGCTGCGGTGCCCGATCATGGCGGGAGCTCCTAGCCGGTCCTCAGAACGTCGCCACAAGCGTTGGGGAAGAGACGGGGCTCATCCCCGTGGGCTCGCCGGGCTGGGGCCCACGCTGGGGCCACACACCCGGCTCGGCCGGCTAGGTCCGGGCGAGGTTCTGCATCGGTTCGGGTGGCAGCAGTGCTGAGTGCCGCGCAATCTCTCGGTCACTTCTGGACGGTAGGAGGCGCGCAGCCAGTCCTAGGGCGCCTAGCGTCACCCCCACGCGTATAGCATTGGCTGCGTTTAGGATCAGCGGGTTCTCGAAGTTCACGAGCGTTGTGGAAGCTAGGAACGTGAGCGCAATGCTTACTTGTGTCGGTGCCCGACGGTGGCCGGTTAACAGCAATGTCAGTAGTGCCCCTACTCCGGCACCCACGCCTCCGACCCCGAAAGGGCCCGCCATCACGTAGAGGTCGCCAAGAAAGGTGATGGTTTCGGATGACCGGTAGGCTCGAGGAACGTCGAAATACTCAAACGCGACATCCCGCCCGTAGTCGATAACTGGCTTGCCGGGCCACACTGCTCGCGGTACAAAGGCGGCGAGTTGAGCAGTAGCTGAGCTCGGATTCGAGGTGAGGGACTCCGGAGGGCGGTCCAGCGCTGCGTTCACGTACCGGGCGTAGTTGTACCGTTCGGCGAACGCAAGCGGGTCAGCAGCTGAAAAGGTGCGCGTACCGCTACCCGCCATGCCCAGCCGACCAGCGATTTCGTCACGACGGACAGCAGCGAACTGCACCAGTCCGCCCAGGATGACCACCGCTACCACCAAGCGGACCACAACCGTTCGACGCCTCGACGACCTAGTGGCACGCGCGCTGCCGTTGGCCACCCCCGTCAGCCAGATCGTTAGGAGATAGATCGGCGCCGCACCCCTGAAGCCGCTGAACAGCAGGAGCCCGGCCTGGGCGGAGACACCGAGCGCAGTGGGGAACCTCCAGCGGTTGCTCGTATTGGTGAGCCTCGCCAGCCAAAAGGCGACCGCAAGGGCGGCAGGGGCGCCGGCGCGGAGAAGAGCCTCAGGACCGATGCTGACTTCCCCTCGGAGTTGCGTCGTTAGGGGATCGGCTCCACCGAGGTACCGGACGGCTTGAAGCACCAACCCGAGAGAGCCGAGCGCCACAAACGGAGCAAGCCGGTTGCGGCGCGTCGGCTTCTCGTCATCTTGGCCGCCGCTGCGCCCACGAAGGACGGTTGCGAGGTGGGCCCCGAAACCTAGGGCGAACAACCACACTGCCAAGAGGCTGATCACGGGTGCCACACGAGCCAGTGGCTCGCCTGCGAGAGACGGAAAGACGGCGAATGCCGAAGCCAAGGCGGCCACGTAGAGCCTCAGCGGTAGCAACCCTGGGGTGAGAGTCCAGACGGTGACGAGTGCGGTGAGGAAGGCGAAGAGCGCTAAGCCGATGGAACGGGTGGGCGCGACGGCGGCCAACGAAACGGAGGCGGCGAGGCTGAACCAGGCGAGCGCCATACGCCAGCCGACCGCCGGGCTTGCAGAGGCGTCGGTGCTCGCCATCCCGATTCTCGTCACGATGAGTGCGACTCTACGTCCTGCCTGGGAAGCGCAGGCGGGGCTGACGCAGGACTCGCATTGGCCGGGCGGTAGTGCGCGCAATCCGACGCGGTCAGCCGTGTAGCGAGGCGCCGCTTGCCCGAGGGCATCCACACTCACTGGCGCGGCAACTCGAGGCGGTCCGGGGCTCCTCGGTGCCGTTCGACGCCCATGCCCGACCCCTGCTCGGGCTCGCGCTGACGGGGTCCCTGGCGAGTGACTCGCCTTGCTACTGGCAAGGAGCGGTCCTGGCGTACCCGCTCGGGGCCGTCGAGCGCCCGGCCGTGATGCACCGCGCATTTGCTGCAGTCGTCGCGCCAGATCGGGCGGGAAGAGGCAGATACGGCTGGCCGCCTCAAGGGTTCTCTCATGACACGCGTTGAGGCCGGCGGGCCGCTATTGCGTCGCTATGGTCAAGTGCCCGACGCCTAGACGGGAAGAATCCGATGCCGCGCCTCGTGTTGCAAAACCTCTCTGACGGCCGCACCGAGGTCGCTGAGGCCGCGGGCCCGCTGTGCGGTGCTCATGACGTCCTGGTCGCGGCGCGGGCCTCCATCGTCTCCGCGGGGACGGAGCGGATGCTGGTCGACTTCGGACGAGCGGGCCTGGTCGGCAAGGCCCGAAGCCAACCGGAACGGGTCGTCGAGGTGTTGGACAAGGCCCGGACCGACGGTCTCGCCCCGACCGTCCGTGCTGTCCGGTCGAAGCTGAGCGCGCCCATCCAGCTCGGGTACTCCAGCGCGGGAACGGTTGTAGAGGTAGGCCGCTCGGTGATCGGCCCCGCTGTTGGGGATCTGGTCGCGACCGCCGGGCCGCACGCCGAGCTGGCGTCCGTGCCGGCCAACCTCGTGGTTGCCGTCCCTGAGGGGGTGAGTCCGTCCGACGCGGCCTTCGCCACGATCGGAAGTGTGGCCCTGCAGGGGGTCCGGCTGGCCGACCCGACGCTGGGAGAACGGTTCGTCGTGGTGGGGCTGGGTCTGGTCGGCCTCATCGCCGTGCAGCTGCTGCAAGCGCACGGCTGCTCCGTGCTCGGCATCGACCCGGACTCAGATCGACGACAGCGGGCCAAGGGCTACGGCGCCACGGTGGTCGACTCCTCGGCCGATGTGCTGGGGGCCGCCGAGGCCTTCAGCGCGGGACGGGGTGTAGACGGCGTACTGGTCTGCGCGTCGACCAAGTCCAGTGACCCCATGCACCAGGCCGCTCAGATGTGCCGCCAGCGTGGCCGGATCGTGCTGGTAGGAGTCACCGGCCTGGAGCTGCAACGCAGCGACTTCTACGAGAAGGAGCTCACCTTCCAGGTGTCCGCCAGCTACGGGCCCGGGCGCTATGACCCGAGCTACGAACAAGGCGGGGTGGATTACCCGGCGGGCTTCGTTCGGTGGACCGCCGGGCGCAACATGGAAGCCGTGCTCGGCCTCATCGCCGACGGCAGGCTCGACGTGCACTCGTTGGTCACCCATGAGTACGCATTCGAGGACGCGCCGGCCGCGTATGAAGCGCTCGTGACGGACTCGACCGCAATGGGCATCGTCCTGCGCTACCCGGAGCCGAACGTCGAGCCCAGCAGCAAGCTTCTGCAACGCAGCCTGCCGGTTCCCACAGGGCGGCCGCCGGCCAGTGCAGGCCGAGTGGGTCTGATCGGTGCGGGCAACTTCGCCAGCCAGGTCCTCCTGCCGGCGATAGCGGCCTCTGGTGCCGACCTCGACACGGTGGTGTCGAGCGGGGGCACCTCGGCCACGCTCGCAGCACAGAAGTTCGGGGCACGGCATGCCAGCAGCTCGACGAGCGACGTCTTCGATTCGGCCACGATCGACACTGTCGTGGTCGCCACGCGACACGATTCACACGCGGGCTACGTCGAACAAGCGATGCGGGTTGGGAAGCACGTCTTCGTCGAGAAGCCCCTCGCCATGACCAAAGATCAGCTCGACTCGGTGGTGACGTGCATCCAAGAGCTGAACTCAGCCGGGCGGCCGAGCCCGATGCTGACGGTCGGCTTCAACCGACGCTACGCCCCGATCACCGTTCGCATGGCGACACTCCTCGCGAAGCAGGGCGGACCGAAGGCGCTCAACCTTACGATGAACGCCGGCGCGATCCCTCCCTCGCACTGGACGCAGGACCCGGCCGTCGGCGGCGGGCGGATCGTTGGCGAGGCATGTCACTTCATCGACCTTGCCCGCCACCTTGTCGGCAAGCCGATCACCGACGTCACGAGCACCTTCTTGACGGGCGCGAGCTCGGCCGATACGGCGACCATCTCACTGACCTTCGCTGACGGATCGATAGCCACGGTCAACTACTTCGCCAACGGCTCGAAGCGCTACCCGAAGGAACGAATCGAAGTGTTCAGTGGCGGCCGTGTGCTGGTGAACGACAACTTCCGCACGTTGCGGGCATACGGCTGGCCTGGCGTACGCACCATGCGCGTTCGAGGCCAGGACAAGGGACACCGTGCTTGCATGGCGGCGTTCATCGACGCTGTGCGCGCAGGCGGCCCCCCGCCGATCCCCCTCGACCAGATCATCGAGGTCTCCGACGTGTCTCTGCGGGCGGCACACCTCGACTGATCCACTGCTGGCGAGTGGTTCAAAAGCCTCATCAGCGCTCGTAGACTCGCCGCATCCAGGGGGAAGGCGGGACCGGTGAAGGTCTGTGCAGTTGCGGGTGCTCGCCCGAACTTCATGAAGCTGGCACCGGTGGTGGCGGCCCTCGACGTGCGGGGCTCGGACGTCGTGCTCGTCCACAGCGGACAGCACTACGACCCGATGATGAGCGACGTCTTCTTCGACGAGCTGGGTCTCCGCGCCCCAGACTATCACCTCGGCGTGGGGTCAGGCACCCACGCTGAGCAGACTGCCGGCGTGATGGTGGCGTTCGAACGACTGCTCGAGACGCTGGGCGCCGATGTGGTCGTGGTGGTCGGGGATGTCAACTCCACCGTCGCATGTGCGCTGGTGGCGGCGAAGGCCGGCGTCACTGTCGCTCATGTCGAGGCGGGGCTGCGCAGTCGTGACTGGACGATGCCCGAGGAGATCAACCGGGTGGTAGTGGACCGCATCTCTGACTTCCTGTTCGCGCCGTCGCCGGACGGGGTGGAGAACCTGCTCGCCGAAGGACGGCCGCCGGAGACGATCCACCTGGTCGGCAACGTCATGATCGATGCTCTCCTGGCCAACGTCGAAAGAGCCCGGCGCCGGCCGATCTTGCGCGAACTGGGCCGTATCGAGGGCGCCTACGGCTTGGTCACAATGCATCGGCCGGCGAACGTCGACGATCCCGTGGTCCTGCGCGCACTCGCCGGCGCACTTGTCGAGGTCTCCAAGTCCTGCCACTTGGTCTTCCCGGCTCACCCGCGAACCGCACACAAGCTCGAGGCCCTCGACCTGGGCCCTGACATCACGGTGATCGGCCCCGTGGGCTATCTCGACTCGCTGGCCCTCCAGGCCGGTGCGCGGCTGGTGCTCACCGACTCCGGTGGGATCCAAGAGGAGACGACCGTCCTCGGGGTCCCCTGCCTCACGCTTCGGGACAACACCGAGAGGCCGATCACCATCACCGATGGCACCAACCAGCTGGTGGGTCGCGAGCCCCGACGCATCGTCGACGCCGCGCTTTCAGTGCTCGCCAATGGCGTCGAGGCACGGAAGCCGGCGCTGTGGGACGGGCACGCGGCCGACCGCATCGCCACTGCTCTCCTCGGCGAATGAACAAGAAGCGTGCAGGCGCACTACCGGGGAACCGTCAATGACCATGGTCGGAGTGGTCGTGGCGGCGCTGTCAACGCTGTTGATATGCCCCCGCGTCATCCAGTGGCTCGAGCGCGGTGCCGTGCTCGACGTGCCGGTTGAGCGGTCGTCGCACGTGCATCCCGTGCCCCGCGGCGGCGGCCTGGCCCCGGCGATCGGTGCGTGTCTTGGCGGCCTGGCGGTCGTGAGCGCCGGGGTGAGGCCCGTGCTGGCCGTCCTCGCCGTCGCCGCGGCCTACGGTCTGCTCGGTCTTCGGGAGGATCTCGTCGGCCTACCGCCGCTGGTACGGCTGGCGGCTCAGGGCGCGATCGGTGCCGTCGGCACCGTCGCCCTGCTTCTGGGAGAGGATATCCGGCCGCTCCTTGCGCTTGCGGCCGTTGTGACCTGCCTGTGGCTGGTCGGGTTCGTGAACGTCTTCAACTTCATGGACGGCATCAACGGAATCTCGGGCGTCCAGGTGGCTGTTGCAGGCGCAGCATGGGCCGCCGTGGGATTGTGGCAAGACGAGTCAGGCTTGGTGGCCGTAGGCGCCGTGGTGGCGGCAGCCGCAATGGCATTCCTGCCCTTCAACTTCCCCAGCGCCAAGGTCTTCCCGGGCGACGTGGGCAGCTACTTCCTCGGCGGATGGTTGGCGGCAACGGTCGTTGTGGCCGCGCGGTCAGGCCTGACACCGGAGATGGCCTTGGCACCAGTGCTCTTGTACCTCGCCGATAGTGGGACGACCCTGCTGCGCCGCATTCGCCGCCGGGCACCGTTGCTGGAGGCCCATCGCGAGCACGTCTACCAACAGCTGGTCCTCGGTGGTTGGTCCCACGCCAAGACGACGGCAACCGTCGGCGCGGCGATCGTCACCTGCTCCCTCTTGGGAGCGGTGACCATGACTGGTGACACCACGGCGAGGATCGCGGCCGACGGTGCACTGGTGGTCGTACTGCTTGGCTACCTGCTCTCGCCCAGGCTGCAGGGCCGCCCCCGCGTAGCCGGGCCCGCCCCCGTGATGCCTGGAGACCCCCGATGAAGATCTTGATCGTCACGCACTACTTCCCGCCAGAGATCGGCGCGCCACAGGCTCGCCTCAGCGACCTGGCGCGCTTCTGGGCCGAGGCCGGCGACGACGTCACGGTGCTCACCGGCATGCCGAACCACCCGACGGGCATCGTGCCGAAGGAGTACGTGGGCCGCAAGCGAGTGGAGGAAGCGGTCGACGGCTACCGGGTCGTCCGCACTTGGCTCTACGCCACGGCGAACGAAGGCATTGTCAAGAAGACGCTGGGTCACCTCTCGTTCATGGTCTCGGGGGTTGTGCTCGGGGCACGGCGCACGGGTGCGGCCGATGTCGTCGTGGTCTCGTCACCGACGTTCTTCTCGATCTTCTCGGCATGGTTGCTGGCCAAGCGCAAGCGGGCTCGTCTGGTGGTGGAGATTCGCGATCTGTGGCCCGCCATCTTCGTCGAGCTCGGACTGCTCACCAACCGCCGGATCATCTGGCTGCTCGAACGCCTGGAGCTCTGGGCGTACCGCACAGCGGACGCAGTCGTAGTCGTGAGTAAGGGCTTTAGGGACGACCTGCTCCGTCGCAGCATCGAACCCGACAAGGTCTTCACCATTCGGAACGGAGTTGACCTCAGCAAGTTTCAGCCCGGCGGGGACCCGCTACCAGGGCGAGCCCGACTCGGCGTCCCGACCGGGGACGCACTCGTCCTCTACATCGGTGCGCACGGCCTGTCCCACGGCTTGCACACCGTCGCCGAGGCTGCAGGACGCCTGGACGGCCTCCCCATCCACGTCGCCTTCGTGGGCGAAGGAGCGGCCAAGGGCGAGTTGGAGGCGCGGGTCGCCGAGCTGAAGCTCACCAACGTCTCCCTGCATCCGGGTGTGCCCCGTGAGGAGGTAGCCGGCTTGCTCGCTGCGGCTGATGTCTGCCTCGTGCCGTTGCGCGACATCCCTCTCTTCAACACCTTCATCCCGTCGAAGATCTTCGAGTACTTCGGCGCCGGCAAGGCTGTCGTCGGTGCTGTCCGTGGCGAGCCCGCCAGCATCCTCAGGGATGGCGGGGCGGTTGTCGTTGACCCCGGCGACCCGGATGCGATCGCTAGCGCAATTCGCTCGTTGGTCGACGACCCCGAACAGCGCCAGGCCATGGGTGAGCGTGGTCGGGAGTACGTGTCGGAGCACTTCGACCGGCGCCGTCTCGCCAGTCGCTATCGGGAGATTCTCGGTCGAGTCGTCCATAGCCGGGACGCCGACCGGTGACCGAGAGCCCCCGGCAAGTTCACGTCACCGGTGGTAGTGGGTTCCTCGGTGGGTTCGTCGTCTCCGGCCTACTCGCCAGCGACTACCAGGTGACGGCCCTCGCCAGATCGGACACAGCAGCCGACCGCCTCCGCGGTCTGGGGGCAGAGCCGATCATGGGTGACCTCGACTCGCCCTCCGCCCTCCTGTCGGCCTTTGAAGCGTCCGGCGCCACGACTCTAGTGAACATTGCGTCCCTCGGGTTCGGTCAGGCGCCGGCAATCGTCGAAGCGGCCGAGACGGCCGGCTTGCGGCGCGCCATCTTCGTATCGACCACGGCCATCTTCACGAACCTGAACGCGCCGTCGAAGGCGATTCGGGTGGCCGCCGAAGCCAGCGTGATGAACAGCAGTCTGGACTGGACGATCATTCGACCGACGATGATCTACGGCACTCCGGGCGACCGGAACATGTGGCGGCTCCTGCGCCTGCTCCGTCGATCACCCGCCATGCCGATGCCGGGCGGAGGGCAAAACCTGCAACAGCCAGTCCATGTCGCGGACCTCGCGTCGGCCATCCTCGCGGCCGTCGGAAGCCCCGGCACCATCGGCAAGGCATACGACGTGGGCGGCCCGACCGCCCTGACCTTTCGTGAGCTGGTCGCCCAGGCAGGCGCGGCAATCGGACGCTCGCCGCGGCCGCTGCCGATCCCCGCTCGACCCGTCGTTCGTGCCCTGAAGGCCATCGAAGGCACCGGGCGCTCACTCCCACTCAAGAGCGAGCAAGTTGAGAGGCTCCTCGAGGACAAGGCATTCGACATCTCCGCCGCCGTGGCTGACCTTGGCTACGCGCCCCGTTCGTTCGCAGAGGGCATAGCGGCAGAGGCTCGGATGCAGGCGCCGTGAGAGCCCTGGACACCAAGACCCCCGGTCTCTATCTCCGCACCGTCGCCCATCTTCGGCCCGAGCAGATCGTTCATCGCCTCCGCCTGCGAGCCCAACAAGCGGCGCTGACGCGGTGGCCCGGGCCGTTCGAACGTCGGTGGGCCCACGCGGGCAATCCCCCAACATGGCCGGCGGACTTCGTTGCCCTTGACGCCGCCGTGCCGCCCGCCAGCGGATCGCTGGAGGAGCTGGAGCGAGGCACCTTCACCTTCCTCAACGAATCTCGAAGCCTTGGCCGCCCGATCATCTGGAACCCAGCCGACGCGTCGCAGCTTTGGCTGTACCACCAGCACTACTGGGAATGGGCATGGACACTCGCCGCCCATGGAGAGCGCGACCGAGCCCGCAAGGTCTTCGGCGAGCACCTTCGTACATGGGTTGCGGCCACCGATTTCGGGAGGTGGAACGCGTGGGCGCCGTACCCGACGTCGCTGCGGGCATGGGTGTTCGTCAACGTCGCCGGAACACTCGCCGCTGGCACGGCTCTGGAAGGTGCACTCCACCGGCAGCTGCAGCTGCACGCCGGTTTCGTGGAGCGCAACCTCGAGCTCGACGTAGGCGGCAACCACCTCGTCAAGAACTTGAAAGCACTCCTCGGCCTGGGTGTCTACTTCGATGACGCCAGACTGGTGAGGAAGGCGGCGACCCACCTTCAGCGGCAGCTCCCCTTGCAGGTGCTGCCCGACGGCGGACACTTCGAGCTGTCGCCGTCTTACCACTGCCAGGTGCTCGGTGATCTGATCGACATGAGCAACCTGCTCCGAGCGGCCGGATTGCCCGCCATCGAGGGTCTGGACGGTGCCGTCGCTCGAATGCGCCGGTGGCTCGGGGTGATGTTGATGCCCGACGGTGACGTGCCCTTGCTCAACGACTGCGAGCTCGTCGGGCGGGAACGAATCTCAGCGTTGAAGCCGACCGCACCACCGCCCGGCCCCCTCACCGTCCTTCCCGACTCCGGATACGTGGTGGCCAAGCCGGGCAACCGCCTGCATCTGGTCGCCGATGTGGGGCGACCATGCCCACCCGATCTTCCGGCTCACGCACAAGCCGACTGTTTGACCTTCGAGCTGGCCGTCGACGGAGCGCGTGTGGTGGTCGATCCCGGCACATCGGTGTACGGGTCCGGTCCGCAACGCAACCTCGAGCGCAGCACCAGCGCGCACAACACCATCACGGTGGACGACATGGACCAAACGGAGGTCTGGGGCAGCTTCCGTGCGGGTCGCCTGGCCGAGGCTTCGTTGCACCGAGCAGAGATGGTCGGCGACGACGTGGAGATCGTTGCGTCGCACGATGGCTACGCCCGCCTGCCGGGCTCCCCGCGCCACCGCCGTAGGTGGCTCGTCTCTCCCAGCTCTGTGGACATCACCGACTGGCTGGATGGCTCGGGGTCACATCGAGTGCGTGCTCGGCTCCTCTTCGATGCCGACCATCTCACGTTGGATGCGGCCGCCCGCCTCCTGGATGGGCAGGAGGCCGACGGCCGGGAATTCAAGCTCTCCATGCCACCGACGGCTGATGCCGGCCAGGCCTCGTCAGGTCTTGCGGTGTCAGTGAGCCACGCGTCCCACGCAGTGGGGTTCGGCGACGTCCGGACGGCCACGGAAATCGTGGCGGCGGGCCACCTCCGGTTCCCGACACGGCTCCAAAGCCGGATCGTCCTGGTGCCATCGCAAGCGCAGGACCGGCCATGAGGGTCGACTGCCTGATGGCGACCGGGCGACGACACCGGACATACTGCGCACTACGGAAGTGAGGGGGGCAATGACCAAGGTCGTCGTCATCGGACAGGGGTACGTCGGGTTACCGGTCTCGATCCGAGCGTCAGAGGCCGACTTCGAGGTCATAGGGTTCGACATCAACCTGAGTCGGGTCCGAGATCTCGCTGCAGGCAAGTCATTCATCGAGGACATCAGCGATGCGCGCCTGGGCGCAGCCCTTGCCAGCAGCCGCTACCGGCCCTCGGCCGACCCGGCCGACCTGGCTGAGTTCGATGTCGCTGTCATCTCCGTGCCCACGCCCCTTCGCGAAGGCGTGCCCGACCTGAGCTTCATCGAGTCCGCCGCTGCCAGCCTCGCCGCGCTGGTGCGGCCCGGATGCACGGTGATCCTCGAGTCGACGACATATCCCGGCTCCACCGAGGAGCTTGTCGCGCCCGTGCTGGAACGAGCCTCCGGGCTCACGGCGGGCACGGACTTCCATCTGGGCTACAGCCCGGAGCGGATCGACCCCGGCAACGAGACGTGGACCTTCGAGCGCACACCCAAGATCGTGTCCGGCGTCTCTCCTGCCTCGCTAGCCGCCGTGCAGGGCTTCTTCGACCAGCTCGTCGACAAGACGGTCGCAGTCTCGTCGCCGAAGGAGGCCGAGTTGGCGAAGCTGATCGAGAACACCTTCCGACACGTCAACATCGCACTCGTGAACGAGCTCGCGATGTTCGCGAACGACCTGGGCATCGACGTCTGGGAAGCCATCGAAGCGGCCGACTCCAAGCCCTTCGGCTTCATGAAGTTTACCCCGGGACCGGGCGTGGGCGGCCATTGCCTTCCGATCGACCCTTCCTACCTCTCCTGGCGAGTGCGTCGATCGCTCGGTCACACGTTCCGCTTCGTGGAGCTAGCGAATGATGTGAACGAGCACATGCCGGACTACGTCGTGCAGCGGGTCGTGGCCGCGTTGAACCGACGCAGTCTGGCAGTACGGGGTCAGCGGATCCTCCTGCTTGGCCTGTCGTACAAGAAGAACACCGGTGATCCGCGGGAGGCACCGTCGAAAGAGATCCTGAAGCGCCTGCTGGCGCTCGGGGCGGACGTTCGGGCGGTCGACCCCCACGTCGTACGGGATCAGATTCCCTTCGGCGTCCAGGCGGTCGAGCTGACGGCCGAAGAGCTTTCTGAGGCAGCACTCGCCATCCTCGTCGTCGATCACGACGCTTTCGATCTCGACCTCATCGGCCACTCGGGCGCCGAGGTTCTCGACTGCCGCAACGTCCTCACTGGCCCCAACATCGAGAAGCTTTGAAGGCGGCGGTCGAGACCAGGCTTACGGGAGCAAGCGGCGAGCTCGAAGGGGAAGGGATGCAGGTGATTCGTAGCGGGGTTGAGGCGACCACGGCCAAGCAATCTGTGCAGGACTTCTGGGATGAGGCGGCCTGCGGCGAGGTGTATGCGGAAGGTAACACGGACCGGGAGCGCTTCGAGCGGCAGCGAGAGGCACGCTACGAGCTCGAGCCGTTCATCGAGGCGTTCGCAAAGTTCGAAGACGCGAAGGGGCTGGACGTCCTGGAGATCGGCGTGGGCATGGGCGCAGATCATTTGGAGTTTGCCAACCACGGTCCAGCGCGGCTCATCGGGGTGGATCTGACGCCGAGGGCCGTCCTCACCACCCGCAGAAGGGCAGAGGAGTTCGGGGCGAGCACGGAACTTTTTGTGGGGGATGCCGAAGCGCTGGCGTTCCCCGATTCCAGCTTCGATCGAGTCTACAGCTGGGGCGTCCTTCACCATAGCCCCGATACCCCCGCAGCATTACGAGAGGTCCGACGCGTCCTGCGGCCGAACGGCGTCGCGCGCCTAATGGTCTACCAGCGCCGATCGATAGTTGGAGCCATGTTGTGGCTACGTTACGGATTAGCCCAGCGTCGCCCGACCACGAGCTTCTCTGAGATCTACTCCATGCACCTCGAGAGTCCGGGAACAAAGGCATACACGCGTGAAGAGGCAATTCAGATGATGCACGATGCTGGTTTCACCACCGTCCGGACGAGTGTGGAACTGAGTGGTGGAGACCTGCTGATAGGAGCCGCCGGTCAACGTCACGAAGGAGCGATCTTGCGGGTGGCGCGCCGGGTCTGGCCGCGCCCGCTCATCCGTCGCTTCGGGCGCCGCCTCGGCTTGTTTCTGATGGTTGAGGCCCGTTGATGCGGCCCAGGGTCAAGCTGAGCTGACATGTGCGGAATCGCCGGCCGACTCGGCCCGCAGCAAGGTTGGGACACTAGAGACGCCCTTGGGGCGCTTCAACATCGTGGCCCAGACGCGAGAGGCATGGAGGAGTTCGGCACCGACGGATGGTGGTCTTCATTGGCTCATACGCGCCTCTCCATCAATGACCTCTCGACCGCCGCGGACCAGCCGCTCTACAACGCCGACCGGTCTCTTGCGCTCATCTTCAATGGGGAGATCTACAACTCTCCGCATCTCCGTCAGCTATGTGAGGCAAAGGGTCATCGGTTCTTGTCCAACTCTGATGGGGAGGTGGTGCTGCACCTCTGGGAAGAGGAGGGCGCCGACGCCTTGCGACGGTTGAATGGCATCTTCGCGATGGTCTTGCTGGACCGCAGGAGCGGCCGAGTGGTCCTCGCTCGTGATCCGCTCGGCGTCAAGCCACTGTTCTGGTCGTCGGATGGAGTCTCGCTCTGGTTTGCTTCTGAACTGCGAGCGCTCGAGGCAGCCGGTGCTCCGGTTGGGTCCCCGGATGTCGTTGCGCTTGCGCAGTTCTTGACGTTCCTGTGGGTGCCAGACCCACGCACCCCCTTTGCCAACGCTCACAGCCTTCCCCCTGGGCATTCGATCACCTGGGACCGAGGTAAGCACCATCTCGCGCGCTACTCAGACCCGATCGTCGAGAGCGCAGCCGAGGACAACCTCACGGTAGAGGAAGCCCAGCGCGAGTTTCCAGACAGATTTAAAGAGGCGGTGCAACGACAACTTCTGTCGGATGTCCCGGTCGCCCTTATGGCGTCCGGTGGGATCGACAGCAGTCTGATCTGGTGGGCGGCGCGAGATTCCTTGGCCCGGGCTTACACGATTGACTGGACGGGGGAATCCGGGGGAGAACGCCTCGTTGAGGACACCCAGGCGGTTCAGCTCCTGCAGCGGACCTTCGGTACGCCCGTGACGTACGTTCCCGGCCGAACGGTTGACGTAGCGGCGCTCCCCCACAGCGGAGACCTATTCGCTGACCCCGCAGTCGAGCTGTGCCGGCAGATAGCCGAGGCGGCTCACGCGGACGGCCACAAAGTATTATTCTCCGGTCAGGGTGGCGACGAACTGCTCGGTGGTTACCGTCGACACCTTCTAGGTCCGCTCGCGGGGCGCATCCGAAGTGGTCGTGCCGGCACGCTCGCTACGTCCGCATTGACGCGAATGGGCTCGGGAGCCTTGAAGGCTGAGTACGCCTCTAGGTTCGCGCTGGCTACGTCGAAGGCGGATGCGTTCTCGTCTTACATGGTTCTGTGCAGCTACAGCGAGGCCGCAGACCGAGCGGCTGCCCTGGACGTCAGCACGGCTGAGGTAGAGGACGAAGTTGTCTGGGGCGCGCATCGCAAAATGTTTGATAGAACTCCGACTAACTGGACCATGCTCCGGCGGTTCCGAGCCCTCGACCTGACGGTTTACATGCCAGGGCTCGGGCTCGCCTATGCCGATCGGTCGGGGATGCACCACTCCGTAGAGATTCGGGTGCCGTGGTTAGACCTCGATCTCGTTCGGTGGGCGATGCGCCTACCGGACGACGCCTTGGTCTCACGCCTAAGCGGCAAGCAGCTCTCTCGTCAGTTGGCCGCCACGGTGCTCCCGTCCCAGATCGCGAGCCGCCCGAAGCGCGGGTTCGCCGCTCCGGCCCGGCTGTTGCCAAAAGCCAGGGCGGGGGCCTCACGCGGGTTCCGCCAAGGTCAGTACTTGGAGTCGGCACGATCGATGACAGAGCAATGGCAACGAGAGCTTGAACTGAGCCGGCACCGACCCTCTTAGGGTCTGTCGGTGATCAGCGCGCGCCCTGCTGACGGCGCGCGGCCACCAGCGGCCACGAGCCGAACCCGCCGGTGACCCCCGGCCAGATTGTCATCGTGGTCCTGGCCTCGGCCGTCGGCGCACTGATCAAGGGCGTGACCGGCATGGGCTACCCGCTCTTCGCCGTGCCGATCATCGCTCTCGCCACCGGCGTGCAGGATGCGGTTGTTGTGGTCGCCGTGCCGAACGTGGCGGCCAACCTCTACCTCTGCTGGGAGGCCCGCTCAGCCAGGCACGAGGCGCTTGATCTCGGCCGGCTGGTGATCCCTGGCTTGGTCGGCGCGGTGGTAGGCGCGGTGGCCTTGGTCAGCCTGCCCGACGAGCCGCTGCTACTGGCCCTGGCGCTGACCATCGCCGTGTTCATCGTGCAGTACGTCCGCAACCCTGAGCTGCGGATGCCCCGTGCCGTAGCCCGCCGCTGGTCGCCCATCGCCGGTGCGGCGGCCGGGCTCATGCAGGGCGCCATCGGTGTGTCGGGCCCGGTGATCGCCACCTGGCTGCACGGCTACGGACTGGCTCGTGATGCGTACGTGTACACGATCACCCTGCTCTTCGGCCTCACCGGCGCAGTGCAGCTGGCCACACTCGCCGCCCAGGGGGCGATGACGCGCGACCGAGCCCTCGCCTCCGCAGCGGCTGCCGTCCCCACGGCGATCATGATCCCCTTGGGGGTGCGGCTGCGGCGCCGGCTCGGTGGCCCTGCGTTCGAGCGCGCCGTTCTGGTCGTGCTGGCGCTGTCGGCCGTGTCGTTGCTGCTCGAAGTGTTCAGCTGAGCGCCCCCGACCACCGGCCCCTCAGCCGGCAGCCGCCTCGGCCAGCGCCTGGCGCACCACGGCCTCGGCCCCGGCCGTGCTCACCCCACGCGACGCGAAGTCGAACACCTCGTCGTAGTAGCAGTCCAGATCCGGCAACGGGATGGAGGTCGCGGGCAGGGGCGAGAACGCCTCCGGCTGAGGACGGTCGAGCCACCTCTGCACCACCGAGTCGGTTCGCACCTGCGATCGGTGCCGGCGCAGCGCAGCCGCCTTGCGTTCGAGGTCGGCCCCACTCGCCCCCCGCACCTCCGCTCCGTTGTAGTAGGTGGGCGTCAGCCAGCTGAAGCGCTCGACGTGGTCGTGGTCGAAGCCGTAGAGGCCGTACACCACCCACTCGACGTCGGCCCGCCCCATCATCCGGCGACGGGCCAGATGGGCGGCCACGTACGTGGCGTCGTGATCGGGATGACCGCGCTGGTAGGCGGGCACGTACAGCCGCGCCCCCTCGCCAGAAGCGACCAGCTCGCAGAGCCGGTCGGCGATGCCGGCGATGTTGCGCCAGGCGGTCAGGTCGCCGTAGCCCATGGACACAGCCGTCTCGACCCGGGCCGGCAGCTCGGCCCACGCGGCGCGTGACTCCTCCCGACGCTGATCGCGCATCGCTTCTCGGTCCGCCCCAGTCACCCACGGCGGCACACCGTCGGTCACGTGCACCACGGTCGTCGGCCCGCCGGCCAGCACCTCGGCGGCACCCAGCACCTCATCGTCGGGGTGCGGTGCGACGACGATGGTGTCGGTCACCTCAGCTCGGCCGCCACCCGCTCGCCCAGGTGGGCGACGTACTGCTCGAGGTCGGCCACGTCCGGTCCTGCCCAGCGTCGGCGCGACTCGGCGTGGACGAAGAAGGGGGCGGTCAGTCCGGCCGCCAGCTCCGACGGCGCCGCCCCTACCCGAGCCTGTCGCACCGCGTCGGCCAGTCGCTCACACCACATGGCCGTCACTCGGGCAGGCGGGCCGGCCAGCAGCTCGCGCCACCGAGCCAACTCCGAGGGGCGGGCGTAGCGGGCGATCACACCGTCCCAGCTCTCGGGGGCCGAGGGCGACGACGGCCACGACAGCTCGTCCCAGTACCGGTCGGGCCACTCGACATCGGCACGCGACGGCGACGGGCCAGCGGCCAGTCCGCCGAGCGCGGCGGTGGCCACCTGCTGCATGATCCGCTCGCTGTTGCCCGCTTTGGCGTCGTGCTCAGGGGCGGCCAGGTGCACCTGGCCGATGGCCACACCGAGGCGCAGCGCGGCCATGGTGATGGCGATGTCCACCCCGTAGTCGCCGGGCACGGCCTCGAGGTCGAGGTCGGCCATGAAGCTGTGGCGCAGGAAGACGTGACCGGCCAGCGGCTGGCGGATCCGCGCCCCGAAGCCCGCCCGCAGCAACGGCGACGCCAGATAGTTGGTGGTGTTGGCCTGGCCTCGGGCCCGACACCAGATGGGCAGCACCAGACCGAGCTGGTCGCGCCGGGCCGTCTCGACGAAGCGGGACACGTTGCGTTGCGGGTAGTCGCGCAGGTCGGCGTCAACCAGCAGCAGGTCGGCCTGCGACGTCACCGCGTGGACGATCAGGCGCTTGACGTTGTTGCCCTTGCCCGCCTCACGCGGGTCGGACACCAGCACCCGTGAGGCGAGCCTGGCCCGTCGCGCCGACCAACGCTCGAGGGTGTCGTCGCCTCCGGGCTGCAGGGCCAGCACCATCTCGGTCCTGGTGCTCTCCCCCAGCAGGGCGACGCCAGCCTCGATCCGGTCGGCCAGCTCGACGATGTTCGACGCCTCGTTCCGAGCCGGAACGCCTATTACCAATCGACCCACTCGACCCCCACGATCGTCCGACCGTCGGCAAGGCCACGGATCTGGCGTAGAACGAACCTGGATCCTAGATTCCGTCGTCCGTGAACGCCCAGCACGCATGAGAGCTCGCGTCGTCCGCCCCGCCGATCTCACTGCAGCCGACCAAGAGCGATGGCAGCATCACTCGGCCCACCCGACCCTGGCCAACCCCTTCCTCTCCTTCGAGTTCGCCCGAGCGGTGGGCGCGGCCCGGCCCGACGCCCGGGTGGCCGTCATCGACGACGACACGGCGGCGGGGTCGGAGTCGGGGTTCTTCGCCTTCCAGGTCGACGACGACGGGGTCGGCCTTCCCATCGGGGCGACCATCTGCGACGCCCAGGCGGTGGTCAGTGCACCCGATCTGTCGTGGGACGCGATCGAGCTCGTCACCGCCGCCGGGTTGCGGTCGTGGTCGTTCGACCACCTATCGGTCGATCAGGCGCCCTTCGTCCGTCATCACCGGCAGCGTCACGTCTCCCCCATCGTCGACCTGGCCGGGGGGCTCGACCCGACCCTGTCGGCCATACGCGGCCAGAGCAAGGATGTGCTCGCCCAGGTGGCCCGCCGACGGAGGAAGCTCGAGCGAGAGGTCGGGCCGGTGGTGTTCGAGTGGAGCAGCGTCGACCCCGAGGCCGACCTGGCCACGCTGATGCGGTGGAAGACCGAGCAGTACCAGCGGACGGACACGTGGGACCGCTTCGCCCAACCGTGGATCACCACCGTCCTCCGCGAGCTGGCCGGGACGCAGTCGATGGCCTGCACCGGTCTGCTGAGCACGCTGCGGGCCGGTGATCGGCTGGTGGCCGCCCACTTCGGGCTGCTGGGCACCGAGCGCCTCTGCTGGTGGTTCCCCGCCTACGAGCCGGAGGTGAGCCGCTACTCACCCGGCCTCATCCTGCTGGTCGACCTCGTGACCGAGGCCGCCACCCGGGGCCTGGCCTCGATCGATCTTGGGCGCGGCGAGCACCCCTACAAGCTCCGGGTGGCCACGGGCAGCTACGAGGTGGCCGAGGGTTCGGTCGATGTCACGAGGGGCGCCACGTAGGCGATAACCCGGAGGCTCATTGCCTCCCCGAGATGAGGGTCCATCGCGTAGGTTCGTGCGGCCATGGTTCGCGCACCGGTGCTCCGAGACGCGATCGGGGTGGGGCTGGCCACGGGCACCTACGGACTGTCGTTCGGCGCGCTGTCCGTCGGCTCGGGGTTGAGCGTGCTGCAGACCTGCGCCCTGTCGGCGCTCATGTTCACCGGAGCCTCGCAGTTCGCCTTCGTTGGCGTCATCGCCAGTGGCGGCAACCCCGTGGCCGGCGCGGCCGGCGCTGTGCTCCTGAGCATCCGCAACGCGCTCTACGGCATCCAGCTGTCGGCCCTGCTCTGCGTTCGGGGCCCGCGGCGGGCGCTGGCGTCGCACCTGGTGATCGACGAGAGCGCGGCCATGGGCCTGGCTCGGCCGTCGCCGGACGAGGGCCGGCTCGGCTTCTGGGCCACCGGGCTGGCCGTCTTC
>Ga0136611_10000685_pt1 | contig 22783 bp, 16 predicted proteins | sample AntDrymUQ2232306_2_FD_106645 | JGI IMG/M metagenome (GOLD analysis project Ga0136611, IMG submission 106645) | Polar desert sand microbial communities from Dry Valleys, Antarctica - metaG UQ223 (23.06) | ecosystem: Environmental > Terrestrial > Soil > Desert | place: Antarctica: Dry Valley...
GGGTTGGGGGTCCGCTACCGCGCCGCGACCGGCGCCTTGCGCCGTGACCGCGCGGATGCTGCCAGCTCGCGGAGCACCGGCTCCGTCATCTCCCAGCCCATGCAGGCGTCGGTGATGCTCTGGCCGTAGACGAGCGGCGAGCCTTCGACAAAGTCCTGGCGGCCATCGACCAGGAAGCTTTCGAGCAGCACCCCGACGATGCCCTCCTGGCCGTTCGCCACCTGCTCCGCGACGTCACGCGCGACGACCGGCTGGCGGCGGTGGTCCTTGCTGCTGTTGCCGTGGCTCGTGTCTACCATCAGGCGGCGGGGCATGCCGGCCTTCTCGATCGCCGCGAGGGCCGCGCCGACGCTGTCGGCGTCGTAGTTCGTGCCGGCCTCGCCGCCGCGCAGGATCACGTGGCAGTCGCGGTTGCCGCGAGTCGTGACGATGCCGGCAAGCCCCTGCTCGGTCACGCCGAAGAAGCTGTGCGAGTAGGCGGCGGCCTTCATCGCATCCACGGCCGGCTGGACGCGGCCGTCGGTGGCGTTCTTGAAGCCGATCGGCATCGAGAGGCCCGACGCGAGCTGGCGATGGACCTGGCTCTCGACGGTGCGGGCGCCGATCGCGCCCCAGGCGACGAGGTCCGAGATGAACTGCGGCGAGATCGGGTCGAGGAACTCGCAGCCGGCCGGCACGCCGAGCGCGACGAGGTCGAGCAGCAGCCGGCGCGCCAGGCGCAGCCCCTCGTTCGATCGGCAGGTGCCGTCGAGGTGCGGGTCGTTGATGAGTCCCTTCCACCCGACCGTGGTGCGCGGCTTCTCGAAGTAGACGCGCATGACGACGCACAAGTCCTCGGCCAGCTCGTCGGAGAGGGCCTTGAGGCGCCGGGCGTAGTCCAGGCCGGCGGCCGGGTCGTGGATCGAGCACGGCCCGACGACCACGAACAGGCGGTCGTCGTCACCATCGAGGATGCGCACGAGCGACTCGCGGGACGCGGCCACTTGCAGCGACCCGCTTTCGGGCAGCGGCAGCTCTTCGAGCAGGATGGCCGGCGGGATCAGCGCGCGGTTGCTCTCGATGCGGAGGTCACTGGTCTGCATGTCGTGCTCGGCCCCTTCGTGGATGTGGCGGGTAGCGTGGACGCGGCGGGCGGCGACGCTCACTTGGTCACCCGCGTGTCGCGCTCGTCGCGGACGCGGGCCAGGAAATCGGCGCGGGCCATCGAACCCAGGTCGCCCTCGCCGCGCGCGCGCACAGACACGGCGTTCGCCTCCGCGTCGCGGTCGCCCATAATCAAGATATAGGGTACTTTCTGTGTCTCGGCCTGGCGAATCTTGTTCTGCATCCGCTCGCGGCGGCCATCGACGTCCACGCGCAATCCGTACTCCTTGAGCTCCTTCGCCACGCCCTCGGCGTACTCGAGGTGGCGGTCGGCGATCGGGATGAGGAGCACCTGGACCGGGGCGAGCCAGAGCGGGAACGCCCCGCCGAAATGCTCGACGAGCACCCCGAAGAAACGCTCCATGCTGCCGAGCAGGGCGCGGTGGACCATGAACGGACGGTGCTGCGCGCCGTCCTCGCCGATGAAGTGCAGGTCGAAGCGCTCGGGCAGGTTGAAATCGACCTGGACCGTGCTGAGCTGCCACTCGCGGCCGAGCGCGTCATCGACCTTGAGATCGATCTTCGGGCCGTAGAAGGCGCCGCCGCCCTCGTCCACCTCGAAGGGCAGACCGGACGACTCGATGGCATCCTGCAGCGCCGCAGTCGCCCGGTCCCATGCGGCGGGCTCCCCGACGTACTTCTCGGGGCGGGTCGAGAGGTAGGCGCGGAAGTCGGTCAGGCCGAAGGCGCGCAGTACGTACAGCGACAGGTCCAGGGCGAGACGGATCTCCTCCTCGACCTGATCCGGTCGGCAGAAGATGTGCGCGTCGTCCTGGGTGAAGCCGCGCACGCGGGTCAGGCCGTGGAGCACGCCGCTCCGCTCGAAGCGGTAGACGGTGCCGTACTCGGCGTACCGCTGGGGCAGATCGCGGTACGACCGGGTGTGGCTTTTGAAGATCTGGATGTGGAACGGGCAGTTCATGGGCTTGGCGTAGTAGTCCTCGCCGTCGATGTCCATCGGCGAGTACATGTTGTCCTTGTAGAAGCCCAGATGCCCGGAGGTCTCCCAGAGCTGGCCGCGCCCGACGTGCGGCGAGAACACCCAGTCGTAGCCGTTCGCCATGAGCGCCTTGCGGGTGAAGTCCTCGGCTTCAACGCGGACGATGGCGCCCTTGGGGTGCCAGAGGATCAGGCCGGGGCCGACGTCCTCGGAGATGCTGAACAGGTCGAGCTCGCGGCCGAGGCGGCGGTGGTCGCGGCGCTTCGCCTCCTCGAGCCGCCAGAGGTACTGGTCGAGCTCCTCCTGGGTGTTCCAGGTGGTGCCGTAGATGCGCTGGAGCATCGGCCGCTTCTCGTCGCCGCGCCAGTAGGCGCCGGCGACGCTGAGCAGCTTGAACGGGCCGATCGCGCCGGTGCTCGGGACGTGCGGCCCGCGACAGAGGTCGGTCCAGTCCGAGCCGGTGTCGTAGAAGGAGAGCGTCTCGTCGCTCGGGACGGACTCGATGATCTCGAGCTTGTACCGCTCGTTCCGGTCGCGGGACTCTTGAATGGCCACGTCGCGGGTGATCTCGCGGCGGGTGAATGGCTCGTCGGCCGCGATCAGTCGCCGAATCTCGTCTTCGATGGCCGGCAGATCGTCGGTCGAGAGCTGCGCGCCGGCGACGTCGATGTCGTAGTAGAAGCCGTCCTGGATCACCGGCCCGATCCCGAGCGCCGAGCCGGGATAGAGCCGCTGGACCGCCTTGGCGACGAGGTGCGCCGTGCTGTGGCGCATCGTGGCCAGGTCGGTGGCGTGCTGCGGACCATCGGACGACAAGCTCCGCGGCTCGATATCGGACGACATGGTGTGCTCCTTCGGCTGCCCTCACCCAACGAAAGTTGTCCGGTCCATGCGAACCGGCGCGCAACAACAGGCCCCGCCGTCCTCGGGACGGCGGGGCCACGTGGTTCCACCCGGGGTTCCCCCGTCGCGCGGAGATCGGCGCAGCATGTCGCTCGCGGCGGCGGGGCTCGTTGCGCCGATAACGGGGCGTCCGTACACACCTACTGCGCGCCGCGCCAAGCCGAATCACTGGTGGCCGAGGCGGCGGGTTCGGCGGCAAGCTCGCGGGGGGTGTTCGTCGGGCGCACGCCGCGGGGCTTGCAGCGCGGGCGTTGGCCCGTGCCCCGCTCTCTGGAGGCGCCGCCGCCGAGTACTCGTCCCGGTCGCAGCCTTGTCGTATGACGAACGCGCGCCGCAGTCGGCGCACGCCCTTGTGAAGATGATAGGAGGCGCCGGGCCGGAGCGTCAACGGCATGCCGACCTCGTACCTGCTCTCCCGAGTCACCTGATGTTCCTTCGACGCACCAACCCCGATGAGCGAGGGCCGCCGTCAAAAGGATCTCGTCCGCGGCTCAGGCGGGTTCATGACGGTCACATCCGTGCAGATCGAAGCAACGGAGCACTGCCGCTAGCCTCCAGCTAGCGGCGACGGTAGACCCAGGCCGCCGCGCTCTCATGGATCAGCTCGTGGCCGTCGCGGGCGTCGAGCGACCGCTGGATACGCGGGGGGGGGCGCCCTTCGGGACGTAGACGTGGGTATGCCGCTCGTCGAAGCGCTTCTCCCAGCCTTCCAGGCAGGTGACCGTCGCGTCTGCACAGTTCTGAAGCTGCTCGTACTTTCGGATAGTGCGTCGGAAATCTCCGAGCCACTCGCGCCCCTGCGGCGTCGCAGCGCTGGCGCGTTCGGCGAGTACCGGGAACCACTCGACAACCCGATCCGACCACCAGCCGTCGTTGCCGTGCGGCTGGAACACGAGGAAGCGGCTATCAGGCGGCGTCTCGCGGGCAATCCAGCCCATCGTCGCGCGCTCGTCGTGAGTCAGGTGACCGAGGATGCCGTATGGATCCGCGAGCGCCACGCGCAGCTCGGCCCCGAGGACGACGACGGTGATGGCTGCCGCGAGCAACGTGCCGAGGTAGGCGCCTCGGCCGGCCGGCATCCCTCGACTGGTGAGCCGTGGGAGCGCGCCGACCGCCAGCCCGCACATGCAGGCGAGGGGCAGCGCGAAGGCGAGGGGCCCGGCCCGAGCGCCGGCGACCGGCAGCGCAAGCAGCCACGCGACGGCCAGGAGCTTCCGTCGCCGAAGGGCCACACCGACACCCGCGAGACCGAGCGCCATCGGGAGCGGCCCGCCATACCAATCCCAGATGGGCGGGCCGACGACCGGCTCGAACTGCTCGCCCCAGACCCGCCCTGCCGTGACGTCGCGCCTGGTGTCCGCAAAGCCGTTCGTGGCGAACGCTCCCACCAGGGGCGCGGGGCCGTGCCGCCCCAGCACCGTCACCAGCCAGGGCGTAACCACGACCAGGGCCACCGCGCCTGCGACCAACCCCGACCTCCAGGCGGCGCGCGTGCGCACCCGCCCGACGAACGCGCAGGCGAGCATGACGGCCGCGTACCATGCCATCTGCGGATGGGACAGCGCCCCCAGCCCGAACAGCAGCCCTCCGGCCGCCGCTGTCCTCGCCCGACCGGAACGGAAAGCGACGAGCAGCACGGCCACGGCGGCCAGCGAGAAGAAGTGGCCGGGGGCGCGGGTGATCCCGCCGCCCATGATGAGCCAGGTGAACGGCGCCGGCATGCAAGCGAAGAACAGGCTCGCGAGCGCGGCCTCCGGGCGACCCAGGGTCAGGGCGCGCACGAGGGCGTAGACCACGGGGATGGTTGCCACGCTGACCACGAGCGGCAGCCGAGCCAGCACGGTCGTCGGCTCGGCGCCGGTCAGGACGGACACGAGCGCCGCGAGATAGAGCCCGAGCGGCGGGTAGGCGAACGGGATGCCGGCCCCATTGTAGCTCGTGAACGCCGGCAGCGCGAAGCCGCCACGGACGATCTCCTCGATCATGACGAGGAACAGCCCGCCGTCGTTCAGCGGGAACGAGTCCGTCCCCACGTGCATGGCCCGCACGCCGCCGCCGAGCACGAGGGCGAGCAGGACGCCCCAGGTCTCGACCGAGACGGACGTCGCGGCGTCTCGGAGCCGCGCGCTCGGCCATCGTCCCGAGGTGCGTGCGGCGCGAGTCAGGGCGGCAGTTGCCATCGGGGCTCCCACGGCGCGAGTGATACCAGCGGCGGCGAACGCAGGGCAACGGCCGCGCCCGGCGAGCCGGCCGGGGTACCCTTGCTCCGGACGTTGCCCGGCACCAAGGCCGGCGACGGTCTCGCACCGAGTGACCGACTCGCACCGAGTGACCGAGAGGGAGAGCGACAACCGTGGCAGATACAGTCTCGCAATTCTTCGTCATGACCGAGCCCCAAGAGGGCGGCACCTACGAGGAGATGCTGGCCCAGGCACGGCGGGCCGACAAGCTCGGCTTCGGCGGCTGGTTCCGCTCCGACCACTACCACCCGATGAACGTGCCGCTCGAGACCGACTCGACCGAGACGTGGGCGATCCTGGCCGGCCTGGCGCGCGAGACGACGCGCATCCGCCTCGGCACGATGGTCAGCCCGATGACCTTCCGCTACCCCGGCGAGTTCGCCAAGCTCGTGGCGACTATCGACGTGATGAGCGGCGGGCGCATCGAGGTCGGCATGGGCGCCGGCTGGTTCGAGAAGGAGCACGTCGCGTACGGGCTGCCATTCCCCGGCCCGAAGGAGCGCTTCGATCTGCTCGAGGACTCGCTGGAGATCTGCACCCGTCTCTGGGCCGACGGCACCGGCGCGACCTACGAGGGCCGGCAGTTCAGCATCAAGGACGGCCCCGGCTACCCGAAGCCGACCCAGCGCCCGCACCCGCCGATCATTATGGGAGGCGGCGGCCCGAAGCGGACCCCGATGCTGGCGGCGCGCTTCGCGGACGAGTTCAACGTCTTCGGCGGCGGCCCCGAGGTGTTCACCGAGCGCAAGGAGCGCGCCTACGCCGCCTGCAAGGAGATCGGCCGCGACCCGACGAGCCTGCGCTACACCTGGGCCGGCTCGACCATCGTCGGCCTGGACGACGCCGATCTGCGCCGTCGCGCGCAGAAGCGGCTCGATCACAACGGCGAGAAGGACGACGTCGGCGAGTGGATCGAGCGGATGCGCTCGCACGGCATGTTCATCGGCACCGTCGATCAGGTCGTCGAGCAGATCGAGGCGCTGAAGGCCGTCGGCTGCACGCGCTGGTACTTCCAGTTCGTCCCGGTCGATGACGACGGCATCCTCGACATCCTCGCGAACGAGGTCGCGCCGAAGGTCGGCTAGCGGGGCCAGTATGGCACTCCCGGTCGGGCTCCCTGGGAGCCCGACCGGTACATCGTCGCTGGCCCGCCGTCCTACGCCTGAATTGTCATCCCGAGCGCAGCGAGGGATCTCCGGACTGTCTCGTGTTGGCCTGTCCGTAGATCCTTCGCAGGATCAGAGCCTGCCCTGAGCGCAGTGAAGGGATGACAGGTAGGTTGGCCGGCTCCGAATAGGATTGCCAATCGGTGCAACATCCGCGACATTGACCTCCGCTGAACCCTGTCGATCCCGTTCATCCTGTCAAGACCGAAACCACGTTCACGAGAACCGCTGCACCAGCAGGAGGGCCGCATCATGCCCGGCACCGAGGTAGAGTACGACGCCATTGTCATCGGGGCCGGCCAGGCGGGCGGCCCGCTCGCGACCGGCCTCGCGCGCGCGGGGCGCCGGACCGCGCTGATCGAGCGCGAGCACGTCGGCGGCACCTGCATCAACACCGGCTGCACGCCGACCAAGACGATGGTCGCGAGCGCGCACGTGGCCCACCTGGCGCGGCGGGCGGCCGACTACGGCGTGCGGACCGGCCCGGTGTCCGTGGACATGGCGAAGGTCCGGCAGCGCAAGCGCGACATCGTCGAGCAGTTCCGGGGCGGCGGCGAGCGCCGCATCGAGAAGTCGGACGGCGTCGATCTGCTGCGCGGCGAGGCGCGCTTCGTCGGGCCACGCGAGATCGAGGTTGCGCTCCATGGCGGCGAGACGGGGCGGCTGCGGGCGACGCGGTGGGTCTTCGTCAACACCGGCGAGCGGCCATCTAGTCCCGATCTGCCCGGCCTCGACGGGGTGCCGACGCTCGACTCCACGTCGATCATGGAGCTGGACGCCGTACCGGAGCATCTGCTGGTCCTCGGCGGCGGCTACATCGGCCTGGAGTTCGGGCAGATGTTCCGGCGCTTCGGCAGCCGCGTCACGATCGTCCAGCGCGGCCCCCGGCTGCTCGCGCGCGAGGACGCCGACGTGGCGGACGCCGTCGCGGACATCTTGCGCGAGGACGGCATCGACGTGCTGCTGGGCACCAAGGCGACGCGCGTCTCGGGCGGGCCGAACGGCGAGATCGACCTCGTCGTGCAGGGCTCGGAGGGTGCCGCCGAGCGGGTTGTGCGCGGCAGCCACCTGCTGCTCGCGGCCGGGCGCACCCCCAACACGGACCGCCTCAACCTCACCTCAGCCGGTGTCGAAATGAACGAGCGCGGCTACATCGTGGCGAACGAGCGCCTGGAGACGAGCGCGGCGGGCGTCTACGCCCTCGGCGACGTCAAGGGGCCGCCGGCGTTCACCCACATCTCGTACGACGACTGGCGGATCATCCGCGCCAACCTGCTCGAAGGCGGCAGCGTCACGACGGCCGAGCGGCCGGTGCCGTACACCGTCTTCATGGACCCGCAGCTTGGCCGCGTCGGGCTCACGGAGTGGGAGGCGCGCAAGCAGGGCAAGAACGTGCGCGTCGCGACGCTGCCGATGACGAGCGTCGCGCGCGCCCTCGAAGTTGATGAGACGCGCGGCTTCATGAAGGCCGTACTGGATGCGGACACCGACCAGATCCTCGGCTTCGCGGCGCTCGGCATCGAGGGCGGCGAGGTGATGTCGGTCGTGCAGATCGCGATGATGGGCAGGCTGCCGTATCAGGTGCTCAAGGAGGGCGTCTTCGCCCACCCGACGCTCTCCGAGTCGCTGAACAACCTGTTCATGACCCTCGACTAGCGGGCCTCGCACATCGTGGCTCAAGTCGATCCACGGCTGTCATCCCGAAGCGGAGCGAGGGATCTCACCCTGATCAGTCGTCGGTACCGGTGCGTGAGATCCCTCGTCGCAAGCTCCTCGGGATGACAACTCCCAACGAACGTCGGCTTCGCCGTGCTAGCCGCTGCGCGGGCGCTCCCCGAGCGTCACCTGGACATCCTGGCGCTGGCCGTCGCGCACGATCGAGAGGGTGGCGTTCTCGCCGGCCTTCTTGTTCGTCTCCAAGTAGGCCACGAAGTCCTCGGGGCGACGGACCGCCTGGCCGTCGATGGCGACGATGATGTCGCCGCCGGGGCGGATGCGCTGCGAGCGGACGTCCTGCTGCTGGGCGGTGCCGCCGCGCAGCCCGGCCTTCGCAGCGCCACTGTTCGGCTCGACGGACTGGACCAGCAGCCCCTCCTGCACCGGCAGGCTCAGCGCCTGCGCCACCGTCTGGGTGATCTCGGCCGACCCGATCCCGACGTACGGATGGGAGTACGAGCCGCGCGCGAGCAGGTCGGGCAGAACCTTCTTGGCGCTGTTGATCGGGATGGCGAAGTTCAGACCGGCCGGCGCGCCGTTCGGCATCAGGCCGAGCGTGTTGACGCCGATTACCTCGCCGCGGGCGTTCAGGAGCGGCCCGCCCGAGTTGCCGGGGTTGATCGCGGTGTCGGTCTGGATGGCATTGACCAGCACCCCATCCCCCTCGGGCTCGCTCACCGATGGTCGCCGCGAGCTGACGATGCCGCTGGTGACCGTGCCTTCCAGGCCGTACGGGTTGCCGATCGCGATGGCCTGCTCGCCGACCTGGATCTGGTCGGAATCCCCGAGCTGCATCACCTTCAGCACGTGCGCCGGAATACTTGCCTTGATGACCGCCAGGTCGAAGCGCGGGTCGCGCCCGACCAGCTCGGCCGGGATGGTCCGCCCGTTCGAGAGCGTCACGTCGAGCCGATTGGCGTCGGCGATGACGTGGTTGTTGGTGAGGATGTGGCCCTGATCGTCGATCATGAAGCCCGAGCCGGCGCCCTGCGGCTGAGGCTGCGAGCGGTTGCCGGGCTGGACCGCCGAGCTGATGACCGTCACGACCGAGGGGCGCCAGTCGCGGTAGACGCGGATCACGTTGTCGGTGGAGGTTGCCTGCTGCACCGGCGGTTGGGCGGCGGGCTGCGCCGGGGCAGCCTGCGCGACGGGTGCGGCCGGTACGGCGCCGCCGGGATTGCTCTGCGCCACGGACGCCGGCGCGGTGGGCGCGGGTGCCTGTGCGGCGGTCGTCGGCGCCTGGGCGGCGGGCGCGCCGGTGGCCGTACTCGCCGCCGGGGACGTGGCGGCCGGCGCGGTCGCGCTCGGGGTGGACGTGCCGGTGCGCAGGACATCGCAGCCGGCCGCCAGGACGAGCGTGCTCGCGGAGCTGACGACGGCGATCACGATCAGGCGGAGTGTCTGCATCGGGGGAGCCCTTCCTGTGAGTCGATGCGCCGCGGTCTGCCGTGGGAATGGCGCATGCGAGCACGTGGTTCTGCTGCCGGCGGACACCGAGCGACGCCGGGCCTCTCGCAGGAAGTCTGCCACGCGGCGCGTCCACATTGGGCGATATTCGGCCCCCGGCGGAATCAGGCGCGAGCGGCGCGATAGCGGAGCAGCAGCCAGCGGACGCCGATCGCCAGCGCGCCCAACGCGACCACGTTGATGAGCGGGTCGAGCGGATTGCGGTAGCGCGGGACCGCGCCGACCACGGCCGCGTGGACGAGCAGCAGGCCCAGCACGACGAACGACACGGCGAGGACCGGCCGCCACGGCCGATGGAGCGCCGCGAGCACCGTCCCGACCAGGAACAGGACGATCAGCGGGATCGCGAGCTGCTTCGGGTGGTACAGGCCGTCCACGGCGGCGATGCGGTCGAAGGACGCCTCCTGCTCGGGCGTGGCCGGACCGATGAAGCGGGCCAGCGGCCCCCGCCAGTTGCGGCTTTGCCAGAGATCCCACTGGAAGCGCAGCGTCGAGTCGATCGAGCGGTCGTCGGCGCTGGCGATCTCCCAGGTGTCGTCGAGTGTATTGCGAGCGTAGACGAGCGGCCGGGAGAGGATCGCACGGATCGCAATGTCGCGCATCGCCCGGTCCGCGCGGGTCTGCGACCAGCGCGTCTGGTCGCGGATGCGGTTGAAGATCCCCAATCCGGTCACGTCCTTGTTCGGGCGGCTGATCTTATCCTCCATGTTCTGCTGGATGATCTCGCGCGCCTCCTTCATCTTCGGATCGTCGTCCACGGCCACGACGAGCGGATCGAGGAACGAGAACTCGCCGCGATGGATGATCGCCGTGTACGTGACGAGATTCTGGCCGGCCGCGCCGGAGGTGGTGAAGGCGCCGTGGACGGCGTAGTTGCGGGCCATCCACGGGACGGTGACGATCCCGAACGCCAGCAGCGCCAGCGCCGACTTGCCGAGTGCCTGGCGCCACGAGCGCGTCACCAGCAGCAGCATGACCGGCGCGACCAACAGGACCGCCTGCCCCGCCGAGCGCGTGAGCGCACCCAGCCCGATCGCGACGCCGACGCCGATCCACGGCCACCAGGCGGGGCGCCGCAAGCCGAGCAGGATCAGGAACACAGCGGTGGTGTTGAAGAACGTGTACACCGCCTCGGTCATCAGGAAGTGCTCCCAGCGCATCGTCGGGCCGGCGATGGCCGCGAGGATGGCCGCGAGCGCCCCCGACCAGCGCCCGACCGCGACCGAGGTCGGCCCCCAGGCGAGCCGCGCGATGCCGTAGGTAAGCGCCACGACGGTCGCGCCGAGGACGTGCTGGAGGACGATGACCGGCACGAAGCTCGGGCCGAAGGTGACCTGGCTGGCGTACAACAGCCACGAGTAGAGCGGCGGGCGCTTCAGCGTGAGCGTGAAGCCGCGCCCGTTCAGGAAGTCGTAGACGGGCTGGAAGTACTGGAGGGAGTCGCCGCCGATGAAGACCGGCGCCCACGCGACGTACAGCATGCGCAGGACGAGCGCGAGCAGGAACACGCCGGCCGCGATGCGGACGTCGATGCTCGCCAGCAGCCGCGCGAGGAGCCCGTGGCGGGCGGCCGGCGCCGGCCCGACTGCTGCCCGGTTCGGCGCGACCGACGCCGCTGGCGCGTATTCCACCGAAGTCTGGGCAGCCGACTGCATGGTGGCCTTTCGGGGAACGTTCGGGGCATCGCCGCGTCCGGTTTTGGCCGCGATGGCCCGGGCTGCGAGCGCGGTGCGGGTTCACGCCGGCTGTGGGCACGCCGCCTGCGACGCGGCGGAGCATAGCCACGGCTCCACCGGCGAGTCAAGCATTGGCGCTTGCGACCTGGGACGGCGCCGCGCGGGCGCGCGTAGGCGATACGGACAGACGGGAGACACGCATGACATCGGGTGACGAGAGCTACGCCGACCAGCTTGGTGACGTGCTCCGGAAACGCGACCCCGGCGCCCTGCGCGACTTCCTCGTGCTCCAGGCGGGGCGCTACGGAGACGACCGCCAGGTCGCCGAGATCGAGGCCCGAAGCGACGACGAGATCACCACGCTGCTGCACCGGATGATCGTCACGCGGCCGGACCTCGAAGCGCTGCATGCCGACAGTCGAAGCTGGCTGGCCGAGCGCGGCTCACTGCCGCCGGATCTGCCCGAGTCCGTCCGACGGCGCACCGGACGGTCGCCCGGCGCGACGCGGCAGCAGCCTCGGAAGCACCGGCCACGTCCAAAGCAGTGATTGCCTCTCGCGAGGTGGCGATACTCTCGCGCCGACCGGACAGAATGCAGCGGCATCATCTGCCCGCGCGCTACACTTTCGTGCAGGCGAGTCGCGCGCCGTTCGTCCCCGGATGTCTGCCTCGCGCGACGCGGTGGACCATTCTTTCTTGAGCGTCGCAGACGTGGCGGCGCATAGGTCGTCGGCCGCAGTCGGGAGGTGTCGTGCTCGCGCGGAGGATCGCACGTCGCCTGATTGTGCCGGCCGCGTACGCCGTGGTGGCCGTGCTGCTGGTCACCGGCCTCTGGCCGCACGTCGCGCCGCGCCTGACGTCGCTCGGCACGGGTGCGACGACCGCGACCGCGCCACGCTCGACCGGCGGATCGGACCGGGTCGCCTCGAACGAGTACGACGCGTCCGATGGGCAACCCACCGACGAGATGCAGGTGGCCATCGAGAGCGTGCGGCGCTTCAGCGACGAGCCGTCCCTCCAGCTCGAGGGCGGCCTCCGCACGGACGGAGGCGACCGCCGCGCGTACTACTACCTAGAATCGGTCCGGATCGAGCGCGGCGAGGACGTCTTCAAGGTCGATGCCGCCACCGACGAGGTGATCGAGGCCACGTTCCGCAGCCGACTCACCTCGACGCTCGTGCCGCTCGATCTGTCGTTCGACGACGCGGCGTGGCTGGCCGAGCGGTACGCGCGCGCGCGCTTCGCGGGCTTCGAGGCGCTGGCGCTCGTCGATCGCGCGACGCGGCCCAACGACACCGTGCCGGTCTACAGCTTCAAATGGACCCGGGTCGCGACGTCGGGCGCCGAGCTGCCGCTGTCAGTGTCCGTGGCAGTCTCGTCGAGTAGCGGTGAGGTCATCTGGTACCTGGCCCAGCGGGACCCCCTCACGGTCGACGTCATGCCGACCGTCACGCGCGAGCGGGCGATCGAGACGGCGCGGAACTGGGTCGGCGACCGCGATCTCCGCTGGGACACGTCCGTGCCGTCCGCCGTCCGACTTCAAGTCCTTTATGACGACGACGACGAGCAGCAACTCGTCTGGAGCATCTCGTTCAGCGGCGGCGCGGGCGCCGAGCGGCCGAGCCTGCGCCTGCTCGTGGACGCGCACAATGGCCGGATCCTAACACCGGCCTCATAGCCAGTGGGAGGTGGCCGTGAGGCCGCCGCGCCACTGCCGTGCGTCCGGCGCGTCGCCGTCGTCCGACTCGCGGGCTTCGCGCGCCGGTCGCAAGCCGGACGACGGGATCGGTTAGCGGCGCCCCTGGCGGGCTCGCCGCGCCCGGCGGTACGCCTCGACGTCGGTGGTGGCGAGGAAGTGCATCCTCCCCAGGCGATGCGATGCCAACCGACCGTGCTCGATCAGCCACCGCACGCTGCGCGGCTGCAGCTCCAGCCGCTCGGCGGCGGCGTTCACGGACAGGAACCCCGGCGCCCCGATGGCGACGCGCGGCCCCCGTCGTCGCGCCCCGCGGCCTCGCAACGCAACGAGGTTGGTGCGCGGCCGGACCGGACCACATTCTTCACTCGGCAGGAGGGAAAGCTGACTCATCGTACCCCCAGACAGGCGCGGGCATGCATCTTGCCCGTCTCAACAACGCCCAATCGATACCCTCGACCGAGCCGCGACACCATGCTCAATTGTACCATATTTGGGCGCAGTTATGGGGTCGCGACCAGATAGAACGCCACGCTTCGAGCGACTCGTCTCACCCTTCACACTGGCGCGTGCGAAAGGTGAGACGAGTCGCACTTTCGCGCGGACGCACGCCTGTCTGGTGTCGCGGGAGCTCCGACCCGCTCACTCGTTGCGGACGGTCGGATCGTCGGCGTCCAGGTTGCGGAGTTTCGTCGGCCGAATGGCGATCTCCTCGACCGCCGCCCGCGCCGGCATTGAGGTCACGGAGACCGCCGCCGCGATGTCCTCGGGCCGGAGTATGGCCGCGCGCAGCTCGGCCGGGGGAACCGATCGGATACATCGTGCGTCTCCCCATGTACCGAGCGCCGCCCGCCCGCCTCGGCCGCGCCACTGTCGCGGCCTCGCCGCGCGGCTGCTACGCTCACTCGGCACACCAGCTTGGAGGATCGCCATGCGCCACCTGACGGCACTCTTCTCGCTCCCCCTGCTCGGAGCGACGCTGCTCCTGGCCGGATCGCCGTCGATGGGCCACGCCCAGCAGGACATGCGCTCGACGGTCGGCGTGGTGGGCGAGGGCCGCGTCACCGTCCAGCCGGATATTGCGAACGTTGCCCTCGGCGTCGAGGGGACCGCCGGCACGATCGCCGAGGGCCAAGCCGACGTCTCGAATCGCATGCAGGCGATCCTCGGCGTGCTCGATGCCAACGGCGTCTCGCGCGACGACGTCAGGACCAGCCGGCTCGGCGTGGCCCCGATCTACGACCAGCGCGATGCGAGCCAGCTTCGCGGCTACCGCGTCAGCAACTCGGTCCAGGCCAAGATCCGCGACCTCAACGTGGTCGGCCCGATCGTCGAGGGAGCCACGGCGGCCGGCGCGAACCGCGTGGATGGCATCAGCTTCGGCCTCGCAGATCCATCCACGTCGAAGGACCAGGCGCGCGCCCAGGCCATGGCCGACGCCCGCCAGAAGGCCGAGCAACTCGCGGGCATCGCCGGCATGCGGATCGTCGGCGTGAAGTCGATCGCGGAGGCCGACCCCGCCGCCGCGCCGGTTCCGGCCGCCCGTCAGGCGGCGGCACCGATGGCGGCCGGCGCGCCGCCGCCGATCGAGCCGGGCACCCAGGAGGTACGGACCCAGGTCTCCGTGACGTACATCATCGAGTAGCCAGGCCATCGACTGCCGGACGGTCAGCGTCGGTTGCCCGGCTCGTCGTAGTACTCCAGCCGCCGGCGGCTGACGAACGCCTGCACCTCGGCCGACGACACGCCGTACCGGCGCAGCGTGTGGCGCACGAACTCCAGCCCGGCTTCGAGCTCCGGGCGGACCACCTCGTCGGCGCCGGCCAGGCGAATCCGACGCGGCCCGTCGCCGCCCGGCGACCGCGCCACGATGTCCAGTCCCGCGTTCATCTTGCGCGCCTGCTGGACGATCCGGCTGGCGGTCGGGCTGTCCGGCACGGACACCGCCAGCACGCGGGCGCGCTCCAGCCCGGCCTGTTCGAGGACGTGCGGATTCGCCGCGTCGCCGAACAGAACACGGACGCCGCGTGCCCGAAGCGCGCTGGCGACCGGCGGCGCGTACTCGATCACGACGTAGCCGAACCCGCGCCGGTCGAGCGCCCCGGCCAGCTCCTGGCCCACCCGCCCGAATCCGCAGATGACGGTGTGCTGGCTGAGCGCGCGGCCTTGCCAGCCTTCGAGCACAACCGGCGGCTCGGCGAAGACCCGCGCCAGCAGCGGCACGCGGGCGAACGCCGCCAGGATCGTCCCTTCGAGGCGGAGCAGGAGGGGCGTCGCCACGATCGTGACTAGCGCGCCCGCGAGGGTCAGGTTGTAGAGGTAGTCGTCGATCAGGCCGTCGGTGCGGCCCAGCCCGGCCAGCACGAACGAGAACTCGCCCATCTGCGCCAGCCCCAGCCCGACCAGCAGGGCCGTCCGCCCGCCGTAGCCGAGCAGTCGGATGCCCGCGACGATCAGCGTGATCTTGCCGAGCGTCACCACCGCGACGACCAGCAGCACCGCCCCGACGTTGTTGAGCAGGAAGAACGGGTCGAGCAGCATCCCGACCGAGACGAAGAAGAGCGTGGCGAAGAGGTCGCGGATGGGCTGGATCTCGCCGACCGCCTGCAAGCTCAGCTCGGACTCCGAGACGACGATGCCGGCGAGGAACGCGCCGAACGCGAGCGACAGGCCGAAGAACTGCGTCGTGAGCGCCGTGCCGAGCGCGAGCACGACGATGGCGAGCAGGAACAGCTCGCGCGAGCCCAACCAGGCGACGTAGTTCAGGATCGTCGGGACGATCCGCACCCCGAAGAAGAGCGTCGCGACGAGCAGGATGGCGGCGGTCGCCGCGGCCCACGCGAGATCCGTCACCAGGCTTTCGCTCGGGCGCACGAGCGCCGGCAGGATGACCATCATCGGCACGAGGCTCAGATCCTGCACGAGCGCGAAGCCGACCGTGATGCGACCGTGGAGGCTGCTGGTCTCCCCGCGCGCCGCCAGCAGCTTGATCGCGACCACCGTGGACGAGAGCGCCGTCAGGCCGCCGAAGAAGATCGACTGGCCGAGCGTCAGCCCGAGTAGCGGCCCGACCGCCGCGCCGAGGGCGATGCTCCCGAAGATCTGCACGACGCCGCCGACCATCGCGACTCGCCCGACGCGCCGCAGCTCGGCGATCGACAGCTCGGCGCCGATCGCGAAGAGGAGCAGCGCGACGCCGCCCTCCGCGAGCACGTGCAGGTTCGCGTAGTTGCCGACCGGACCGGGCGTGAACGGGCCGATCAGGACGCCGCCGATCAGGTAGCCGAGGATCACCGGCTGCCCGAGCCGGACGGCCACGCTGCCGCCGATCAGGCCCGCCGCGACGGCGAGGACCAGATCGACGAGGAGGGCTAGCTCGCCCATGCGGCCTCAGCGGGCATGGGCGGCGCCTCGGGGCAGGCCGGGCGGGTAGAGAGCGGCGCCACCGGCCGCGCCAGGCTCGGCGTCACCGGCCACGCCGGTACGTCACGCCAGCACCTCGTTGCGGTCCTCGAGTTCGGCCATGGCGCGGGCGCGCAGATCGGCGAGCTCGCCCTTCTTCAGGGCGTCCAGGACGTCGAGGTAGGCGCGAGCGGTTTCGAGGCGCGGCAGGATCACGTAGTCGGCGCCCGCCTCGTACATCTCGCGCGCCCGCGGCAGCGTCTCGGCCGAGAGGATGACCCGGGCGTCCGGATTGAGGTGGCGGATCTGCTTGAGCAACGTCACGTTGTCCGTGCCGCGCAAAAAATCCTCGGACACCGTCGAGATGACCACCTTGGCCTTCTCGACGCCGGCGTGCTCTAGCGTGTCCAGGCTGCTGATGTCCCCGTAGATGATCGGGACGTCCATCTCCTTGAGCTGCCGATGGACCTCGGGGCTGAAATCGACCACGAGGGTGTCCAGCTCCTTCTCGCAGCCGCGCGTCTCGTGGACGAGCGAGCTGGCGACGCGGTGGAACCCGAGCATGATGACGTCGTGGTGCGCGTGGCCGTCATCGCTGGCGTCCGTCGCTCGCATCCGCTCGGGCAGCCCCGCCCGCTTGAGCAGCGCCACGACGCGCTGGGCGAGGCCGTGGTTCGCCATCACCATGTAGGTCGAGACGGTTGAGGTAATCACGACCGTCAGCGCCACGATCGACGCCACCTCGCGGCCGACGTGCCCGAGCGCCAGGCCGAGCGCCACGATCACCAGGCCGAACTCGCCGGCCTGGGCGAGCGCGATCGAGCACAGCGACCCGACCCGCGAGCCGTAGCCGCTGGCGTAGAGGACCGGCAGCACCGTGACGAAGCGCGTGGCGATCACGAACGCCGAGAGGGCGACGGCCGTCAGCACGACCAGGACCGAGTCGATCTGGAGCTGCATGCCGAGCGAGACGAAGAACAGGATGACGAAGAAGTCGCGCAGGCTGCGGATCTTGGCGACCACGTCCAGGCTGTACGGGAACGCCGAGAGGGTCACGCCGGCGATCAGCGCGCCCATCGCGATCGAGAAGTTCGCCAGGATGCCGAGGTAGCCGACGATCAGGCACCACGAGATGGCCGAGACGAGCACGATCTCCGGGCTCTTGGCGACGTAGCGGAAGAGCGTCGGCAGCACGAAGCGCGACATCAGGAGAGCGCCCACAACCAGGCCGAGCCCCGACACGAGCGAGGTCGCGATCGGCATGAGCGACGGGTTGGTCAAGTTCGGCTGGACCGCCAGCACGACGATCGCGAGGATGTCCTGCATGAGCAGGATGCCGAGGGTCAGCCGCCCATCGACCGTGTCGAGCTCGCTCTTGTCGGACAGCAGCTTCACGACGACCAGGGTGCTCGAGAACGCGGTCGCGATGCCGAGGTAGAGGGCGGGCAGCCCGGCGTAGCCGAGCAGCACCACGAAGCCCAGCGTCAGCGCGGCGCAGCCGGCCACCTGGACCGTCCCGACCATCGCGCCGACGCGCCCGGAGCTGACCAGCTTCTTGAGGTCGATCTCGAGCCCGACTATGAACATCAAGAAGGCGAGGCCGAGCTCGGACAGCTCGGCGATCTCTTCCTCGTTGTTGATCAGTCCGAGCACCGCCGGTCCGATCAGCAGGCCCGCGCCAATGTAGGCGAGCAGCAACGGCTGGCCGAGCAGGCGCGCGACGTAGGCCAGCGCGGTGGCGGCGATGATGGCCAGCGAGACGTCGACGAGGATGCCCCCGCCGGCGACGGACGCGGCAGCAACGCTGTAGGCGGAATCGATGACCGAGGGCGGGTCCGACATCCGGCAGATCCTTGCTGATGAATGGTCCCGAGGCATGCGCTCGCGGTGAGGCATGCGCTCGCGGTCATGACCATCATGTCCACGTTCGGGCCCGCGGGCAGCTTCGCGCGGCGCGAGGGGACGGGCCACACCGTACCACACCGCGAATCTCGTCGAAGGCGATCTCGCCCTCGAGCTGTTCGAAGTCGGTCAACAGACCTGTCATCCCGAAGCGTAGCGAGGGATCTCCTGCCTGTCCCATGCCGTACTTGAGGGCGACCGTCGTCGGGGGCTACCGTCGCGCGGCGCTCAGGCTCGCCGGGCTGAGGGATTGCGCGGGACGCCGAGCGCCGACCGGAGCCGGTCGAGGCCGAGCCGGATGCGCCCCTTCACGGTGCCGATCGGGAGGTCGAGCCGAGACGCGATCTCGCCGTGACTCAGTCCGCCGAAGTACGCCAGCTCGACCGCCTCGCGTTGCTCCGTGGGAAGCGCCCCCATGGCTTCGCTCGCCGCTTCGCTGTCTACGTTCGTGGTGGCCTGGGCGTGGACGTCGGTGGCATCCGCCGCCTCGAGCGCGTCGTCGAGGGGGCGCACCGGACGGCGCTGGCGGGTGCGCATGACGTCGATGGCGCGGTTCCGAACGAGCGTGAGCAGCCACGTCCTGGCCGAGCCTCGGGTGGGGTCGTACGTGTGTCCGGCCCGCCAGATGGCCAGGAAGGCCTCCTGCACGACCTCTTCGGCCTCGGAGGCATCGCTCACGATCCGGTAGGCGACGCCGAGCGCCTGACGATGGTACGCCTCGTACAGCGCATCGAGGTCGTCGAGCGCCGGGGACGGTGGGGCGCCCTTGTCAGTCGGATGTGCCCACGGCGCGGCAGCGGTCATGCGGTCGTGCCCGGTGACACGCGCCGCGCCGCGCCGCCTGACGGGACGTGACGAACAGCCATGTCGGTCGGCACACTCATCGGGAATCGCATGGCACTCGGCCTCACGTGGGCACCTGCGCACTCAAGATCGGTGCCGCGGATGGGGTGCGCGCGCCGGGGGCCGGTTCGACGGTGATCGCGACAGTCTTGCCGCGCGCGTCGCCGCTCAGCGCTATCGAGCCGTTCCCCGTCAGCGCCGTGCCGGCCGGTTCGGGCGGTTCGTTCGGCTCGATGAGCCACGCCTGGTAGACCCCGCCCGATGGGAGCGCCGGCATGTCGGCGAGCTGGAGCGACGCATCGCCCGAGCGGCGCACGAGGACCGTCACCGAGCCTTGCGGCGCCGAGCCCTGGAGCGGCCGACTCGCGACTACCTGGCTCGCGTCGAGCTGCTGCCCGATCGCGGCGGTGCCGGCGATCAGCGCCAGGAACAGCGCCGCAATCGGCAATACCCAGGCCGACCAATCCCGCCGTGGCGCTCCCGTTGCCTCGCGTCCGCCGCGGGCGGGGACAACCGTCAGCGGCCGAGCCGGCCGCTCCGGCGCGGTTAGCTCGGCCGCGCCGCGCGCGAGCAGGCGTTCCTTGAAGCCAGTCGGGGCCTCGCGTCCGGGGACGGCGAGCGGCAGCACCGCAACCGCGAGACGGTCCCCCTTGACGACCTGGCGGCAGCGAGCGCAGATGGCCAGGTGCCGCTCCGCCAGGATCAGCTCGTCGCCATCGAGGACGCCGAGGGCATAGAGACCGGCCAGCTCCTCGTCGCTGCGCCTGTGGTCCGGCGCGGCGGGGGCCGGTATGGTGAAAATCTGCCGCGCGTCGTCAATCACGGTCCCGTCCTGCTTCGCTAGGCCCTTGCTGGGCGGATACTACCACGGAAAAGGGGCGGCACGGCGGTGGAGATCCGCCGTGCCGCCCCACGGGAGCGCGCCGAGGAGGAGCGACGCGATCCCAAGAGGTAGGCCCTTTCGCCGCCGGGTGCGGAAGGGCCGTTCGGACGAGCACATCGCTCGCCCCTCCCTGGTGGTTAGCCCTGGTGTCCATTCGCGACCACGTCCCCGCGCATCGCGGCGTGCCGCGAGCAGACGCGGGAGTACGTGTCGGGAGTGTCCACAATGAGTACGCCGGCCCGTGCTGATCGGATCACCGCGAGCGCCCGAGAATCTGGCGGGGCGAACGGCAATGCCGCGCCCCGGGAGCAGGCCGGCGGCGGGCAGGCCGCCCGACGATCAGCCGGCGAGAACCCTCGCGCGCGCTTCGGGGGCGATCGGCTCGCGGCTCTTGATCGCGGCGAAGATCCGCTGGCGGAACCGCATGTCGCCGATCAGCACCGCGCCCACCACCCGGTTCTGCGAGAAGAACAGCCGCTGGTACGTCTTGTTGCGCGCGTCGAGCTGCTCGAACGACTCCAGCTCGGCGCCGCCCTCGGGCGTCATCCCGATCACCCGAATGTACGAGTCGAACAGCGTGCTCGAGTACATCGGGATATCCTCGTAGACCGTCCTGGTGCCGAGCATGTTCAGGGCGGCGGTCTTGCCGTGGCCGATGGCGTTGCCCCACGTCCCGAGCATGTTGCGCGTGCCGGTCGTAACGTCCTGGAACTCGGCGACGTCGCCGGCCGCGAAGATGCCGGGCACGCTCGATTCGAGGCACTCGTCGGTCAGGATGCCGTCGCCCGTCTCGACGCCCGTCCCGGTGACGATCTCGAGGTTCATGGTCATGCCCAGCCCGACGCCGAGCATCTGGACGTCGATGGCCTGTCCAGCCCCGGTGACGATCCCCGTGAGCGAGCCGTTCTCGCGGACCACTTCCTTGACCGTCTCGTGGTACAGCATGTGGACGCCGTGCCCCTGCACGATGTCGTCCACGAGCGCGCCGCCCTCGGGGTCGAGGACGCGCCGCAGGAAGTACGGCCCGCGAATGAGCCAGTACACCTCCAGGCCCTGCTCCCGCATGCCCTCGGCCAGCTCGTAGGCGATGTAGCTGCCGCCCGTGACGGCGGCAGCCTTCGACGCGTGGATGGCGTCGAGGATCCGCTCGGCGTCGTCGAAGTACTGGAAGTTGAACAGGTTCTTGGCGCCCTCGGCGCCGGGCACCTTGAGCGGGTTCGGCCGGCCGCCGGTCGCGACCAGCAGCGCGTCGTACGGCAGCTCGCGGCCGTCCGCGAGCGCGACGACCTTGCCGTCTGGGTCGATGTTCGCCGCGCGCGTTTCGAGGAGGAGATTGATGCCGCGCTGCGCGTGCTGCTCGACGGTGCGCAAGAACACCTTCTGGCGGGGGGTCTTGCCCTTGATGAACGGCGGCAGCGCGACGCGATTGTAGAGCGGCCAGCGCTCGTCCCCGATCAGCGTGATCTCGCAGTCGGGGTCGTTCTTCCGCAGCGTCTCGGCGCAGGTCGTGCCGGCCGCGCCGTTCCCGATGATCACGAACCGCTTGCTTCGCTCGGCCACTGCTCCTCCGCCCCTGCCCCTCCGACTGCTGCCGCGCGCCACACGCCTCGAAGGCCACGGTGCCGGAGGACGGTGCCCGAGGCGGGTGGCAAACGGTGGCCCCGCCACTCGGAGTATATACCCTCCGCTCCGACGCCACGAGCGTTCCCCGGCCGCTATACTCGAAGGGCATGGCCCCGAATCACCCGGCCCCGCTGACCGCGCCCGCGACGCCCCCGGATCACCTCACGCGCCATCCGGCCTACCGAGCGGGGCTGGAGTGGCTCTACGGCCTGTCGCCGAACGTCCGGACCGCCGCCGAGGTTGTGGCGGACCACCCGCGCAAGCTGCCGCGCATGCGGGCGCTGCTCGACCGCCTGGGCCGGCCCGACCGCGCATTCGCGAGCGTGCTCGTCGCCGGCACCAAGGGCAAGGGCTCGACGGCGGCGATGCTCGACTCGATCCTGCGCGCCGCCGGGCGGGCGACCGGCCTCTACACCCAGCCGCATCTGCTGACCTGGCGCGAGCGGACGAAGTTCGGCGGCCACCCGATCGACCTGGACGAGGCGGCGGGACTGTTGCCGGTCGTCAGGCATGCCGTCGAGGCCACCGAGCGCGAGCGCCCGGACCTCGGCGCCCTCACGACGTTCGAGGCGGGTACCGCACTGACGTTCCTGGCCTTCGCCAACCACGGCGTCGAGCTGGCAGTCGTGGAGGTCGGGGTCGGCGGCGCGCACGACTCGACCAACGTCCTCGACCCGCTCGTCTCGGCGATCGCGACGATCAGCCACGACCATACGGCGACGCTCGGCACGACCCTCGAAGCCATCGCGCGCGAAAAGGCGGGCATCCTGCGCGCCGGGCGGCGGGCCGTCGTCGGGCCGCAGCCGCCGGCGGCGCTCGCCGTCATCGACGATGTCGCGGCGACCTTGCATGCCACGATCGAACGGGTCGGACGCGAGTGGCGGTGGCGCTCGACCGACGCCGAGCCGGCCACTGGCCGCTTCACGGTGACGGGGCCGGGCGTCCAGCTCGACGACCTGGCGACGCCGCTCGTCGGCCGCCACCAGCGCGACAACGCCACCCTGGCGGTAGCGGCGGCCTGGGCGCTGTGTGGGTCGCCCCCACCCCCACCCCCATCCCCGCCGTCGTGCCCGCCGACGCCGCCCGCCGGCGGCGCCGGCGCCGGGCACCGCAACCGGCCGCGTGAACGCCGTGCGGCGGCCTCCGGACCGCGTGGCCCCGGGAGGCGCCGACCACCCCCGTA
>Ga0136611_10000686_pt1 | contig 22782 bp, 23 predicted proteins | sample AntDrymUQ2232306_2_FD_106645 | JGI IMG/M metagenome (GOLD analysis project Ga0136611, IMG submission 106645) | Polar desert sand microbial communities from Dry Valleys, Antarctica - metaG UQ223 (23.06) | ecosystem: Environmental > Terrestrial > Soil > Desert | place: Antarctica: Dry Valley...
CAACCTCTCGATCGCAGATCAGGTGGCCGAGGTCGACAAGGTCAAGCGCTCCGAGTCGGGGATGATCGTCGAGCCGCTGACCCTGCGGCCCGACGACTCCGTCGCGGACGCGCTCGAGCTGATGGAGCGCTACCACATCTCCGGCGTCCCCATCACCGACGACGTGGGCCTGCTCGTCGGGATCCTGACCAACCGCGACCTCCGCTTCGAGTCGAATCTCCGCCAGCCGGTCTCCGCGCTGATGACCGCCGAGGGGCTCGTGACCGCGCCGGAGGGCACGACCCTGGACGAGGCGAACGCGATCCTGCACCGGCACAAGATCGAGAAGCTCCCGGTGATCGACGGGGAGGGGCGACTGCGCGGCCTGATCACGGTCAAGGACATCCGCAAGCGAATCGAGTTCCCACTTTCGACCAAGGACGAGCAGGGACGCCTGCGGGTCGGCGCGGCGGTCGGTGTCGGCCCGGACGCGCACGAGCGGGCCGGTGCGCTCGTCGCCGCCGAGGTCGACGTGCTCGTGGTCGACACGGCGCACGGCCACTCGCGCTCCGTCGTCGAGATGGTCAGGCGGGTCAAGTCCGACTGGGACGTGCAGGTGATCGCGGGCAACATCGCGACCGCCGAGGCGGCGGAGGCGCTGATCGACGCGGGCGCCGACGCGATCAAGGTCGGGATCGGACCGGGCTCGATCTGCACGACGCGGGTCGTCGCCGGGGTGGGGGTGCCCCAGATCACCGCGGTCTACGACTGTGCCGAGGTCGCGCTGCGCCACGGGGTGCCCGTGGTCGCCGACGGTGGCCTCACCTCGTCCGGCGACCTCGCGAAGGCGATCGCCGCCGGCGCGGACACGGTCATGCTCGGCTCGATGCTCGCGGGCGTCGACGAGAGCCCCGGCGACGTGATCCTCGTCCAGGGCGAGCGCTTCAAGGAGTACCGAGGGATGGGCTCGCTCGGCGCGATGAAGGCGCGCTCGTTCTCCAAGGACCGCTACTTCCAGGGCGACGTCGAGGACGTGGACAAGCTCGTCCCCGAGGGGATCGAGGGTCGCGTTCCGTACAAGGGGCCGGTTCAGGCAATCCTCTACCAGCTCGTCGGCGGGCTCCGACAGGCGATGGGCTACTGCGGCGCCCCGACCGTCGAGGCGATGAAGCTCGAGACGCGCTTCGTCCGGATCACCGGAGCGGGACTGCGGGAGAGCCATCCGCACGACGTCACGATCACCAAGGACTCGCCGAACTACCGGAGGCAGTGATGGGCCAGGTCGTCCCCTTGCCGCTCCCCGAGGCCGTCCCCGAGGAACGGCCCGTGCTCGTGCTCGACCTCGGCGGCCAGTACGCGCAGCTGATCGCGCGCAGGGTGCGCGACGCTCGCGTCTACTCCGAGCTCGTCCCACACACGCTGACCGCGGCCGAGGCGCGTCGCCGCAACCCGCGCGCGCTGAACCTCTCCGGCGGCCCGGCCTCCGTGTACGCCGAGGGAGCACCGAAGATCGACGAAGGCCTCTACGAGCTCGGGATCCCCACGCTCGGGATCTGTTACGGCGCCCAGCTGATGGCGCTCGACCTCGGCGGTGAGGTGGCGCGCACGGGAGCGTCCGAATTCGGGAAGACCGAGCTGGACGGTGGCTCCGGCGCGCTCTTCAGCGGGCTTCCCGACGCGCAAACCGTCTGGATGAGCCACCGCGACACGGTCACGGCGCCACCCGCCGGCGCCACGATCACCGGTCGTTCGGGCTCGACGCCGGTCGCGGCCTTCGAGGACGCGGAGCGCGGCCTCTACGGCGTCCAGTTCCACCCCGAGGTCGTGCACACGCCCTACGGGCAGGACGTGCTCAAGAACTTCCTCTACGGGGTCGCGAACGCGCCGCCCGCCTGGACGCCTGCCGCCGTGATCGAGGAGCAGGTCGAGCGGATCCGGGCGCAGGTCGGAACGGAGCGGGTGATCTGCGGCCTCTCGGGCGGGGTCGACTCCGCGGTCGCTGCTCTCCTCGTCTACAAGGCGATCGGCGATCAGCTCACGTGCGTCTTCGTCGACCACGGGTTCATGCGCGCGAACGAGGCGGAGCAGGTCGTGGAGACCTTCGGCGGTCACTTCCACGTCCCACTCGTCCACGTCCAGGCGCAGGAGCGGTTCCTCGCGAAGCTCGAGGGGATCGAGGAGCCAGAGGAGAAGCGCCACCGGATCGGGGAGGAGTTCATCCGGGTCTTCGAGGACGAGGCGGCGAAGCTCGGAGCCGTCAAGTTCCTCGTCCAGGGAACCCTCTACTCCGACGTGATCGAGTCCGGCGGCACCGACGGCGTCGCCGCGAAGATCAAGTCGCATCACAACGTGGGCGGCCTGCCCGACGACATGGACATGGAGCTCGTCGAGCCGTTGCGTCTGCTCTTCAAGGACGAGGTGCGGCGCGTCGGCGAGGAGCTCGGGATGCCGGAGCGGATGGTCTGGCGCCAGCCGTTCCCGGGCCCTGGGCTTGCGATCAGGATCATCGGCGAGGTCACGAGCGAGCGCCTCGAGATCCTCCGCGCAGCGGACGCCGTCCTCCAGGAGGAGGTCCGCCGGGCCGGGCTCTACCGCGACCTCTGGCAGAGCTTCGCCGTCCTCCCGGCGATCAAGTCGGTCGGCGTCCAGGGCGACGAGCGCACCTATGCCTATCCGATCGTGATCCGCGCGGTCACCTCCGAGGACGCGATGACCGCCGACTGGGCGCGGCTTCCGTACGACCTGCTCGAGACGATCTCCAGCCGGATCATCAACGAGATCCCGGGGATCAACCGCGTCGCGCTCGACATCTCGTCGAAGCCGCCCGCAACCATCGAGTGGGAGTGACGATCGAGTGGGAGTGACGATCGTGGGAAGAGCGCTGCAGTAGGGTCGGCCGCGTGCTCCGCGACCCGATCAAACGAAACACCCTCCTCCTCGCGTCGCTCCTGACCTGCCTGTCCGGGATGGTTCAGCTGGTCGTCGCGGTCTCGACGCTGACGCTCGTCCTCGTGACCGGCATCGAGAGCATTCTCGGACTCGGCCCCGCGATCTTCCTCGCGGCCGGAGCGCTCGTGGCCTTTCCGGCCGGGAAGTCGATGGACCGGGTCGGCCGCCGGCCTGTGCTCGCCGCCGGGTCGGTCGCCGGAATCGTCGGCTGCTGTGTCACGGCCGGCGGCTGCGCCTTCGACTCCGCGGCGCTCGTGATCCTGGGATTCGCGCTCGTCGGCGCCTCGCAGGGCACCGTCCTCCTGGCGCGCGCCGCCGCCGCCGACCTCTACGCGCCCGAGCGGCGCGCCCGCGGGATCTCGCTCGTCCTGCAGGGCGCGCTCTTCGGCGCTGCCCTCGGCCCGCTCGTGTTTCGCCCGCTCCTCGCCGGGAAGGCGCTCGAGCTCGACGCGCTCGTCGTCCCCTACCTGGCCGCCGCCGGGATCATGGGAATCGGACTGCTGCTCGTGCTCGCGATCCGCCCCGATCCGAAGGAGATCGCGGCCCGCTGGCACGATCCCGAGACGGCGGCGCCTGCCGCCCCGCTCCGAGAGATCCTCCGCCGGCCCGGAGTCCGCGAGGGCCTCGTCGGGGCGATCGCGAGCTTCGCGGTCATGGTCGGGGTGATGAACCTGACCGGCTACGTGGTCGTCGGCCACGGCCACCACCAGTCGGACGTGTTCGACGTGATCAGCGCCCACATCGTCGGGATGTACGCGCTCGTGCTCGTGATCGGGAGCCTGATCGACCGGTTCGGCCGCCGGCCTGCGGTCGTCTCCGGTCTCGCCGTGATGGCGGTCTCGTGCCTCGGCCTCGTCTGGGCGGAGAGCGTCGTCTGGAGCTCGGTCGCCCTCTTCGGGCTCGGCCTGGGCTGGAACATCTCCTACGTTGGGGCAGCGACGATCCTCGCGGACGCCGCCTCGCCCGCCGAGCGGGGTAAGCTCCTCGGCTTCACCGACCTCGTCTCGAGCGCGACCGGGGCCACGCTCGCGCTCCTCGGCGGAGTGGCCTACACCGAGATCGGGATCACGGCGCTCGCCCTTGGAGCGACGGCTTTCGTCGTCCTGCCGGGACTCTGGATCTTGCTACAATCCACCGCCGGCGGACGCTCTGTCCGCCCTCTTTCTGTGAGATGACGACCAGCCTGTGAGGACGACGCGAGACTCATGCCCGTGAAAACTTGGACAGCGAAGCCCGGTGAGATCACCCGTAACTGGTGGGTCGTCGACGCCGAGGGCAAGACGCTCGGCCGGCTCGCGACGCAGATCGCGGACACGCTGCGCGGGAAGAACAAGCCCGAGTACACGCCGCACGTCGACACGGGTGACTTCGTCGTCGTCGTCAACGCGGAGAGGATCGCGGTGACCGGCCAGAAGCTCGACCAGAAGATGTACCACTCGCACTCCGGCTATCCGGGTGGCCTTCGCTCGCGGACGCTGCGCACGCAGCTCGAGCGGCGCCCCACAGAAGTGCTGCGCAAGGCGGTCAAGGGGATGCTTCCCCGCAACCGGCTCGCGCGCCAGCAGATCACCAAGCTGAAGATCTACGCCGGGCCCGTGCATCCGCACGAGGCTCAGGCGCCCCAGCCCTTGAAGGAGAACTAGTGGCAGAGCAGGCTCCGTCTCAGCAGGCGACGTATCTCGGCACCGGCAAGCGCAAGACGTCCGTCGCGCGCGTGATCCTGCGCCCCGGCGACGGGAAGACGTGGTTCAACGGCCGGACGCTCGAGGACTACTTCCCGCGGCTGACGCATCGGGCCGCCGCGCTCTCGCCCCTGAAGGTGGCTGGGCTCGAGGGCACATACGACATTCGCGTCCGCGTCCACGGTGGGGGCTCCACGGGCCAGGCCGGTGCTGTACGCCACGGAATCGCGCGCGCCCTCGTCGAGGTCGACCCGGAGCTGCGGATCCCGCTCAAGCGCGAGGGCTTCCTCACGCGCGACGCCCGGAAGGTCGAGCGCAAGAAGGCCGGACTGCACAAGGCCCGCAAGGCGCCCCAATTCAGCAAGCGCTGATCAGCAAGCGCCCGTTCTCGTAGCGCTAGTCGTCCCAGACCGGATCGTCACGTAGCGGCTCGACCTGCGGCCACGGCCGGCGCATCGTTCTGCGGTAGGAGACGACGCTGATCGTGAGATGGCTCGCCACGAGGCCGACCATGGCTCCGAGGAGCAGCCACGCCCCAGTGCGCCAGCCCCCCGCCGCGACGAACGCACCGACGAGGAGCAGGGCGGCGAACGCGACGTCGAGCTGGCGCCAGAGTCCGTCGAGGTGCACGACGGGAGAGTACTCCAGGGATCCCGCGGGCCTGCAAAGCGGCCGCTTCAGGGGTCTTCGCGCGACGTTCGTTCGCGGAAGCGGACGGGCGTCTTGCGCTGACAAAGTAGTGTCGCCGCCGTGTCTAGACGCTACTTCGGAACGGACGGCGTTCGTGGGATCGTCGGCGAGGGCCTCACCGTGGAGCTCGTCGAGCGCCTCGGCAAGGCGGCGACCATCTGGTCGGGTCGCGGCCGCGTCTTCGTCGGTCGCGACACGCGTGGCTCGGGCGAGGAGCTCGAAGAGGCGTTCGCCCGGGGCGTCGTCGCCGGCGGCGGGAGCGCGGTGCTCGCCGGCATCCTCCCGACCCCCGCCGTGGCCCTGCTCGCGCTCGACCTCGGCGTCGTGATCACCGCCTCGCACAACCCGCCCGAGTACAACGGCGTCAAGTTCTTTGACGGCGGCGGGAACAAGCTCTCGGACGCCTCCGAGGAGGAGATCGAGGCGCTGCTCGATGCGCCCGAGCGAGGTGGGGGCACGATCGACCGGGTCGACGTCGCCACCGACAGCTACCTCGAGCACGTCGTCGAGCGCTTCGGCACCGATCTCACCGGGCTCCGAATCGCCGTCGACTGCGCCAACGGCGCCTATGCGGGAACGGCGCCGGAGGCCTTCGAGCAGCTCGGCGCCACTGTCACGGCAATCGGGAACGACCCGGACGGGATGAACATCAACGACGGCTGCGGGGCGACCGACCTCGCGCTCCTCCAGGAGACGGTTCGTGCCGGTCGACACCACCTCGGGATCGCCTTCGACGGGGACGGCGACCGGATGCTCGCGGTCGACGGGAACGGAGACGCGATCGACGGCGACCAGATCCTCGCGATTCTCGCTCTCCACCTCGAGGTCGAGCTCGTCGCGGTGACCGTGATGACGAATCTCGGCTTCCACCGGCTGATGGAGGAACGGGGAATCCGGGTGGTGACGACGAACGTCGGTGACCGCTACGTGCTCGAAGCGCTGCGTCGCGAGGGGGGCGTGCTCGGGGGCGAGCAGTCCGGACACGTGATCTATCTCCGCGACCACGTCACCGGGGACGGGCTTACCGCTGCGCTCCTCCTCTGCGACGCGATTCGCGGCCAGACGCTCGCCGAGGCGGCCGCCGTGATGCCCCGCTACGCCCAGGCCAAGGAGAACGTCCGCGTCGGCAGCCGCGAGGCCCCGGAGGCGGCGCTCGCCGAGGCGCGCGACCTGAACGAGTCGCTCGAGGGTCGCGCCCGCGTGCTCGTCCGCCAGTCCGGGACCGAGCCCGTCGTGCGTGTTCTCGGGGAGGCCGAAACGGAGGCAGAAGCGGAGGAGCTCTGTGCTAGGATCGCCACGCTCGTACGGAGAGAGCTCGGCTAGTTCACGACGCTGTGGACTGAATCGCCGGGCTCTTACGCGTTTCCAGGCGCTGGTGCAGATATGAGATCGTAGGCAGTCGGCAGGGTGGCGCTTCACCGGAGGGTTTGGACGAGAGGAGCTCCAGGGTGTGCGGAATCATCGGATACGTCGGGCCGAGAGAGTGCAAGTCACTCCTGCTCGACGGGCTGGAGCGCCTCGAATACCGTGGCTATGACTCGGCGGGGATCGCGCTGCGCGAGGAGCACGGCCTCGAGTACGTCCGTGCCGTTGGCAACCTCCAGAACCTGAAGGTTCAGGCGGGCCCGAACGGCTCGACTGCGACTCTCGGGCTCGGGCACACGCGCTGGGCGACCCACGGCGGCGTCACCGAGGCGAACGCCCACCCGCTCGCCGGTTGCGACGGCACGAAGATGTCGATCGTCCTGAACGGGATCGTCGAGAACTATCGTGAGCTGCGCGCACGCCTCACCGAGGAGGGCCACGTCTTCACCTCCGAGACGGACGCCGAGACCGTCTCGCACCTGGTCGAGGCCACTACGACGGCGACCTCGCCGAGGCCGTGCGGAAGACATTCACCGAGCTCGAGGGCCATTTCACCTTCGTCGTGATCCACCACGATCACCCCCAGATGCTCGTCGCCGCTCGCCACCAGACCCCGCTCGTCGTCGGGATCGGCGAGGGCGAGATGTTCCTCGCCTCGAACGCGGCCGCCTTCCTCCGCGAGACGCGGATCGTCCAGTTTCCCGACGACGGCGACATCGTCACGATCACCCCCGCGGGCTCCGAGTTCACGCGCGCCGACGGCACCGCTGTCACGCACGATCCGGTCGAGCTCGACTGGGACGACGAGAGCGCCGAGAAGGGCGGCTACGAGACCTTCATGCTCAAGGAGATCTACGAGCAGGCGGAAGCGGTGGCGGAGACGATCGGCGACCGTGTGCGCCATGGCCGGCTCGTCCTCGACGGCCTCGGCCTCTCCGACGAGGAGGTGTGCGACCTCCGCCGGATCGTGATCCTCTCGGCGGGCACCTCCTACCATGCCGCCGTCGTCGCGCGGTACGTGATCGAGGAGTGGGCCCGGATCCCGGTCGAGCCGGACATCGCGTCGGAGTGGATCTACCGGAACCCCGTGCTCGACAAGCGGACACTCGTGATCGGGATCTCCCAGTCGGGCGAGACGCGCGACACGATCGAGGGGATGAAGCTCGCTCGCTCCATGGGCGCCCGCACCGTTGCGGTCACGAACATGATGGGCTCGCAGATCACACGTGAGGTCGACTCCGCGATCTATACCCGCTGCGGGCTCGAGGTCGGCGTCGCCGCCTCGAAGACGTTCACCGCGCAGGTCGCGCTCCTCTATCTCCTCGCGCTCAAGCTCGCCGAGGTTCGCGAGACGATGGACTCCGACGAGCGCGAGTTCATCCTCGATCAGCTCTACGAGCTGCCGGAGAAGATCGACCGCTTCCTCGACGGCGACCACCCGATCGAGGAGATTGCGGCCCGCTTCGCCGAGGCGCCCTTCTTCCTCTACCTCGGTCGCCATATCGGTCTTCCCGTCGCGCTCGAGGGCGCGCTGAAGCTGAAGGAGATCTCGTACATTCCGACCGAGGCCTACTCGGCGGGCGAGATGAAGCACGGCCCGATCGCGCTCCTCGAGGAGAACACGCCGGTCGTCGTCGTGGCCACGAACATCCACGTGTACGAGAAGATCGTCTCGAACATCCAGGAGGTGCGCGCTCGCGGGGCGCACGTGATCGCGATCGCGACCGACGGGAACGAGGACATCCAGCACCACGCCGACGACGTGATCTACGTCCCGAAGTCGCCGGCGTTCCTCCAGGCGGCGCTCGCGATCCTGCCGCTGCAGCTCCTCGCCTACCGGATCGCGCGGCTCCGCGGGCTCAACGTTGACCAGCCTCGCAACCTCGCGAAGACCGTCACCGTCGAGTAGCGCCTAACCCGCGTCGGACCAGTCGATCTCGGCGCTCCGCTCCAGCGGCCCGTAGGTGAAGGTCGTCCAGAGGCCGAGCGCGAGCAGCGGTAGGAGCAGCAGCAGGAGCGGTTGGACGAGCGCGATCGCGAGCCACACGACCGGGACTGCGCCGATCGCGCCCCAGCGGACGAGGCGATCCTGGCGCAGGGGACTCATGGCCTAGCTCGCCGAGCGGGCGCGGCGGCGCTCGCGCGCCTGGGCGAGCTCGTCCACGCCTGCACGGCCGCCGGCGGCCGCGAGGATCGCCTCGCGCACCGCGACCTCTCGCTCGCGCTCGATCAGCTCGGCCTCGAGGAGCGCGAGGACGTCGAGATCCTCGTGCTGCTCCCACTCGGACGCCTCGGCGGGCTCGGGGTCGGCGTCGAGCGGCGGCCGCTCGGTGCCGTAGTCGAGCCCGAGATGAGCACGAAGCCCAGTACCGAATTCGGAGATCTCAGTGGCGGGTTCCATACAGGCGAAGATGCCGGTCAGCGGGAGAAACTTGCGCCCGTCAGCATGATCTCGCCGCTCTCGACGAGCAGGGGGCCGTCGGCGGTCGTGACCTCGAGGCGGCCGTCGCTCGCGATCCCGGCGGCAACTCCGTCGACCCCGTCGACGCTGATCGCGCGGCCGCGCAGGAAGTCACGCTCTCCGAGCCCTTCCGCGATCGCGTCGATTCCGTTCGCGCGCCAGTCCTCGTAGCGATGCTCGAGCTCGAGCAGAAGTTCGGCGAGGAGGCTCGGACGATCGTGCTCGACTCCCGTGGCGAGGCGGAGCGAGCCGGACGGCAGCTTCGTTCCCGTGGGCAGGTCGTCCGGCTCCTGATTGACGTTGATCCCGATCCCGAGGACGACGGTGCCGTCGCGCAGCTCGGCGATCCCACCCGAGACCTTTCGCTCGGCAAGGACGACGTCGTTCGGCCACTTGACCTGCGCGCCGAGCCCCGTCGCCCGCTCGATCGCGATTGCCGTCGCGAGACCGGCGACCAGTGTCAGCTCGGCTACCCGTCGCGCCGCCGGCGGGCGGAGGAGCACGGAGACGAGAATCGAGCTTCCGAGCGGAGCCTCCCAGTTTCGGCCGAGGCGGCCGCGGCCGCCAGTCTGCTCCTCGCAGACTGCGACCGCGCCTTCGGGGAAGCCGGCATCCAGCATCCGCTGGGTCGTCTCGCAGCGCTCGAGATAGAGGTAGGGGCGGCCGAAGCGGCCCCGCAGCAGCGGCTCGACGGAGATCGGCGAGAGGTTCTCCACCAACGGACTCTACGCCGCAGTCCGGCGGGGTCAATCGGCGGGCGGCCGACGCAGCTGCTTCGTCGTCCCGCGCCGCTTCTTCGCGTCGAGCCGGCGCTCCTTGGCCGCCTTCGACGGACGCGTCGCGACCCGCGGGCGGTCGATCTTCAGCGCCGCCCGGAGCTGCTCCGCGAGCCGTTCGACCGCCAGCTCACGGTTGCGCAACTGGCTCCGCTCGTCCTGGGCGACCGCGCGCAGGGTCGGCCCCGCCTTCGCGGCGACGCGGCGCTTCTGCCCGTCCGTGAGCGCGGACGAGGCCTGGACGTCGAAGAGCGCCTCGACCCGGGTCTCGGACGTGTTCGCGTGCTGGCCGCCAGGCCCGCTCGAGCGTGAGAAGCGCAGCTCGATCTCGGCGAGCGGGAGCACGACCGAGCGACTGACCCGAATGGACTGACGGTCCATGGTGGCCATTCTGCTCGTCCCGAACGACGCGTCGCGCCAGCTGCCAGGACACGACCGGACGGCGCCAATAGACTCAGGCGCAATGGCGGCGATCCTGCTCGACGTGGACGGCGTCCTCCATGTCTCCGGCGAGCCGATCCCCGGCGCCGTCGAGGCCGTCAACCGACTTCGCGCCGTTGGTCATCGCCTGCGCTTCGTGACCAACAACTCGACCCGGTCCCGGGCCGCCCTGGCCGAGGAGCTGCGCGCGATGGGCTTCGAGCTCGAGGACGAGGAGCTGCAGACGACTCCGGTCGCGGCGGCCGTCGAGCTCGCGGGCAAGCGCGTCTACGCGCTCGTGATGTCTGCGATCGTGCCCGACCTGAAGGGTGTCGAGCTCGTAGGGGATACCGCCGACGCCGTTCTGATCGGCGGGTGCGACGAGACGCTCGAGCCGAACCAGGTCTTCAGCTACATGAACCTCGCGCGCGCCTTCACCGAGATCCAGGCCGGCGCCGAACTCTACTGCCTGCACAAGAACAAGTGGTGGCAGACCGCGCGAGGGCCGATGCTCGACGCAGGAACCTTCGTCGCCGGGCTCGAGTACGTGACCGGCGTCGAGGCGACGGTGTTCGGGAAGCCCAGCCCGGGCTGCTTCTCGGCAGCGCTCGCAGCACTCGACGCCGAGCCGGAGCTGACGTGGATGGTTACCGACGACCTCGAGCAGGACGTCGTCGGCGCGCAGCTCTTCGGGATGAAGACGCTGCTCCTCCGGACCGGCAAGTTCAGGCCCGACACGGTTGAGCGCTCGAGCGCCGTGCCGGATGCGATCCTCAGCTCGATCGCGCACGTGCCGGACTGGATCGACCGCAAGTACTGAAGTGAACGTCGGTATTGATCTGATCGAGATCGCCCGCATCCGGCGAGCGCTCGATCGCTATCCCGGCTTCAAGGATCGCTGCTTCACCCCGGCCGAGCAGGCGTACTGCGACTCGCGGAAGAACCCTGCGGAGAGCTACGCCGGCCGGTTCGCGGGCAAGGAGGCGGTGGGGAAGGCGCTCGGGTTCGGCGTCGCGCGCGCGTTCGCGTGGACCGACATCGAGATCGTCGGGCGGCCCAAGCCGTCCGTCCGGCTCGAAGGACGGGTGGCGAGATGGGCGGAGAGGCGCGGAGCCGGCGCGATCGATCTCTCGATGACCCACTCGCGGGAGCTCGCCTCGGCGGTCGCGGTCGTCGCCGATGCCTGACCCTCCGGCGCTCCAGCCTCTCTACACGGCCGAGGAGATGCGCGCGGCCGAGGAGCGCTACCCGGGCTTCCCCGGATCGGCGCCGGAGCTGATGGAGCGCGCGGGCACCGCGGTCGCGCGCGAGACGTTGCGGGCGTTCCCGGACGCGCGGCGGTTCGCCGTCGTCTGCGGCGGTGGAGCCAACGGCGGCGACGGCCGGATCGCGGCCCGCGCGCTCCGCGAAGCGGGCCGCGACGCCGTCGAGACGACTGCGGTGGAACAGGCCGACGTGATCGTGGACGCCCTCTTCGGCACGGGGTTCAAGGGTGAGCCACGCGCCGAGGCGGCTGCCGCGATCGAGCGGATCAACGCGGCCGGAGTGCCGGTCGTCGCGGTCGACCTGCCTTCGGGCGTCGACGGCTCCACCGGCGAGATCGCTGGAGCCGCCGTCCGCGCCGACCTGACCGTGACCTTCCACGGCTGCAAGCTCGGCGTTGCGGTAGCACCGGGCCGCTTCCAGGCGGGGGAGGTCGTGATCGTCGACATCGGGCTCGAGGAGGGGGAGACCGCAGCGGCCCTCGTCCTGCCCGAGATCCTCGAGCTCGTCCCGCGCAAACGGGCCTCGGACAACAAGTACTCCGCCGGCTCGGTCCTGATCGTCGGGGGCGCGGCCGGGATGACCGGGGCCGTGTGCCTCGCCGCCGAGGCGGCTTTCCGAGCCGATGCCGGCTACGTCGCGGTTGCGGTTCCGGAAGCCTCGCTCGCGATCGTCGAGACGAAGCTCCTCGAGCCGGTCAAGCTGACCTGGGCGGGCGCGTTCGAAGCCGCGGAGCGGGCGGGCGCAGTCGCGCTCGGCCCGGGTCTCGGCCGTACACCCGAGTCGAAGTCGCTCGTCGCCCGCGCGCTCGCCGAACTCGAGCAGCCCGTCGTGCTCGATGCCGACGCGCTCCACGAGCTCGAGCCCGGCGACTGGCGCGCGCCCGTCGTCCTGACGCCGCATGCTGGAGAGCTCGGCCGCCTCCTCGGCGAGACCTCCGCGTGGGTCGACGCGCACCGGCTCGAGGCGGCCCGCCGCGCCGCCGAGAGGTTCGGCTGCGTGTGTCTCCTCAAGGGGGCCGACACGATCGTGGCGTCCCCGGGGGAGCGGACGCTCGTCTGCCCGGTCGACGCACCCGCGCTCGCGACCGCCGGAACCGGCGACGTCCTGACGGGGATCCTCGCCGCTTATCTGGCCAAGGGCCTCGAGCCGCGGCTCGCGGCCGCCGCTGCTGCCACGATTCACGGCCTCGCGGCGCGGGCGACGCCGGCCACCGGCGCGATCGCGAGTGATGTCGTGGCGGCGCTGCCGTCCATCCGGGATTAGCGGCATCCCCCTTCCGGGGGAGTGGGACGTCACCCGAAACGGTCGATGTCTATCCCCGGAACGTCTAACGGTCCGTCACTGCGGCGGCCAGAGATTGGGGAGAGAAACGAAATGATGAAATTTGTGATCGGCAAGAGTCGCTTTCTGGGAGCCCTGGTCGTATCCGGCGCTCTCGCGACGGGCGCCTACGCCTTCACCGCGACGAACACCGTGCCTGCGTCGACGGCTGGGTCGGGGAACGGGACGATCAGCGGCTACACGGTCAGCGCGATCGCCTACCAGCTGAACGCGACGACCCCGACGGACGTCGACTCGGTCACGTTCACGCTCAGCGCCAGCGCGACGAGCGCGAGGGCCAAGATCGTCAGCGGCTCGACGACCTACACCGCCTGCACGATCGCCGGCGGCGTCAACGTGACCTGCAACTTCAGCCCCGATATCGCCATCACGACGGCCGATCAGCTCGCCGTGATCGCAGCGTCCTAGGGTTCGGTCTTCGGCCGGGCGAGGCAGGGTTCTGCCTCGCCCGGCCGTATCCTCACCAGTGATGAATCGGCGACGAATCATGCGGCTCCTCGCCGGGACGGCCGGGGCTCTCGCGCTGCTGGCGGGCTGGCTGACTCTTGGCCCGGCCCAGCTCGGTGGGCCGGCGTCCTTCGCCGTCGTCGTGGGCACGAGCATGGAGCCGCAACTGCATCGCGGCGATCTCGCCGTCGTTCGGGCGGGCTCGAAGCCGCAGGCGGGCGACATCGTGCTCTACGAAAGCGCTGAGCTCGGCGCGAACGTGCTCCATCGCGTCCTCCGCGCCGAAGGTGACCGCTACGTGCTCAAGGGCGACAACAACGATTTCCTCGACGACGCCCGGCCGACCGACTCCGAGATCGTCGGCGAGCTCTGGTTCAGCATCCCCGATGTCGGCAGGGTCACGGAATGGATCCGTCGGCCGACCCACGCCGCGTTCCTCGTCGGCTTCACCACCCTGCTCGCGCTCGGCGGCTTCGGCACGCGCCGGCGGCGGAGCGGCCCCGAGGCTCCCGTGGTTGCCCACGGCCGACATCCGCTGCAACCGGAGCCGTTGCTCATCGGTGCGGCCGTGGCCACCCTCCTCTGCCTGCTCCTCGCGCTCGTCTCCTTCACCCGCGCCGGTACTCACGTGGAGACCGTGCCACAGGCATTCGTGCAGCAGGGCAAGCTCGACTACTCCGCGTCCGTGGCCCGGAACCAGGTCTACTCCGACGGCCGGGTCGAGACGGGCGACCCGATCTTCCTGCGCCTCGTGCCGCGGTTGCGCTTCTCGTTCCGGTACGCGCTCGAATCGGATCAGCCGGTGGCAGGGGGAGGTCGCGTCCTGCTCCGGGCCCGGCTCGCGGACGGCAGAGGCTGGGAGCGGCTGTTCACCCTGGCGGCCCCTCGCGCGTTCACGGGCGCGACCGCGACCGTTGCCGGAACGCTCGATCTGAAGCGCGTCCAGGCGCTGATCGAGGAAGTGGGCAGACTGACCGGCTCCGCCCAGTCGGCCTACTCGCTCACGATCCTGCCGGTCGTCGCCTTCCGCGGCACGCGAAGCGGCGCACCCCTGGACACGACCTTCGCGCCGTCCGTCGGCTTCGATCTCGGCGATCTTCGGCTCCAGCCCGATCTCGAAGGAGGTGCCGAAGGCGTCAGTCCGTTCGCCCCTCGCGAGGCGGGCACGGGCACGCAGGATGTGGCGAGCACGATCTCCCTCGGCACGCTCGACCTGCCGGTGAACACGGGACGTGCCCTGTCGCTGATCGGCCTCGTCGCGAGCCTTCTCGTTGGATTGCTCGCCTTCGGAACGCTGCGCAAGCGCCAGGACGGCGACGAGCCGGCCCGGATCGCTGGGCGCTACTCCCATCTGCTTCTCTCGGTCGCGTCTCGCTCGCAGCCGCTCGGGCGGGTGATCGAACTGGCGGACATCGAGAGCCTCGTCCGGCTCGCCGAGCACCACGGCCGGATGATCCTCGATCTCTCCGAGGACGGCGCGCACACCTACGTCGTCGAGGAGGGCGGGAGCGTCTACCGCTACCGGCCGGGCGAGGCGCCGAGTGAGGACCCCCCGCCGAACGAGGCAAGGCCGCTCGAGGAAGCTCCGGCCGTGGAGGACAACGGCGCCCCGGCCCCCAGGCTGCGCCGGAGGCGTCTTCGACCGGCTTCGCGCAAGGAGGCGCCGAGGCGATGAGGATTGGTAGCTTCGTCCGGATCGCCTTGATCGGCGGCGCGTGCGGCCTCGTCGTGATCTCCGCGCTCGCCGCCACGAATACTGTCCCCGGAACGAACGCCGGCCGGACGAGCGGCGCGATCTCCGTGGACGACAAGAAGCCGAAGCCGGACTGCAACGGGTTCACCGTCACCGTCCTCATCACCGGGGGCGGAGACGGCGGTGCAGGCGCCGACCTCGTGCTCGGACGGGCAGTGGCGGACATCGGTCCGCTGCGTGGCAACGGCGGTAACGACTGCATCCTCGGGGGCGGCGGCGACGACTCCCTCCGCGGCGACGCGGGAACGGACGTCTGCATCGGCGGGCCGGGTACGGACACGTTCCACGCCAGCTGCGAGAGACAGATCCAGTAGCCGGTCCGTAGGATCGGCCGGGTGAAGGTCGAGATCCTCGGCTCCGGCGGGGCGACCGCGACCCCCCGGCCGTTCTGCGAGTGTCGCGTCTGCGCCGAAGCGCGCGAGCGTGGCGTCCCCTACGCACGAACCGGCCCGAGCCTCTTCGTCCACGGTCCCAACGTCCTTTTCGACACGCCGGAGGAGTCGCTGCTCCAGCTCGACCGGTCCGGCGTGACGGAGATCGCGGCCTGCTTCTACTCGCACTGGCACCCCGACCACACGATGGGCCGTCGCGTCTGGGAGGGAGTCGGCGGGCGCGACTTCCGCGTCTGGCCGCCGGAGCCGGGGTCACGCCGGGCGACCGAGATCTACCTCCCGGAACAGGTCGCGGCCGACGCCCGCGAGTACCTCGGGATGCACGAGCATCTGGACTACCTCGAGCAGCGCGGCTTCGTCCGGGTGCACGAGCTCCGCGACGGCGACACCGTTCGCCTCGGAGACGTCGAGATCCGCCCCTTTCGGCTCAACGAGGACTACGTCTACGCCTTCGAGCTCAGCGGCGGCGAGAAGCGGTTGCTCGTCGCGATGGACGAGCTGCACGGCTGGGATCCACCTCCGGAGGCGCAGGGCGTCGACCTCGCGGTCCTCCCGGCGGGCCTGCACGAGCACGACCCGTTCACGGGCGAGCGAAGGATCCACGAGGATCATCCCGTGCTTCGCTTCGAAGCGACGTTCGAGCAGACCCTCGGGATCGTGGACGCGCTCGGTGCGGCGCGGGTCGTGCTCAGTCATGTCGAGGAGGTCGACGGCCTCGGCCACGACGACTTGCTTCGGCTGGCCGCCGAGGTGGGTCGCGGAATCGAGTTCGCGTACGACACGATGGTGGTCGAGGTCTGATGGCTCGCTCCGAGCTGACAGTCGATCTCGGCGCGATCCGACGCAACGCACGCACCTTGATGCGGGCGCTCGACGGAGCTGAGCTCTGGGCTGTTGTCAAGGCGGACGGGTACGGCCACGGAGCGGTCGACGTCGCCGCCGCTGCGCTCGGCGCGGGAGCGACGGCTCTCTGCGTCGCGACGGTGCCGGAGGCGCTCGCGCTGCGGCAGGCGCTCGGCTCCGTGCGGATTCTCGTGCTCGGCCCGACCTCGAGCCGCGAGATCGCGGACGCGCGCGACGCCGCGCTCGAGCTCGTGGTCGCGGACGGCGAGATCCCGGACGGCGTTCGCGTCCATCTCAAGCTCGACACGGGGATGGGTCGCTGGGGGCTCTCGGAGCTGCCGGCCGTGGGCATCGACGTGGTCGGGCTGATGAGCCACCTGGCCTCAGCGGACTGTGACGTGGCATTCACAGAGACTCAGATCGAGCGCTTCCGCGCCGCGACCGAGGCCTATCCGGAGCTCACCCGCCACCTCGCGAACAGCGCGGGTGCGCTCCGCTACCCCGCCGCGCGCTTCGACGCGGGCCGGTGCGGGATCGCGCTCTACGGGATCTCGCCGTTCGGGGAGTCCGCCGCGGCCGACGGGCTCGAGCCCGCGCTCCGCTGGGACTCGCAGCTCGCCCAGGTGAAGCTCCTCCAGCCCGGCGAGTCGACGGGGTACGGCCGCCGCTTCGTCGCGGAGCGGCCCACCTGGATCGGAATCGTCCCGGTGGGCTACGCGGACGGTTTCCGGCGGGCGCTCACGGGCACGGAGGTCAGGGTCGGCGGCGAGCTCTGCCGCGTGGTCGGGACCGTCTCGATGGACGCCTTCGCGGTCGAGCTGCCCCGCGAGCTCCCCGTGGCGACGCCGGTGACGCTGCTCGGGCACGGCGTCGAGGCGGAGGCGCACGCGCGCGTGGCGGGGACGATCGCCTACGAGCTCGTCACCGGGCTCAACCTCTCGCCCGAGCGGACGCGCCGGGTGGTCGTCGACAGCTGATACCCCCATCGGGTATACTAGAATCTCTTCGAACCACAGGAGGATTCGATGAGCGAGACGATAACCTTCACCGTCCCCGGAATGTCGTGCGGCCACTGCGAGAGCGCGGTCAAGAGCAAGGTCACGGAGGTCGAAGGGGTCGAGAACGTCGACGTCGACCTGGACACCAAGGTCGTCACGATCACGGGCACCAGCCTGTCCGACGCGAGCCTGCGCGCTGCGATCGACGACGCGGGGTACGACGTCGCCGCATGAGCGCGGTCGAGACACCGGATCGGGTCGACCTCGAGATCGGGGGGATGACCTGCGCGTCGTGCGCCTCGCGGATCGAGCGGAAGCTGAACAAGCTCGACGGCGTCGGCGCCACGGTGAACTACGCCACCGAACAGGCGAGGATCTCCTACGACCCGCTGCGGGCTGACGTCGCGGCGCTCGTCGCCGCGGTCGAGTCCGTCGGCTACACGGCGGCGGTACCACGTGCGGCCACGGACGCGACGCAGGCAGCCGACGCAGATACGGCGCAGCGCACCGTCTTCCGCCGGCTCGTCTTCGCCGCGGTCCTGACGGTGCCGCTGGCGTTGATCGCGATGGTGCCGCCGTTGATGTTCGACGGCTGGGAGTGGGTCGCGCTGGCGCTCGCGACGCCGGTCGTCGGCTGGAGCGGCTCGCCGTTCCACCGGGCCGCTGCGCTGAACGCCCGTCACCGCGCCGCGACCATGGACACGCTGATCTCGATCGGCACGCTCGCGGCACTCGGCTGGTCTGCGACCGTTCTCGTCGCGGGGCTGGACGCCGAGACCTACTTCGAGGTCGGCGCCGTGATCACGACCCTGATCCTGCTCGGTCGCTGGTTCGAGGTTCGAGCGCGACGGAGCTCGAGCGAGGCGATCCGCGCCCTGCTGGAGCTCGGGGCGAAACAGGCACGCGTCCTCCGCGACGGCGTCGAGGTTCTCGTCCCGGTCGAGGAGCTGGCCGCCGGCGACCGCTTCGTCGTCCGGCCGGGCGAGAAGGTCGCGACGGACGGCGTCGTCGAGGAAGGCGACTCGGCCGTCGATCAGTCGATGCTGACCGGCGAGTCGGTGCCGGTCGACGTCGCTCCGGGCGCCGAGGTCGCTGGGGCGTCGCTGAATACCTACGGCCGGATCATCGTCCGCGCCACGCGGGTCGGCGCCGAGACGGCGCTCGCTCAGATCGCTCGTCTCGTCGCCGAGGCGCAGGCGGGCAAGGCCCCGATCCAGCGCCTCGTCGACCGCGTCTCCGCCGTCTTCGTGCCGATCGTGATCGGCCTCTCGCTCGCGACGCTCACCGGCTGGCTGCTGCTCACCGGCGACGTCTCCGCCGCTTTCACCGCCGCGGTCGCGGTGCTGATCATCGCCTGCCCCTGCGCGCTCGGTCTCGCGACCCCGACCGCGCTTCTCGTCGGAACCGGTCGCGGCGCGCAGATGGGGATCGTGATCAAGGGCCCCGAGGTGCTCGAGCAGACCCGCCGCGTCGGCACGATCGTGCTCGACAAGACGGGCACGATCACCGAGGGAAAGCTGGAGCTGGTCGACGTCCTGCCGAGGAACGGCGCCGCCCGTCCCGAGATCCTGAGGCTGGCGGGTGCGCTCGAGGACGCGAGCGAGCATCCGGTCGGGCAAGCGATCGCGAGCGCGGCCCGCCGCGAACTCGGTGAGTTGCCGTCGGTCACGGAGTTCCAGAACAGGCCCGGACACGGCGTGGTCGGACTGGTCGAGGGCCATCGAGTCGAGGTCGGTCGCGGCGTCGGCGGAATCGGCGTCACCTGGGACGGGGTCCTGCGCGCGATGCTCGTCGTCAGGGACACCGTCAAGCCGACGAGCGCCGAGGCGATCCGAGAGCTGCGTGCGCTCGGGCTGACGCCCGTGCTGCTCACCGGCGATGCTCGTGCGACCGCCGAGCGGATCGCGGCCGAGGTCGGGATCGAGCGCGTCCTCGCCGAGGTCTATCCGGACGACAAGGTCGCCGAGATCCGGCGGCTGCAAGCGGAGGGCGAGGTCGTCGCGATGGTGGGGGACGGCGTCAACGACGCACCCGCGCTCGCGCAGGCAGACCTCGGGCTCGCGATCGGGACGGGCACGGACGTCGCGATCGAGGCCTCCGACCTGACCCTCGTCTCCGGCGATCTCCGTGCAGCGGTCGACGCGATCCGGCTGGCCCGGCGCACTCTGCGCACGATCAAGGGCAACCTCTTCTGGGCCTTCGGGTACAACGTCGCCGCGATCCCGCTCGCCGTCGCCGGGCTGCTGAATCCGATCATCGCTTCCGGCGCGATGGCGCTCTCGAGCGTCTTCGTGGTGACCAACTCGCTTCGCCTGAGGCGATTCAGGAGTGTGCGGACATGAGCGAGACGAGTGGATACGACAGCGCGGCGCTCGGAAAGCGGCTGCGGCGGATCGAGGGCCAGGTGCGCGGGATCGAGAAGATGGTCGAGGAGGAGCGCTACTGCATCGACATCCTGACGCAGATCGGTGCGGCGATGACCGCCCTCGAGAACGTCGGCCTGAAAGTCCTCGACGATCACGTCAACCACTGCGTGGCCGATGCGATCGCGAGCGGCGACGAGGCTCAGGCGCGCGCGAAGACGGACGAGTTGCTCGCGGCGGTGCAGCGCTTTGCGAAGACCCGCTGAACGCGAGTCAGAGTCGCGCCGAAAGGCGGGCGACGAGCGCAGGCGCAACGGCCTGCGCGACCGCGAAGACGCGGTACCAGCGAGGCACATAGACCTCGCGCTTGCCGCCTTCGACCGCATCGACGAGGCGGGTCGCGACGAGCTCCGGCCCTACGACCAGCCGGTAGAGCCGCTCGCCGAGGCGGGCTCGTTGCGGAAAGCCCTCCGTCTCGACGAAGCCGGGGAGAATCGTGTGCACCACGACACCACGTGACCCCAGCGTGCCGCCGAGCGCCCGCGAGAACGCAAGCTGGGCGTGCTTCGACGCCGCGTACGGCCCCGAGGCCGCCAGGGCGACGGTCCCCGCAACCGAAACGACGTTCGCGATGTGGGAGCCGGAGCCCAGTCCAGGGAGGAAGGCGCGCGAGCACCAGACGCCGCCGAGGTAGTTCGTCGCCAGCACCGACTCGATGAGCTCCGGCTCGAGCGTGAGGAAGTCGCCGCGCCCCGGGATACCGGCGTTGTTGACGAGCAGCGCGACCTTCGGGTGACGTTCGAGCACCGTCGCGGCGACTCGCTCGACCTGGGCGCGGTCCGCGACGTCGCAGACCTCGAACTCGGCGCCGAGCTCGGTGGCCAGCGGCTCCAGCCGGTCGCGGGCTCGGGCCAGGAGGACGCACGTCCATCCCCGCCGGGTCAACTCGCGTGCAGTGGCGGCGCCGATCCCACTCGACGCACCGGTGACGACCGCGATTTTGCTCAGCGGCAGACGCGGACGACGAGCCGCGACTCGGCCTTGCGGCCCTTGGCGTCGGTCACGATCGCGCGCAGGGTGTGGCGTCCCTTCGCGGCCTTGTCGTTCCGCCACGTCGCCGTGTAGAGCCCGGCGCCGCCCGCACGGCCCTTCGCGATCGCTTTCCGGCCGTCCAGGAAGCGCACCGACGCGACCTTCGTGGTCGAGCCGGCGAGGACGACGAGCGAGGTCGTGCGCGGCGCACAGCCACCGGCGTCCGGGGCGATCCACGTGACGGTCGGCCCGTTCACGACCCGGACCCGGCCGCGCGCGAACGCCGTGTTCGGCAGAAGCTCGTCGCCGACGGAGTCCACGTTCTTCGCCTCCTGGAAGTCCGCGGCCTGCGCAGTGACGAACGGCCGGCCGGCCTTGAGGGCGGGTGCCGTGCTCGGGATCGGATAGAGCGCGATCCCCGAGATCGGGTCGTAGACCGCCGCCCCGATGAGGACGCGGCCGTACTGGATCACGAGCGAGTACGGATCGACGCCGGCACCGCGGTCGACCACCTGAAGCGCGATCGTCGGGCGGCCGGCGGAGACGCGGGAGGTCAGCAGCCCGAGGAGGGGTGGATCGACGTCGTTCACCCAAGCGCGCAGCACGTAGGCACCGGCAAGCGAGCGGCCGGTGAACTCGTCGCGGCCGGAGTCGACCGAGACGTAGTAGCTCTTCGTCCGCGGGAAGACGGTGCCGCCCGCGCCGATGTCGAGCGGGTAGTCGATCGTCAGGTTGTTCACGTTCACCGGCGTGCCCGCGTAGCCCTGGACGTCGTTCTCGTCGGGTGAGCCGAGCACCCAGGGATGGATCAGCGAGCCCGGGGTGGAGCTGATCACGGCGGCGCCGAGATTGACGGCGGGCTCGTCGATCCGGATCCGGTAGACCGTCTCGGCCCCGTCCTCGCTCACGGGCGGCGACGCGTAGTTGGGGGCCGGCCCGAAGGCGGCGTTCGGATACTTGTAGACCGAGGCGCGCGAGATTCCCTTTCGAGTGTCGCCCGACTGGATGAACTGAAGCGGCACGATCGGGGCGGACTCGAGTCCGGGACGTGTGACGAGGAGCGCGTACGGCACCTTCCGCACGTCCGCGCCGCGCCGGAGCAGGATGAAGCCGTACGCCTCACCCGCGATGGCGTCTCCCGCAGCGCGGGCGGTCACGGGCACGAGCACCTCGCCGCCAGGCGCGATAGTGATCGAACCGGGGACGTCGAGCGTGAACCCGCTCGGGCTCGACTGCGGCTTCAGCTCGACCGACCAGGTGCCGGCGCCGGCGCCTGCATCCGAGATCGAAAGGAGGAGCGGTCGAGCCGCGCCACCGCGATTGACGTTCAGATCGCCGAAGGAGAGGGAGACGGGGTCGGTGAAGAGCTTCGGGTCGTTGGCTGCGACGAGGTCAGCGAGCCCGCCGCCGGAGAGCAGTACCGGCGCCTCGACCGTGCGTGCGGTGTCGGCCCAGGCGGCGCCGGCGGTGGAGACGAGCGCCGACTTGACCTGGCGCGGCGACCAGTTCGGGTGCCGTTGGAGCAGGAGCGCCACGCCGCCCGCGATGTGCGGGGCGGCCATGCTCGTGCCGTCGAAGACCGCGAACGGGCCGCCCGCGAGCGGCAGCGTCGCGGAGAGGACTGCCCCGCCGGGCGCGCCGACGTCCGGCTTGAGCAAGTGCCCGAACGCGGTCAGCCCGGCGGACGAGAAGCTCGTGACGACCCCGCTCCGACCCGTCGCGATCTCCTCGGGGTCGTTTCCGATCCGGACGAGCGCTCGACCGGCCTGGCCGGCGAGATAGGCGCGGAGCTGGACGCCGTCGACGTCGGCGATCATCCCGGCGGGGATCGGGAGCAGGATCGGAATCGTGTTCGCCTCGCCGGGCCGGTTGTCCACCGTGACCATTCCGATCCCGCCTGCCGCGCGGATCCGCGCCGCCTTCACCGCGAAGGTGCACTCACCACGCGAGACGAGCGCGATCGCCCCCGTGAGCGAGCCGGCGGGAAGCGGCGAGCGGCCGCCGTTCAGGTTTCCCTCGGGGCCG
>Ga0136611_10000687_pt1 | contig 22770 bp, 19 predicted proteins | sample AntDrymUQ2232306_2_FD_106645 | JGI IMG/M metagenome (GOLD analysis project Ga0136611, IMG submission 106645) | Polar desert sand microbial communities from Dry Valleys, Antarctica - metaG UQ223 (23.06) | ecosystem: Environmental > Terrestrial > Soil > Desert | place: Antarctica: Dry Valley...
CTCACCGCGCCGTGCTCCACGTGAAGGTTCTCGATCATCTTGCGCGTCACGAGGTCACCGCCAAGCTCCGGCTCTTCGACGGTGCCGAGCGCGGCCATCACCGCCTCGGGGTCGATCTCCACGGTAGTGGTGGTGTTTTTGTTCCTGCCAAACATATTGCATCTCCCGCCCGGCAAACCGGGCTCGCCACTTACTGTGTACACTACAGTTTACCCGACGCTCCCCAGTCCACGAGGAGCGGCGGGGTTCCGGCCAGCGGCGGGACGCAAGGGAGGAGCGGATGGCGGAGTCGGCGCAGATCACGTTTGAGGACTTCCTCGCGGTCGATATCCGCGTCGGACGCATCGTGGAAGCGCGAGAGTTCCCCGAGGCCCGAAGGCCGGCGTACAAGCTGCGGGTGGACTTCGGAGACCTGGGGGAACGGCGCTCCAGCGCGCAGCTCGTCGCAAATTACCAGCCCCACGATCTCGTTGGGCGGCTTGTGCTGGCGGTCGTGAACTTCCCCCCTCGGCAGATCGGCCCCTTCCGCAGCGAGGTGCTCGTGCTCGGCGTGCCCGACGACGCGGGCAACGTCGTCCTGCTTGCGCCGGAGCGCGAGGTTGCCCTGGGCGGGCGGGTGTACTGATATCGCTTCTGGGACGTCGGGTGCCGCTTTCCCTGTCCGTCGAGCACCGGCACGAGCTAAGCAGCACTTCAGCTATCAGCTTGGGGCTTACGGCTGATAGCTGACAGGCTGATCAGTAATCCCTAAACCCCTAAACCAGGAGACCGCATCGTTGGACGCCGAGGGACTGGCGGGGCTGCTCTCCGCCGAGGGGCAGGAACTTCTCGGAACGGTCGCGGGCGTAGAACTCTCGACTGCGACGGAACTCGCGCTCAACAACCGGTTGCGCCGCGCGTATCCCGCCTCGATGGTTGCCGCCGCGCTGGAGCTCACTCAACTGCGCGCCCGAGCGCGCGCGAAGTTCGATCGCGCGGATCACATGTACTTCACGCGTGAGGGCCTGGAGCAGGCGTCGGCGCAGCACATCTCGGCGCACCGTGCCCGGCGGTACGAGCCGTATGGAACCGTCGCCGACTTGTGCTGTGGCATCGGGGGCGACCTCATCGCGCTCGCGCCGGGCAGGGACATGCTCACGGTAGACCGCGACCCGCTGCACCTTCAGATGGCGGCGCTCAACGCGGCGGTGTATGGCGCGGCGTCCGTGCGCACCCCCTGCGAGGACGTGCGCGAGTCAGACCTCGCTGGGGTCGAGGCTGTGTTCATTGACCCCGCGCGCAGGCACGGCGGCAAGCGCGCGTTGCGGGAGAGCGAGCCGCCCCTCATCTGGTGCCTCGCGCTCGCCGAGCGCACGCCCGCCGTGGGCATCAAGGCGGCGCCTGGGCTGCCCCGCGAGGTCGCGCCCCCGGACTGGGAGCTGGAGTTCGTCTCGGTCCGGGGCGATCTCAAGGAGGCCGCGCTGTGGTCTCCGCCGCTTGCCACGGTGCAGCGGCGGGCGACGCTCCTGCCGGATGGGCACACGCTCGTGTCCGACGCTGGGCCCGCGGTCGCGTGCCTGGCTCCCGGCGCGTATCTGCTTGATCCAGACCCCGCTGTGACCCGTGCTGGGCTGGTGGAGGAGCTAGCACGCGCACTCGGCGCGTGGAAACTCGACCCGGAGATCGCCTTCCTCTCGCTCGATACCCCTGTCTCGACGCCGTTCGCCCGCCTGCTGCGCATCGAGGAGTCGTTGCCCTGGAATCTCAATCGGCTGCGAGAGGTTCTCCGCCGCCTTGATGTAGGAGCGGTGGACGTGCGAAAGCGGGGCTCCGCAGTCGATGTCGAGGAGCTGCGCCGCCGCCTGAAGCTCACGGGCGCGAGGCGGGTTACCGTCGCGCTCACCCGCATGAATGGCAAGCCGTGGGCGTTTGTCTGCTCCGATCCGTGAACAATGTACCAGCAACTCGACAAGGCGCTTGTGCAACCCGTACCTATGGGCCATTGCGCTGACGAGGTTAGCGGAGTAGTATATGAATCATGGGCGTAGTGCGCGCCCGAGGGCCGTCCGAGCGATGCGACGGTTGGGGGGGCAAATGTACCGAAGACGTATCGTGTGGGTGCTCGCGCTAATCTTTCTGGCGACTTCGCTGCCCCAGGGACCGGCGGCACAAGCCGCGCCGCAGAGCGCCGTTGCCGCAGCGACCGTGCCAGGCGGCTTCGAAGACCTCAAGGTAGCGGATGTCTTTTTGCCCACCGCGCTGGAGTGGTTGCCGGACGGTCACATGCTCGTGACCACGCAGCCCGGCCAACTCAAGGTGTACAACGGCGGTAGCTTCGTTACGAACGCGCTCGACCTCTCTGACAGGATCTGCTCGAACAGCGAGCGGGGGCTGCTGGGCGTCGCAGTTGATCCCGCCTACACCACTACGAAACACATCTTCCTGTTCTACACCGCGAACACCACGAGCGCCTGCCGCAACCGGGTCTCGCGCTTCACAATGAGTGGAAATATAGTCGTCTCTGGCAGCGAGCGGATCCTGCTGACCGCCGATCCGGCGAGTGCGGGCAACCACAACGGCGGTGACCTTCACTTCGGCAAGGACGGCACCCTGTACATAAGCCTGGGCGACGGCGGGTGCGACCCGTACGGCGGTGGCTGCGCTGGCTCGAACAACGCCGCCCGCGACCGCAACTCCCTGTTCGGCAAGATCCTCCGTATCAACAAAGATGGGTCCATACCGGGCACCAACCCCTACATCGGGTCGAACAGCGCGCGCTGCAATGTGAGTGGTAACACCAGTGCCACGTGGTGTCGGGAAACGTTCGCGTGGGGACTGCGAAATCCCTTCCGATTCGCGATGGATCCGAACAGCGCCAGCACCCGCTTTTTCATCAACGATGTCGGACAAAACCGATGGGAGGAAGTGGACAACGGCGTGAAGGGCGCGGACTACGGCTGGAGCTGCCGCGAGGGCAACTACGACAACCCCGAACAGAGCTGCAGCCCGACAAGTGGCGCGAGGGGGCCGATCCTCAACTACAGCCACGATGGCGGCTGCGCATCCATCACGGGGGGTGCGTTCGTGCCCAACGGCCTCTGGCCGGGCTTAAACGGCTCGTACCTCTACGCCGATTACGTCTGCGGCAAGATCTTTCGCCGCACCGCAACTGGAGCGATCTCAACCTTCGTGAGTGGCCTGGGCAGCAGCAGTGCGGTCCACATGGCATTCGGGCCCCTCGGCTCTGGCCGGGCGCTGTACTACACCACGTATGAGGGCGGGGGCGAGATCCGGCGTATCCGTTACGCTGGCACGAGCAATCGGGCGCCAGTGGCCTCACTCAAGGCAAGCCCGACGTACGGCCTGCTCCCCCTTGCCGTCACGTTCGACGCCAGTGCAAGCCGCGACCCCGAGGGCGGCGCGCTGACGTATGCCTGGGACTTCAACAGCGATGGAGTCGTCGATTCCCGCAGTTCCAAACCAATGTATACGTACCGGTCGTCGCGCAACTTCACCGCGAAGCTCACCGTCCGCGATGTGAATGGCGCGGTCGACTCCGCGACAACGACGATTTACGCGGGAAACACCCCCCCAACTCCGAAGATCACTGCGCCGTCCACGACGAAACTGTTCCGTGTGGGCGAGAGCATCAGCTTGCAAGGCACCGCCACGGACGCGCAGGAAGGCACGCTTGCAGGCGCCCGGCTGACCTGGCGCGTCATCAAAGTCCACGCGACGCACACCCATCCGTTCGCCAGCCCGACCGTGGGAGCAAGTACGTCGATAACAGCGCCCCCACCGGAAGACCTCGCCGCCACCAGTAATAGCTACCTCCGGTTGCAACTGACCGCGACCGACGCGCGCGGCCTGAGCCAGACGATCACGCAGCGGCTGAACCCGCATACCGTGAGCGTCACCCTCAAGACCAGTCCGACCGGGCTCAAGCTGGGAATCAACGGCAGGACCATCGTCGCGCCTGCCACGGTCACCTCGTGGCAGACGTATGGCCTGCGAGTGAGCGCGCCCCCCCAATACGACTCTGCAGGCCGGTACATGGTATTCAGCCGCTGGTCGGACGGCAGGAGCGCGGCCCACACGATCGTGACTCCGGCCTCGGCGGCAACCTACACGGCGACGTACAAGGTCCAGCCCACGCTCACGCATTCCGCCTCATCGACATTGGTCCAATATGATGGCCCCACGACGCTCACCGGGCATCTGCGCTCGTCCACTACGACGCTGGCTCAACGCACGGTAACGGTATGGCGTTCGCTTGACGGTGGGCGGACGTGGCTTCGGGACGGGCTTGCCACGTACAACGCGACACGGAACCGCTACACGGCCACCCGCCGGCTGACGCGGAACGCGCACTTCCAGATGCGCTACGACGGCAATACGACCTACGCGAGCGACCGGTCAAATGTGGTGAGTGTTCTCAGCAAGGCCTCACTTACCCGGCCCGTTACGCCGGACACGGTGAGCCGCAACGTCAGCTTCACGACGTACGGGTATCTCAAGCCGTATCACGCTGGTAGTACCGCGTTGTTCTTCCGCCGATACGTGAACGGCACGTGGACCTACTATGGCGCTGGCAAGGCGACGAACACCGCGTTCGACGGATACACCTTATACACCCTCTCCGGCTACTCTCTGCCCTACGCAGGTTCCTGGAAGGTGCGGGCAAACCACAGTGACGGCAGCCACGCGGCAACGTATGGCCCGTGGCGATATTTCACGGTCAAGTAGGGTCCACAGTGAACAGCGAAGTATAGTTTCGAAGCGAGACAGGTGACTGGCGGCTAGCAACAAAGAGTAACTTGGTGCAACGGTTCTTACTGTGGATGCTGGTCGCCACGCTCGTGCTTCCATCCCTGCTGATCGGCAAGCCGCTGCCAGCGAGCGCTGCCGAGTCGGAATACCCGAACCTCAGGACGTTGCCGCCGACGGACCTGCGCTTCGACAGCGTGGTGATCGGGGGCACCACGCATCACGTGCTCCGCTTCTTGAACGTCGTGTGGAACGGCGGGGACGGAGCGCTGGATCTGCGCGGGGTGTCGAGCTTTGTGTCCAAGAGGACGAAGGTATACCAGAGCATCTACGACACAAGCGGTGCGTACATGAGCCGCAACGTTGGCGAGTTCGTGTTCCACCCGGAGCACGACCACTTCCATTTCGAGGGCTTCTCCGACTTCGAGCTGTGGACCAAGGCGGGTTAGGATGCGTGGCTCGCCAGCGGGCGGACGCAGGGCAGGCCGTACAAGGTTAGTGTGAAGAACACGATCTGCGTGATGGACACGTAATGGTACGCCGGATGTCGAATACCCCGAACAACCCCGCGTACGACTCCGTTTGCGGCGCCACGAGACAGGGGCTCTCCGTGGGAATGGGGCGACCTCTACGGGTACAACCGGTACGGCCAGTGGATCGACCTCGGCGCGAATCGACTCCCGAACAACACCTATGTGCTGCGCTCCGTCGCCGACCCGGACAACCAACTGTATGAAAGCGCGGCGAAGCGCGCACCGGATTGCGATAGCGCGAAGGTGAATGAGTCCATCACGTACTTCCAGGTGGCCAATGACGCCATCACCATCGACGGGGCCGGACCAACGCTAAGTCTCCTCGGCACGCGCGTCCTGCCCAATGCAAGTTGAACCCCAGCGCCATCCCCGTGACCGTCTCGTGGACCGGGCGCGACACCATCAGCGGTATCGCGCGCTGTGAGTTGCAGCGGAGCGTGACCGGTGGGGCGTATGGCGGCGTGCGGCTGCCAACGCCGACCGCCACATCTGTCGCGCCTCTGTCGTACAAGGACCGGACGTATCAGTATTGGGTGCGCGCAGTCGACCACGCTGGCAACATCAGCGCCTAACGAACCGGCAGGCAGTTTCCGCTCAGCGCGACCCAGGAGTGGAGCGGCGTGACGTACGCAGGCGCCTGGAGAGCATTCAAGGTGGAGGCGGCGTATGGCGCGGCGCTCAAGTTCTCGAGCGAAGCGTCGGCAACTGCGACCCGCTCGTTCACGGGCCGACAGATTGCCTTCGACTTCGACAGTGGTCCCGGCCGGAGCATCGTGGCGATCTTTGTCGATGGAGAGCGCGTGGCTACGATTGACCTGTACGCCGCTGAAGGCCAGTGGAGCCGTGTCATGTACTCGAAGCGGTGGAGCACCTCTGACGCCCACTGGATCACTGTGCGCGTAACGGGCACGAAGCGCGCAGCGTCCACCGGTACGCGGGTGGATGTGGACGCCTTCGTCGTGCTCCGCTAGACGGGTTGGGTCGGGGAGGTGACCTGCCCCCAACAGCAGTGTACCCTTCCTAGCACTTACCCCAGTAGTCGTAAGCCTTAATCCCCTGTCAGGGCGCGTTCCGGGCGTTCAGTTGAACGCCTGTGCACCCCACCGCCAAGCCTCTGCCGTCGGGATCAATGTTGCGTTGCGACCACGGATGTACCGCGCTACTTGCGGACGGTGAAGCGGCGAACCGGAGACCACGTCCCCCTGCCATACTCGTCCAGCGCGCGCACTCGCCAGTAGTACGTCTTGCCAGCCACCAGGGCAGTCGGGGTCGTGTAGGCGGTCCGTGCCAGCACAACATCACGAACTGGGCGGCGCAAACTCACGTACGAGGACACCCGCACCTGATACCTGATGGCGCCACGGGAGCCGGACCAGTCCAGCGTCGGCGTGCGATCTCTGAATGCGGCGCCGTTCCATGGCGCGGACAGCGCCGAACGCGTGGGAGCATAGGTCAGGTGCCGGCCCGTCGTCCAGGCCATCACCTCCGTCGCGGTCATCACCCCGCCCCTGATGGTGACGGAGCCGAAGGTGCTGTTCGCACCAGACGCACCCGTGAGCGTGGTCCCAAAGAAAATCTGTGCGCCGCCCGGTCCGTACGGATTTTCCGGCTGGCCGAGCATACCATCGCTCATGCCATCCCTGTTGCGGTCCGGCATGGCTGGGCTCTGGTTGTAGCATATAAACACCGGTATGAGTGGGAATATGGCTTTGTGTGCTCGAAAAATCTTCTGCAACTCCGCAAGCGACATGTTGCGCGCCATCGGCTCATCCAGGGAATACCACGAATGTATCATGGGCTTGAGGTCCGGGCGCTGCGTGAATATCCGCTTGAACCGCTGCAGGTTCCGGTCAGTCGCTGCGGCATTCATCGTATAGACATCCGAACTAGCCGTGGACGCGAGAATATCTGGCCCGTTCAGGAACTCCGTCTCATACAACCCCTCGTCCCGAGACTTGCGCGTGACCGTCGGACCGCCAGAGCTGATCGTCAAGGTGGAGCTTGTGACGGTGAGCTCCGTCGCCCGGAGGATCAGCTTCAGCCGCCTGTCGCGAGCACTCTCCAGGATCCGGATAATCTCCCGCTCGTTGCTGATGCGCCCCAGCGTGGGGGAGATCGCAAGGTTGTACACGCCGTCCGATCGCATTGCACCCATCAGGCGCACCGGATCCACATCGCCAGCGTCGGTAAAGTCCCGATCGCCGTTGCTGTCTTTCCCGGTCAAGCCGAAGACCCCGTATGGGAACGTGCCCAGGCGGGCGTCTCGCGGTGGAGTGAGTGGGGGCATCCGCACATTGAACGCCCTGCCATAGCCGCTGTACTGACGGGAGCCGAGCACCGCCTTGGTGCCGCTTCGGTCGGTATAGGCGCCGCTATTTCCGTCGAGATGCAACAGCACACTGCCGCTCGTGGCACTCGCCGAGCTTACAGGGCCAAGCGCCCCAACTATCAGACTCGCCGTGAACATGAACGCGACCACCCACGTGTGTGCGCGCGATTAACTTTCCACCTGAAGTACCCCCGAGCGTTCTATCGACCGAATATGGTCTGCGATGAGTGTGTTGACTGAACTTGGAATGTCATTAGCGCAACACAAGGACGTATAGCGATACAATCTTGCAAGAATAGTGTTTGCTTCCACACATGTCAACTGCATTCATCCGCCTCAGTCGCAGCCATCTGGGTGGTTGCTTCGCGCTCAACCGCTCGCCTCTCAGCGTCCATGCTGTGTGCAGTACGCCGATGCGCACGATCGCCACTTTGGGCAACCTGTTAGACTGGCAACCGCCACCAGGTTTCGCCGTCAGAGAAATAGTGCGCGCCGCTTAAACACTTGTTCCGAATACCTCCCCTGGCAACAAAAACGCCCAGCGACGTGCAACCAAGGACGAGTGATGTACGACCCACAATACCGCGATCCCCGAATCGGTGAAATCGACCGGCTGCTGGATGGACCCGAGCCCGACGAGGCAGGATGGTACGACGGCGTGCGGCGCTGGCTGGAGGATGCCTACCTTGTCAGCGAGAACCCTCGCGCGCAATCGGGCTTCGGCGGCGGCGCGGAGTATTGGGAGCGTGCCCGGCGGCCGATGACCGGCGCCATCGCGCGCGACGGGACGTTCCTCGATATGGGATGTGCGAACGGATTGCTGATGGAGGACATCGCCCGCTGGGCAGCGGAGGACGGATACCGCATCAAGCCATACGGCCTGGACTTCTCGTCGGCAATTGCAGACCTCGCCCGACACCGCCTGCCCCACTGGAAGGACCGCATTTTCACCGGCAACGTGATAGACTGGCGATCGCCGTTCCGGTTCGACTACGTGGGCGTGGGGCTGGAGAGCGTGCCCCCGGCGCGCCAGGAGCAGATGGTGGATCGGTTGCTGCGGGAGTTTGTCTTGCCGGAGGGCCGCCTGATTCTCCGGTCCTACGGCAGCGCCAGCAGGCCAACGCCTCGGCCGCTGACGGTCGGGGAAATGTTGCGCGGCTGGGGGTACGCGGTTGCGGGCGAAGCGGAGGGCGTTGCGCCGAACGGAGTGGTGGTGTCGCGCTTTGTTTGGGTGACGAGTCAGACGGACGGAGTGAACGATGTTTGAGCTTGCATGCGGCTCCGGAGAGTCCGAACCCTGGCTGGCGCTATGAGCGAGCCGATGATGCCGGCGGTCGTGCAGTATGGCCTCACGGCGGGAGAGGTGGAACTGCGCGAGCTGCCGCAGCCACAGCCGGGCGAGGGCGAGGCCGTGCTCGCTGTGGGCGCGGTCGGGGTGTGTGGCAGCGACGTACATCAGTTCCACGCCACGCAGTCGTGGCCGGTGGCTACCCCGGTCGTGCTCGGCCACGAGTTCACAGGAACGGTCGCGGCGCTCGGCCCCGGCGTTCAGTCCTGGCAGGAGGGTGACCGCGTGGTCTCTGAGACCGCCGCGTTTATCTGCGGCGTCTGCCCACTATGCCGCTCCGGCAACTATAACGTCTGCCCCCACCGCAAGGGCTTTGGGTATGGCATTGACGGCGCGATGGCTGGATACGTGCGAGTGCCCGCCCGCTGCCTCCATCGCATCCCCGATCACCTGCCGTTCGAGACCACGGCGCTCACCGAACCCGCGTGCGTGGCGTACAACGCGGTCGTCGAGCGCTCGGCCCTCCGCCCCGGTGACTCGGTGCTCGTCCTGGGTCCGGGTCCAATCGGCCTGTTGTGTCTGCTTATGGCGCGGCTGCGCGGCGCGGGCACGACGATCGTCGCGGGTCTCTCGCGGGATGCGTCCCGGCTGGCGCTCGCGCGCACGCTCGGGGCGTCGCATACGGTGGAGATCGACACCATGGATACGCTGGAGACGGTGCGCGGCACGGACGACGGGCTGGGCGTCGACCTCGTCATCGACGCGGCGGGGGCGGCGAGCGCGTTCGAGTTAGCGCTCGCGGCCGTGCGCCCGATGGGGCAGATCACCAAGGTCGGCTGGGGACCCGGTCCGCTCGGCTTCTCGCTCGACCCGCTCGTGCAGAAGGCCGTGACGCTGAACGGCGCGTTCAGCCACAACCACAGCACCTGGGAGCGGGTACTCGGGCTGCTGGCCTCGGGGCAACTCAATGTTGCGCCCCTGGTGGGCGTGCGCGCCCCGCTCGCGGAGTGGCGGCAGGCGTTCGACGGAATGCACACGGGAGACGTTGTGAAGGCGGTACTGACACCATGAACATACAAAGATCCACGGCAGGACGGCTGGAAGGCAAGGTCGCGCTCGTCACGGGCTCGACGAGCGGCATCGGCGCGGGCATCGCAACCGTTTTCGCGCACGAGGGCGCGCGCGTCCTGATCCACGGACGGAACGCCGAGGCGGGCGCGCGGGTGCTGCGGGAGATCGAGGAGGCGGGCGTCCCGGCGGACCGGCTCGCGTTCCATGTCGCGGACTTGCTCGACCCCGAGGCGTGCGTGGGGCTTGTGGCACGAGCGGGCGAGGTGTTCAACGGGCTGGACGTTCTCGTGAACAACGCGGGCGACTTCACGCGCGGCACCATAGACGAAACGAGCATCGAGTTGTGGGACCGGCAGATGGCGCTGAACCTGCGCGCGCCGTTTGTGCTCACGCAGGCGGCGTTGCCGCTGATGCGGGCGCGCGGCGGTGGGGCCGTGGTGAACATCGGCTCCGTGAACGCATACATCGGCGGGACGAACCTCACGTCGTATTCCGTCACAAAGGGCGGGCTGATGACGTTCACGAAGAACGTCGCACAGCAGGTGAGCCGCGATCATATCCGCGTGAACCAGATCAACGTCGGCTGGACGCTCACGGAAGGCGAGCAGCGGGTACGGACCAAGGAAACGGGGCGGGAGGACTGGTTGGAGACGGCGCTGCCGACGCGGCCCTTCGGGCGGCTGTTGTCCCCTCGGGACATCGCGCTCGCCGCGCTGTACCTCGCCTCCGGCGAGAGCGCGCTCCTCACCGGCTCCGTGCTCGACCTGGAACAGGGGCCGGTCGGCGGGTCGTAGGGGCACGCAATGGTGCTCCCCATAGACGCGGTGAGGTGTGGCAAGGAGCTTTCTACCCGTTGTGCTCCGGCGGCCGCAGCCAGAGCGACACGTGTGCCGGCTGCACCGTCTCTTGCACCACGTCGAGCAAATCCTGACGCAAGACGCCCAGTTCCACCTCGTCTCGCAGCCTGGCGCTGAAGTCCTGCAGCGTCCGTGCCGCATTGTACTTCCTCCGGTAGAAGCGCCGGTCGATGATGCCCTGGATGCGACGCCTCAGCGGCTGGAAAAGGGCGGCGATGGCGAGGGTCGAGGCCACGATCACCCACTGCGGCTGACCCGCCTGGCCGCCCGTCAGCGAGCGAGAGAGGGACTGCAACAGCGCAACGCCGCCGAAATACACCAGCGCGAGCGACGCCGTGAGCGCGCCGTAGACCAGCGTGCGCCGGATGACGACGTCAATCTCGAACAGCCGATATCGCGTGATGGCGATCCCCAGGCAGACGGGAAAGGCGAGCGTCGTGGGCGCGGTGATCCCAGCCACGGCCCACCGGGGCAGCCGCTCCAGTTCTGCTAAGAAGCCAGGGAACAGGATGGACAGGATGAAGAGCAGCGGCCAGAACACCAGGCCCACTGCGATGCCCAGCGCGAGCCATGCTGTCTGTGCGCGGATCACCGGGTCGCGCACGCGCAGGAGCGTGTGGGCTGTGACAGTCACCAGCGCCGAGACGGTGAGCAGCGCTCCCAAGCCCAGGGCGAGGAGAATAAAGATGGGGCTCGTTGTGAGGATCGAGATCGCGATAGCGCTGAGCGGTAGGCCGTAAATCAGCCCGCACCATAGGCGCGGCCGTCGCGTCAGCGGCCAGACACGGCGCGGGAAGCTCAGCACCAGCAGCAGGAGCGAGGGGACGAACAACCAGGCCCACACCGCGCCTAGGAACACCGAGGCGTACCGGACAGGGGCCGGGGCGAATACGGCGCCCACACTGGCGCTCGGGAAGTAGAGCGTGCTCACCACCGTCAATCCGCCGATGGCCACGAGCAGGAGTTGCGCGGCGCGGGCGCGCGGGGCCAAGACGAAGACCACCAGCACCCCGATGAAGACGAAGGTATTCCACTCTAGCGCCTGCCGCCTGCCGCCGTAGCGGAACGCCTGAAGCAGGTCATCCCGGTCCGTTCGATGCAGTGGCACGGTGAGATCAAGCGTCTGACTGCCCCTGCGCACGGTGTAGCGGCCAGTGCCGCCATCCTTCCAGCCTCGGGGGGGTCGCTGCTCGCGCAGGTCATCGCTCCCGGGCAACCCGACGCCTGAGACGGCGATCAATTCGTCGCCGGGGCGCAGAGGCGTGGGCCAGTCTCCAACGCAGGTGCCGACCTCCACCGTTTCGATGCTGCCGGCGTCGAGCAGACAGCCGTCGCCAACTCGGGCCAAGCGCAGAACCGTCATGGTCATGGAGGCGACGATCATCAGCAGCACGAAGCCCAGTGCGAGCCAACTGCCACGATCATAGCGGCGATCGGTGTGTCGCGTCACTCGCCCACCTGCTCACGTCGCATCGCCATTCGACGTTCGCTACCTGTCGCCGTAGGTCGCAGCCACAGGCTCACGTGCTCCGGCTGTATTGTCTCCCGCACCACCGCCAGCAGATCCTCGGTGAGCCCGTTTAACTCAACCTCGTCCCTGAGCCGTGCGGCGAATGCCTCCAGCGTCCGCGCGGCGTGGTACCTCTTGCGATAGAACCGCCGGTCGATGAAGCGCTGGATGCGGCGGCGCAGGGGCTGGAACAGCGCGGCAATGGCAAGGGTAGAGACTACTATGGCCCACTGGGGCTGATCTCGACCACCACCGGTGATCGCCTGCGACAGGTACTGGAGCAGCGCCACTCCGCCGAAGTAGAAGAACGCCAGCATCGCTGTGAGCAGGGCATAGACGAGAGTGCGACGGATAATTACGTCAATGTCATAGAGGCGGTACTTGAAGATGGCGATCGCGACGGCAATAGGCATGCTCGTGATTGCGGGTGCAAGCAGCATCGGCTCAATGGGCCGCCATACTTCGGGGCCTAGAATCTCCTCGGCGATGCTGTGGATGGTCAACATGACCACAAAGAAGACGGTGGCATAAGTGAACCACTTCAGTTGCTGCTTCTCGTCACCACTAGCAGGGCGAAACCGCAGCACCAATGAGATGCCCGAAGCGACGGCGGCCATAGCCAGCGCCGGCCAACCGACGGTATAAACTGGCCCAAGGAGCCAGGCAGCAGTCTCGATGCCTGCAGGATTGCGCATCGGCAGTAACTGCTCGTCCACCGGACCTGGTCGGAGCGCTGTGGCGACGGCAGCTACCGCGATCGTAATAGCTGCGAACCAGGCCACGGGCCGCCAGCGACGCGACGGCAGACGCCCGGTGGGGAAGAGAAGCACGGCGAAGGTGGCCATCAGACCCCACCCCACTGCCACGATCGACTCGGTGGCGAGCCATACCACGAAGGTTGGGAGAGGCAGCGCACCGGGCCGCGTAACAGCGGCATACCGAGCATACTCAACCGCAAGCATCCACACACTGCTTGTGAGGCTGACAACACAGTAGATCCAGCCGATAGGGTTGTCCGGACGACGGGAGGCGAGCAGAGCACCGACAGTTGCGAAGGCCAGGACGACAACGCTATACGGCACGGCCGCCACGAATTCTACCGGATCGTTGAGATAGAGCAGGAAGAAGGCAGGGACGACCAATATCACCGAGATAGCCGACAGCGACTGGGCCAACCATGCAGATGAGTGGCTGCTCATAGACTTGTCTCGACTGTGTTGTGGATGGTTCACACGCGTATCCTGCTGTAGCAGCTAGATTCTACTCCACACAGGGAGTCCTTGCGCCACACCCTGAGTGAGCATCCGACGGACTGCGGCTATCCGAGCTTTACATCCCCAACCCGTGTATACCTGCTCAGTTCCGCCTCTCATCTTACCGAATGTTGACGGGCGTGGTCACCGAGAATTTTCCTCGCAAATGTATGGCGGTTGTGGAAACCTAAGTGGGTTCCTCGTGAGTGAAGGGCACTAATGTGCTGCGAGCTACTGCCCTCTTGTTGTCTAGCGCACCGTGGCCCGGGCCGAGTCCCTGATTACTATGGACAGAGAGTGTAGAACCGGCTTTTCGCTTCGCCGGTGGCAAGGCTAAGCAGCATCCGGCAGGCCCTGATATCTACCTCCGGGCCGAGCCGTTCCTGTGCGGTGCGCTACCCCCTGACCTCGAGCAGATCCTTGAGGGTCTCGAGGTCCGCCCGCACCTGCCGGCCTACCACCCGCACGACCAGCGGCTCAGCCATCTTGAAGAAGCCACCCGGGTCTCCCTCCATCGCCCACGTGAAGCGCGTGCCGCCGTCGGCGCGCTCCACCTCGTAGGTGCCGGTGAACGCGAATGGCCCCGAGGTCGTCTTGATCCGGCTCTTCCTGTTCGGCTCGTACTCCGTGACCTCGAAGGTCGTGTCGAACCGCCGTCCGAGCACCTTCGCCGTGATGCGCTGCACCGTGCCCACGCCCATGGGACCCTCGGACACCTGCACCGCCTCCACGATCATCGACTGCCATTCGGTGTCGTTTCGTGGGTCGTTGATGTATTCCCACACTTCCTCGACAGGCCGGTCGATGGCTACGCTTTGTTCCGCCTTCAACATCGTGACACCTCCCTCATTCACGCGGCAACCTATCGCCGCTGAGCGTAGAATAGTCGGCGACCGTCCGGAGATCGTTACGGTGGGCGTTACGACGCAGTCGGCGGTGCGCAGAGCAAATGTTATGCATACGGGGAGGTAGTGCCCTGTCTATTGGCGCCCGGGCTCCCGGAGCCACAGGCTCGCGTGCTCCGGCTGTACCGTCTCCTGCACGACAGCGAGCAAGTCGTCGCTCAACACACGGAGATTCACCTCGTCTCGCAGCCTGGCGCTGAAGGTTTCCAGTGTCCTGACCGCGTCGTACTTGCGGCGATAGAAGCGATGGTCGATGAAGCGCTGGATGCGACGCCTCAGCGGCTGGAACAAGGCGGCGATGGAAAGGGTTGAGGCCACGATGGCCACGCTGGAAGTCTGGCCGCCGAAGACAAGTCCCCGCAGCAGCGCCACGCCTCCGAAGTAAACCACCACCAGCGTTACCGTCAGCGTGGCGTACACCAGCGTGCGCCGGATAATCACGTCGATGTCGAACAGCCGGTGGCGCACGATGGCAATCGCCAGGCAGGCAGCGAAGGCCGGGAATGCGAGCGCGGCGAGCACACTGGTAAGGTTGAGAAGCGGAGCGGACGTCACACTCCACCCGAACAGCAGCCCCAAGACCCCCGTGAGGATCGCCGGGAGGAACAGCGCGATCGCTGCCAGGAAGCCCCCAACGCCCCACAGCATCTGCGCGCGGCTCACGGCGTCGTGGCGCGTGAAGGCGGAGTGGATCACGGCCACGAGCGCCAGCAGGAAGCAAAGGAGGGTCATTCCCCAGCCAATCACGGGCCGCAGCCCCAGCGCTACTACCAGGAGCCAGAACGGGAGATAGGGCACCACAACCAGCCACGGGACACGACGCAGGATTCCCTTGGGCCGGGGGAAGACGAGCGCGAGCGCGAGCACCGTGGGTCCGATCAGGACGCCGAATATCCAGTAGCCAAAGAAGGTGGTGAGCAGCCAGACTCGGCTCAACTGCGTGCTCGGGCCGTCCGGAACCACGAAAACGATGCTACTGGCAAGCCATGCCGCCGAGAGCAGCGTCAGCGCCCTCGCGGCCGGCTCCTCGAGGCGCTTGAGGAGCACGAACAGACCGATGCCGAACATCAACACGTCGGACAGCCACACGCTTGCACCCCCCACCGAGCCCAGGTTGTACCGGAGCACGGCGCCCACAGTCCAGCGCTTCAGCGGCACATCCAGGTCCATGACCCGACCGTCTCGGACGACGGTGTAGCGTATCAGCGTCCCCGCTTGCCAACGGTCGGAGAGCCTCGGGGCCAGCCCGCTCTCGATACTGACGGTGTCGATGCCCTCCACCGCCCGCAGGCTGTCGCCCGAATGCAGCGGCGACGCCCCCCCGGCCAGGTTCCGGGTGAAGATGACTTCCCCGACATCCTCGGAGGTATATGCCCAGCCCTCGGTTGGCAGAGAAAGGCGGTAGGCCACATGGGCGCTGCTGGCGACAATCAGCAGCAGGGACAGCAGGAGCACCGCCCGACCGGAGTGGCCGAGCCGACGAGTCCAGCGCTGCTCGTTGGCCGGGGCACGACGCCGAGGCAGCACGATTGTTCGGCGCCTCTCCATGTGATTCCACCCCCAAGTGGCGTCATTCGGCTGCCTGGCCGCGGCCAAGCGCGGTCTTCGTGAGATTCCGTTACTACTCTACGTCGCGACCATCCCGAAATCGTTACGGTCAGCGTTACGACATCGCGCTCTCGCCATACGCGAATGCGTCGAAGCCAATGTCTCCAGCAGATTCGCTACAACCGGGCGACACGCCGCACTGTCGCGGCGGGCTGCCGTCGCGCAGGACCGGCCCACCGACTGGGGCTTTTGAACTAGTGAATGTGCCCGTCAACGTATGGTGCGAGAACCTCCATGTGCCGCTCGACGGCCTCTTGCACGTGCTCGTCCCAGTACGGCCAGGTGTGCGCGCCAGGGTGCTCGCGGTACTCGTGCGGATAGCCCAGATCCTTGAGGTGCGCGTGGAACGCCCGGTTCTGGTCGAGCAGGAAGTCTTCCGTTCCGCAGTCAAACACGAGGCGGGGCCGGTCGGATCGCGCCGCCGCATCACCGGCGATAGCGTACACGTCGAAGTGCTCCTGCTGCTCGGGCGTCATATCCGGGAAGCGCTCAGCGAGGATCGCGCGGTCCGGCAGGAAGCTGCTGTGCGCCCAGATTGATGCGAAGCGCTCGGGGTACTTGAGGCCGAGACGAATGGCGCCGAAGCCGCCCATCGATAGCCCGCCAATCGCCCAGGGACCGGGCCGCACCGGGAAGAGCGCCTCGCACAGCGGCAGCAGGTGCTGCATCACATGGTCCTCAAACCGCTCGCGCGGACCGCGATTGCCCCAGAGGCTGAGCGCGCCATCGGGGATGATCGCGATCACTGGCCGGTTTTCGAGGTAAACGCTCAACTTCGAGCGAGTGAGCCACGCCCGGTGGTCGTCGCTCGCGCCGTGCAACTGGAGCAGAGCAGGATACGGCCCCGGTCCGGCCTTCGCGGGGTCGGGCAAGGAGAAGCTGAAGCTGGTGTGCCGACCCAGCGCGTCGCTGCGCGTGTGCATCTCTCCAATATTCACGGGATCGTTCCTCCTGTTACGGCGTCAGTGCCAATCGGATGCAGCGGCCTTCCCGCACGGAGGCCGCCACTGGGTTCTGCGCTGACCAGGGCGCTTCTGCATGGGCGTCAAGCAGCTACTCGCCGTTACCTGCGCAGTCCTCAAGCCGCGCGCAGCCACACTGGAGCACCAGGTCGAGCAGGTTCCTCGTTCCCAGGAGCTGCTCGATCTGCGCGTCGACCTCGGCGCGCTTGCGTCCCGCCAACGCCTGCCACCGTTGCGCTGGGGTGGTCTCCTCCGGGAAGCCGTGCAACAACGTGCGTATTTCCGCGATCGTGAAGCCCGCCTCCTGCGCGCGCCGGATAAGGCGCAGTCTCGCAAGCACGCCCGGCTCGTATCGCCGCCAGCCGCTCACCCGCACGGGCCGTGGCAGGAGTTCCGCTTCCTCGTAGTACCGGATGGCCGATGGCCTGATTCCCGCGAGCGAGGCCACCTCCCCAATGGTCAGCATCCCACCCTCCTTGACTTCACGCGTACTTGAAGTATTACCGTTGGGTGTGAGAGGGCGCAAGCGTCGCGCTCTGGTACCGCAGTGGAGGTGAGACCATGGACACAGAAGAGCGACGAGGTGGGCGGGGACTGGCGGTCGCGTGCAGCCTGCCGCCGGAGCAAGAGCGCGAGCGACGCGAAGAGCTTACCCAGCAACTCCTCGCGGACAGCACCGCGATTACGAAGATCGAGGATGGCTTTGAGTACGCCTTCTCCGGCGATGCCTTTTGGGCAGAGGAGATCGTCCGGTTCATAATAGAGGAGCGGGAATGCTGCCGGTTTCTCACGTTCGAGATCACCTTCGAGCCGGACCAGGGACCGATCCGGCTGCGCGTGACGGGACCGGAAGGCACCAGAGAGTTCCTCGCGCCACAGCACGACGCGACCCCAAGGAGTACGCTCGCATCGCCCCTGTAGGGCGGGTCTCAGTGCTTGCCCTGCGGGTTATACGCAATGCGCTTGAACACTACTGCATGTCATCCCGAACTCCGTGAGGGATCCGTAACCCTGACTACGGATTCCTCGCACGCTCGGAATGACAGAAGCACTACCATTCAATCGCAGTTGGTATTAAGTGCCTGGTGGGACCTTCATGGTGTCACGCGCGATCCGTGCGACGAGGAACGCCAGATCCTGGGTGAGCGTTTGGTCGCCAGCGACGATCATCCGCGCGGCGACGTTGTTCTTGCGGAACGTGAAGTAATAGACGTGACCACGCATTCCCGCCTTCAGCCTTCCGCGGTAGGCATTCGCGCCAGCGCCGAGCCCAGGCGCACCGGCCAGCCGGGTGGGCTTGGGCAGGCCGTACTCCGGCGCATCAAGGACGCTTCTGGCAACGAACCCGCTGGCGTTCCTCACTGAGTCGAAACGGTATCGCTCGTCGCGCACTCCCATCCAGTCGTCCGTGCCGGGGCGACCTCGCAGCCATTCGTGGCCAAGCAACCGCCGTCCGTTGTGCCGGGCGAGCAGCGCGCGCATCGGGGCGCTCACCTCGGCGTTCCCGCCGCGCGCGAGGCCAAGCTCCGAGAGCAGCGCCAGAGGAGTCGCCAGCGACGAGTCAGCCCGCACCGCTCCGGTGGACTCGGCGACCTCGCGGCGCACGGCGAAGATATCGGCTGAGAGGCTGCGGCGCGATACACGCTCGTTGCGCAGGTACTCGAAGTCCTGCGTCTCACGCCGTTCCAGCAGCCGGCGAGTGTTCACGTAGTAACCGACCACCTGCAAGGGCAGCTTTGTCTCCCGGTCGACCCATACCTTGTGCACCAACTGGCCGTGCTGATACAGACCCAGGTTTATGAGCAGGGCAGGGCGGCCCCGGAACCGCACCGAGCGGGCGCCGGCGACGCGATTCTCAGCAAACAGATTCCGGTACTTGAACGGTATGGACTGCGGCGGTTCACTGTACGGCTTCGAAGGGTCCGCGATCAGGTGCAAGTCCACCTTCTGCTCCAGCGGAAACTCTACGCTATAGAAGCGCCCACTGCGCACGTAGACGAGGAGCCGCGGGAAGAGGGTGCTTGTCTCAACATAGCGCGCATCGCCATTGCGCTGATCGAACCAGAACTCAGTGTGTCCGCTATCGAACTTTCTTCCCGTCGTCGTCCGCCAGACATACCGCGATTTGATGTGCAGCACGTCCCTGGATGCCGTCACGGGCTTGTATGGCGTTCGGACCGGCGCCGGCCATTGCTGTATGCCGGAGTAAATGGAGTCACCAGCGCACGCGACCGCGCGCCTCTGCGCCCGGCGTCCGGCATCGCACTCCACGCGTCCTTCGGCGGCTGGAAGGGGCGGGCGAAAACGCGAGGCGCTACGTGAGACAGCCGTAGCCACGGGCCGAGTCGTTGTGCGCTGCGTCGTAGACGGCGGCTCTTCCGCACCTCCCAGCAGGCGAGGGGCGAGGAACACGGCGATCAGCACCAGGGCAGCGATGCCCACGAGTGGAAAGGGGAGCGAGTCGCCGTCCAGGTCGGCGTACGTCAGGTCTTCCAGCCGCTCTCCTCCGACCGGGCGCGTCGCTTCCGCAAGCGTCCGCCACGCCTCGCGCGGACTTGGGGCGCCGTCGAGCGCCTTGGCGATGTGAGCGGCCTCGACGTCAATCGCGTCCGCGCGACGGCGCAGCGCAGCGGCCACGGCAGGGGTGTTCAACCCCGCGTATTCCCGTAAGTAGATGATGTCGCGCTGCGCCTGGGTGAGGGCTTGCAGCTTCGCACCGAGTGCCTCCGTCGCCTGCCACTCCCGTGACCGAAGCAGAGGACGCTCCTCGGCAAACGAGTAGCGCGGACGAATCGGCAATCGGCGTTTGCGCGCGAGGTGCAGGCCCGTGTGAAACAGCCATTGCCGGGGGTCGTGAGCGTCGCGAAGATCGTCCTCTGCGGCCAAAGCGCGCAAAAACACATCGTGCGCCATGCCTTCGGCAAGCGATGCATCATCCGTATGCAAGGCCAGGGCAGCGGTGAGCTCGCCTCCGTGTTTGCGATAGAGCCCCTCGACCATTTGGCTCAAGCGTGCGCCTCTCTTCCGCGTTCTCGTCTTCGATGCAGGTGATAGGGCAACACCGGGCGGAGGGACGTTCAACTGAACGCCGGTCCATTCTCTTATACCACACGCGGGCAGACGGCGGCGGCGGTATAATCTGCTCGTTTGATGGAGGCGACGCGATGTACGTGATCGGTGATGTACACGGCCAGCTCCAGAAGCTGACCCGCCTGCTCTCGGACGCTGGTCTGCTGGGTGACGCTCAGCGTTGGGCCGGGGGCGACGCGAACCTGCTGTTCATCGGCGACCACGTCGACCGCGGGCCGGACGGTGTCGGCGTGATCGAGCTGGTAATGCGGCTGCAGCGGGAGGCAGAAGCTGCGGGAGGAACGGTTCACGTGCTGCTGGGCAACCACGACGCGCTGATCCTGGCGGCGCGGCGGTTCGGCGGCGCGTACTGGGTAGAATCCTGGGAGCGGAACGGTGGGAACCACGCCGACCTCGCACGCCTCGGCGATGAACACATCGAATGGATCACGGGACAGCCCGCGATGCTCCGAGTCGACGATGTGCTCTACGCGCATGCGGACGCGACCTTCTACACGCGCTACGGCGACACCATCAAGGCGGTGAACGAGGCGTTCGCCAAGCTCCTGCGGGGCAGTGACGAGTCCGCATGGGACAAACTCCTTGATGACTTCTCCGAGCGCCACGCCTTTGACGGCGCCAACGGCGAAGCGTCCGCCACGCGGTTCCTGCGGCAGTACGGCGGCGATCAGCTCGTGCACGGACACACGCCGATCCAGAAGGTGACCGGTGCTTCGCCAGAAACGGTGGTCCGCGCACATCGGTACGCTGCCGGTCGCTGCGTGAACGTTGACGGCGGGATGTATCTCGGCGGTCCTGGATTCGTCCACAAAGTGCCCGCACCTATCCACTCTCGTTGAATCGTGCCAAGACGGATTGAGTCTCAGGCAGTGGGTCGAACGGTTATCCCTGATGCAGCCACATCGTAAAAAGAGCCGATAGAACCGCGAAGCAAACTGGCCGAACCAGGGAGTGTCATACGCAATCCGGTTGAGGCGTGGTGCATGTCATCCCGAACGCAGTGAGGGATCCGTAGCCCGTACTGCGGATTCCTCGCAGGCTCGGAATTACAAATACGCTACTGATCAGACGGATTGCGTATTAGTATCATCAATGGCCAATGTACGATATGAGTCGTTTCGGCCATTCCGCCGTGGAGATGCCAACCGCCCGAAGTCCTATAGTGGATCGAGGAGGCGAACGCTCGCTACCAACGTGTGTTAGTGCTGTCGGAAGAGCGCAGCATGCACGACTATGCCGTCGTGCAGCAAGGCTGCCCCCATCACCCCGTTACCGACGACTCGCACGTCCTCGCCTATGCCCGGCGTGCGGTACCACTCGAACTGTGCGAGCCGCGCCCTATGCAGCATACGCACAGCACGCTTGATATCGACAGGGCTGCCCACTGGACTCGACAGCGCGTCAACAGCCGATGCCCGAACAAGCTTGCCCCATAGTTTGCGCATGGTGCGCGGGGAGTCGACGAGCTCGAGTGAGACGATCCGCCCCCCAATGGCGACGATCACCCCCACAGCACCGTCCGGATATGGCAGTGCCCGCTCGAAAGCCGCGATGGCGTCACGGCGGCTGACATAGATGTCGGACATAGCTCCGGTAGCTGACTTCACTCCCGTCGCCAGTTGTTGCTGCTGGATGCTCTGCCACACTGCAGCTTGGTTTGAGACGTGCTTGCCCGAACTTTTCAAGGAGGTGTGAACCTGTGCCGTCCGTGCCGCGCGGAGGCCCAGGTAGCTCGACTCGCTGGCGCTGAATTGTTTTGCTACATACTCCCAGCGGCCGTGCTCAACGCAGCTGACCGGCAAAACGGTCTCGCCGCGTGGTGCGAACACCGTGCTGTTGAGCGTCCGGTGCTGCCAGCCACCCACCAAGACCTCACCATCCAGTAGGAGTACCGGCGTGGGAGAGCTGTTGACGGCGAGCAGTTCAGGGACGGTAGGAGTGGGCAGCTCCCGCACCGCGAAATGACCTGCCTTCACCGCCTCGTCCATCAGAACGTACTCGATCTGTCCCTGCCTGCCTCCGGTCAATGGGAAGATGGTGACAGCACCATTCGTGACGGGATGCCCCACCCACAAAGCTTCCAACCTCTCCAAAAGCACACTACTCATTTACGCACCTCCTATCGGCGATACTTTTGAGGGCTGCACGCGAACACGCCTCGACCGTGGAGCAATGGAAACGGACATGTCGCCCCGACCTGGAGAACCCTAAGCATATAACATCTCCTGCTTCCAAGACACTTTCTCCACTTCTCGGTTCCACCCACTTCGTAGCTACCGACCTTCCCGACTCACCATCTCAATCCATCCTTCCATGCTGTGTGAGTTGACTATACATCATGTTATGCTTATAATGCAAGCATGAAACATGAGCAACAGCTTCTGGTGGCCGTGGACTTGGTGGTCCTGAGTCTGGTGAGCGGGGAGCTGTGTGTCTTGCTCGGCAGGCGACCGTGCCCGCCCTATCCGGGATACTCCGCGCTCCCGGGAAAGCTGCGTAGTACGGGAGTCTCGGTCGATGCCGTAGCGCGCGACCTCCTGGCGAACACTACTGGGCTCGAACGCGCTTGGGTGGAACAGCTTCGGACGTTCGACCGCCCAGAGCAGCACGGCGAGGAC
>Ga0136611_10000689_pt1 | contig 22717 bp, 17 predicted proteins | sample AntDrymUQ2232306_2_FD_106645 | JGI IMG/M metagenome (GOLD analysis project Ga0136611, IMG submission 106645) | Polar desert sand microbial communities from Dry Valleys, Antarctica - metaG UQ223 (23.06) | ecosystem: Environmental > Terrestrial > Soil > Desert | place: Antarctica: Dry Valley...
GACTGGGACCAGCTGTTGAGCTTGCCGAAGCCGCTGCTCACCGCCGAGGAGCAGGCGTTCCTGGACGGCCCGTGCGAAGACCTGTGCCGGATGTCCGACGACTGGGACATCACCCATGTCCGCGCGGATCTTTCGCCCGAGCTGTGGGATTACATCAAGCGCAACAAGTTCTTCGGCCTGAACATTCCGAAGGAATACGGCGGCCTGGGGTTCTCGGCGCTGATGAACCACAAGGTGATCCAGAAGCTGGCGTCGATTTCCACCGTGGTCAGCTCCACCGTGGGCGTGCCGAACTCGCTGGGGCCAGCCGAGCTGTTGATGCACTACGGCACCGACGAACAGAAGCAGCTGTACCTTCCGCGCCTCGCCGATGGCCGCGAAGTGCCGTGCTTCGCCCTGACCGGCCCGTTCGCAGGCTCCGATGCAACCTCGATCCCGGACTTCGGCATCGTCTGCATGGGCGAGTGGAACGGCATCAACGTGCTGGGCATCCGCCTGACCCTGGACAAGCGCTACATCACCCTCGCTCCGGTCGCGACATTGGTCGGCGTGGCCTTCCGCATGTATGACCCGGACGGGCTGCTGGGCGACACCCGCGACATCGGCATCTCGCTGGCGCTGGTGCCCAGGGATACGCCCGGACTGGACATTGGTCGGCGCCACTTCCCGCTCAACTCGCCGTTCCAGAACGGACCAATCACCGGCAAGGATGTGTTCGTGCCGCTGTCGCAGCTGATTGGCGGTGAAGACTATGCCGGCCAAGGGTGGCGGATGTTGATGGAGTGCCTGTCGATTGGGCGTTCGATCACCCTGCCGTCCACCGCCAGCGGCGGGTCCAAGATGGGCGCGGTGACAGTGGGCAGCTACGCGCGGATGCGCAAGCAGTTCGGCTTGTCGATCGGCCGTTTCGAAGGGGTGGAGGAGGCGTTGGCGCGCATCGCCGGCAACGCGTATGCCACCAGCGCATTGTCGGAAGCCACTGCAGCTGCGGTTGCGCGCGGCGAGAACCCCGCGGTGCCCTCCACCATCGCCAAGTACCACTGCACTGAGATGGGCCGCAAGGTCTCCATCGACAGCATGGACATCCTCGGCGGCAAGGGCATCATCCTGGGCCCGCGCAATTTCGCCGGGAGGTCCTGGCAGGCCGCGCCGATCGCAATCACGGTCGAGGGCGCCAACATCATGACGCGCTCGCTGATGATCTTCGGCCAGGGGGCGATCCTCTGCCATCCGTGGGTGATGAAGGAAATGAAGGCTGCGCAACTCGAAGACCCGAAGGAGCGCATCGACCGGTTCGATGCCGCCCTGTTCGGCCACATCGGCTTCGCGATTTCCAACGCGGTGCGCAGCTGGTGGTACGGGCTGACCGGATCACGCGTGGGCAAGGCGCCCGGCGACGCCGATACGCGTCGCTACTTCCGCAAGCTCGACCGATATTCCGCGGCGCTTGCGGTGATGGCGGATACCTCGATGCTGCTGCTGGGCGGCAAGCTCAAATTCAAGGAATCGCTGAGCGGGCGCCTGGGCGATGTACTCAGCCAGCTGTACATCGCAAGTGCGATGCTCAAGCGCCACCAGGACTCCGGGAATCCCGTCGGCGACCAACCACTGCTGGCCTATGCCATCCACGACGCGGTGAACAAGATCGAGACGGCGCTGTCCGGCGCGCTGCGCAATTTCCCGATTCGTCCGGTGGGCTGGTTGCTGTGGGCAGTGATTTTCCCGTGGGGCCGCCGCGCGCAGCCGCCAAGCGACCGCCTGGGGCACAAGGTCGCGTCGCTGCTGATGACCCCCTGCGACGCGCGCGAACGCCTGGCCGATGGCGTGTTCACGACGCCAGGCGCGAACAATCCGGCCGGACGCATCATCAGCTACCTGCCCAAGGTGGTGATGGCCGAGCCAGTGGAGCGCAAGTTCCTCAAGGCGCTGAAGCACAGCGGGATCGAGTCTCTCGATTTCCACACCCAACTCGAAGAAGGCGTGCGCGAAGGCTGGATCACGGCGGAAGAGCGCGAGCAGCTCGAAGAACTGCGCCGGATCACCCTGGATGCGATCATGGTCGATGATTTCGAGCCTTGGGAACTGCGTGGGGCGGGATACGTGGACAACAGCGCCCCGTTGACGGCGCGCGAGGCCGCCTAGCGTCCACCACGCGTGCCGGCAACCCTCGGCGCTGTTGCCCGGGGCGCTGGAGCGGCAGCGCCCGCGGACGCAGGCGCACTTGCCAGGTGGCGCTACGTGCCGGCTGCGGCGCATGATGTCTTCGGGGCGTGGGGAGCAGATCCGATGCAAGACGGCGGTGCCATCGCTGCAGGCGAACCGGCGCGTGTGTACCTGAGCGTAGGCCTGACGGCGCATCGCGACCTGGTGCACGCCGATGAAGCGCGTCTGCGCGCACATGCCCGTTCGTTCTTCCTGCGCTTGCGGGAAGAGTTCCCGGATCTTCCGCTGCGGTTGATGTCGGCCCTGGCTGAAGGCGGCGACCAATTGGTGGCCGAAGAAGCGCTGGCGCTTGGCATCGAGCTGATGGTGCCGCTGCCCCTGGCGCAGGAGGAATACGAGCGCGACTTCCACGATGCAGAGTCGATCGCGCGCTTCCGCAACTTGCTGGCGCAGGCCCGCGTGCGGGTCCTGCCACTTGCGCCCGGCAACGATGCCGAATCAGTGCGCAGCCGCGGCGAAGCGCGCAACCGGCAATACGCGCAGCTCGGCATGTTCGTGTCGTCGCATTGCCAGCTCTTGCTGGCCTTGTGGGATGGCAACCCAAGCGCCGCCACCGGCGGCACGGCGCAGGTGGTCGAGTACCACTTGCACAACGCGATGCCGGGTTTCAACGTCGAAGACGCGGCCCCCAACCTGCTTGCCGATGACGAAAGCGACCTGGTGTTCCACGTGCATTGCCCGCGTCGCATCGTGCGCGGCGATGCTCCGCCTATGCCGCCCGGCACGGAGTTGCCGGCGCCGCGCTGGCTGACGGTAGACGGAAACGGCGACGGATATGCACCCATGCCCGCGCAGTATCGCCACGTGTTTGGGCAGATGCAGGCGTTCAATCGCGACGTGCTGCGCCATGCCGCATCGATCGCCCGCGACGCGGAGTCCCTGCTCGACGGCGCCACGCCGGAACCGGCGCCGGCCGCCGTGCGCGAAGTTGATGGCCTGTTCGCCTCCGCTGATTGGCTGGCCGTGCACTACCGCCGGCGGGTGCGCATCAGCCTGCTGTGCACGCATGTGGTGGCCGCGGGGATGGGCCTTGCGTTCATCCTGTATTCGGATCTGAAGGCGGAACGCAGCTACGTCGCGATGTTCCTGTTGTTGTTCACGATGGGCCTGGTCATCCGCTGGTTTGGCCGGCGCCGCGAGTGGCAGCGCAAATACCTGGATTACCGCGGCCTCGCTGAAGGCATGCGGGTGCAGTTTTACTGGCGGCTGGCCGGCGTTGACCCGCCGCCCAACAGCAGCCTGGGGTATGACAGCTTCCTGCAGAAGCAGGATGTGGAGCTGAGCTGGATACGCCATGCGATGCGCGGCACCGGGCTGCTGCGCGACGCCGCCTTCAATCCCGATACGCGCTGGCTGCAGTGGGTCATTGCCCGGTGGGTTGGCAGCCGCGCGCCTGCCAGCACCGGCGCTACCGGGCAGCTTGCGTACTACCTGGAAGGCAGCCAACGCCGCGAGCGGGCGTTCCGGCTGACGACCCTGCTGGGGGAAATCGCGTTGGCTGGCGGTGTGGTGGGCGCCATCGTGCTGCTGCTGGGCGATGAACGGATGGGCGCTGGCCTGCAGGACAAGCTGGTGCTGGCAATGGGGCTGCTGCCGTTGCTGGCAGGGATCCGCGAGGCGTATTCCTACAAGAAGGCGGACAAGGAGCTGGTCAAGCAGTTCCGCTTCATGAGCCGGTTGTTCGATGGATGCAGGGAACGGCTCGACCGCGCGCGCGATGACGCGCAGTTGCGCCACCTGCTGCGCGCGCTCGGCTGCGCCTGCCTTGAAGAACACGCGGAATGGATCCTGCTGCATCGGGAACGCCCACTGGAGGCGGCTTCGCTGTCCGGGTGAACCCGTGAAAGCCGTCTAGCAAGTACGTGGGCCGGAATGCCGGTTCCGGCCACGTCAACGGGAGCTGGGGTATGCGCTACCGCGCTTTCATCAGTTACAGCCACGCCGACGCGCGCTGGGCAAGCTGGCTGCACCGAAGCCTGGAGTCCTATCGGCTGCCAACCCGGCTGCGCGGCGGCAATGGCGAGCACGGGCCGCTCCCGGACCGCCTGGGCCCGATCTTCCGGGACCGCGAGGATCTGGCAAGCGCCGGGCACCTGGGCCCGCAAATCGAACAGGCCCTGGTGCAATCCGAGGCCCTCGTGGTGGTGTGCTCGCCGGACGCGGCTCGCTCGCCGTGGGTTGCATCCGAAGTGGCGGCTTTCAAGCGGCTTGGGCGCGGCGACCGCATCTATGCCTGCATCGTCGCCGGCGAGCCCAACACCGAAGACGCGCGGGAATGTTTCCCGCATGCGCTCCGCTTTGACCTGGACGCCGGCGGGGAATTCACCGATCCCTCGAACCCGATCGCCGCCGATGCGCGTCCCGGCAAGGACGGCAAGGCCTTGGCGCGGCTCAAATTGCTGGCCGGCTTGTACGGGCTGCCCTTGGACACACTGCGTCAACGCGAGGCGCACCGTCGCCACGTCCGGATGCTGGTGGTCACTTCATTGGCCGTGGCGGTGATGGTGGTCACCAGCGTTCTTGCCGTGCAGGCCGACCGCGCGCGTGACGACGCGGAGCGTCGCCAGAAGCAGGCCGAGGCGCTGGTGGATTTCATGCTGGGCGATCTCAACCAGAAGCTTGCGCAAGTCTCGCGGCTGGACATCCTGGCATCCGTCAACGACAAGGCGATGGACTATTTCAAGTCGTTGCCCAGCCACGACATCACCGATGAAGCGCTGCAGCAGCGCGCCAGCGCGCTCGTCAAGATCGGTGGCGTGCGCGCCGAACAGGGTCAATATCCCAAGGCGATGGAGAGTTTCGTGGCTGCGGCGGCGCTGTCGGAGGCGCTGGCCGAGGCTGCGCCCCGCAACGTGCCGCGCCAATTGGCACATGCCGACGTGCTGGCGTTCATCGGCACGACGCGCTGGTATCAGGGCGACCTGCATGGCGCGCAACGCGGGTTCGACGCTGCGCAGTCGGTGCTGGTGCGCGCGCGTGCGCTTGCACCAGGCAACCCGCGCCTGCTCTACCAGCTGTCCACCGTGGACAACAATGTTGGCCATGTACTCGAAGGAAGCGGCCGCTTCAATGCCGCGGAAATCCACTACCGCCGGATGCTGGATGCCACCAGGCGGTTGCAGCGGATCGAGCCGGACAACACCGCATGGCAGAACCAGCTGGGCCTGGCCCACAACAACCTGGCCAAGATGGCGCTGCTACGAGGTGACCTGGCCGCCTCTATCAACGCGTATCGCGCCGATGTGGAAATCGAAGCCCGGCTGGCCGCGCGTGACCCACGTGACAACGCGCAGCGCGAGCGCCTGCTGATCTCGCGCGCCACGCTTGGCCGCACCCTGGCGCTTGCCGGACACGCGGTCGAAGGCGAGGCGCTGACCCGGCTTGCGTTTGATGAGGCGCAGCGCCTGGGCGCCATCGAGCCCCGCAGCACGGCTTTCCAGGAGGACATCGGCCTGTATGCCACGCAACTTGCGCGCATGCAGCGCCTGCGAGGCAATCCGGAGGACGCCTCACGATTGATTGGCCAGGCGCAGTTGACGCTGCAGGCGTTGATCGCCAAGGACAGCGCACAGCCGGCCTGGCAGCGCGAACTCGCCGAAGCATTCATCGAGCAAGCCGAACAGGCCGTGCCCCGCGGCCATCGCGACCAGCGCGCGATCAATCTATTGCGCAAGGCATTGGCGATTCTCGATCCGCAACTTGCGCAGTCCCCCGGGGATCGCGCCGTGGTGCTTGCGACGGCAACCGCGCTGCTCCGCACGGCTTCGCTCCAGCCCGCCACTGAGCGTGAGCGGCTTGCTCGCAGGGCCTTGGCGATTCTCGATAGGCAAACCTCCGCGCGCGCAGACCCGCGCTTGCTGGCACTGCGCGTGGAGGCCTTGCTGCGCCTGCAGCGCGTGCCTGAAGCGCGCAACATCACGCAGGCCTTGACGGCCGCCGGCTATCGCGAAGCCAGCTTCCTTCTGCTGTCGCGCGCATTCCGCCACACCGCGAGCGCGCCCCAGCCCGGCACGGCGGCCCGGCCTCAAGGCGCGTACAAGCTGCGCGCTGCACGGCGATTGCCCGATGTCGAACCACGCGCAAGGAGCACCATGACAACCGGTTGTCACTGGACGCCTTGCGCCGGACAGGCCGCAGACGCGCGCATCGCAATACAACAGGCGTCGCCCGGCGTGGCTGTGACCTGACCAACTGGCTTATATCCGGCCGCGCTGGCCGGGCGTAGGATAAATGCCGGCCGCACCCCGCGACCGCCAACCGCAAGGAATTCGCCATGAACAACCGAGTGATTCCCGACTCGACAGATTCGGATAGCGACAACCACGACGCCCGCCAGAACAGCGACGGCTCGGCCAGCTCCGGCTCGGCCCGGGAAAATGCAGACGCGGAAGGGCCGGAGGGCAGCGACGAATTGCAGACCAGCCCGGTCATCATCAACCGCTGAGCGCCCAGTGCGTGGTGGCGGGGACATCGCCCCGCCCCCCGCCCCGCCTCCTTAAGCACGCAACGCATTTCACGGTTGCGCGGAGGCCTGGGTCGTGCCTGCGCGCTGGGGCAAGGTGCGCAGGGTGAGTTGCGAAATTTCCGGTGGTACGCCGAGCCGCATCGGCAGGATGCTGGTGCCGATCCCCGGGCTGACGAACAACACCCGGTCCTGCATGCGGATCTCGCCGCGCAGCCAATGCGAACGCGGCTTGAATTCACGGGTTGGCCGCCAGGCCGCCAGCGGATTGATCTGGCCGCCGTGGGTGTGCCCGGCCACGGTCAACGCCGTGCGGTCCGGTATGCGCGTGAATAGTGCTGGTTCGTGGGTCAGGGCGATGACCGCGGCGCCCGTTGGTATTGCAGCATAGGTGCCGACGACATCCGGCTTGCCCTCCAGCAGGTCGCCAAGCCCGGCAAGCCAGAAACCGCATGTCCCCGCCCGCACAGGCACTGCCTGGTTGTCGATCATCCGCACGCCGGCAGTCGCGAACGCGCGCGAGACCTTTGGCCCATTCTTCCACCAGTCGTGGTTGCCGAGTACCGCGTACACCTGCTTGCGCGCGGTGAGCGGGCGCAGGTGTTCGGCGATCACCTCGGCAGATACGTAAGTGCCGGCGAGCACGCTCAGGATCACGTAGTCGCCCGCCATCAGCACCACCTCGGCATCGCTTGCAAGCAAGCGCTGGACCAGGCGGTCAAGCTTGTCCACGCCATTGCGGGGGGACCCGGTATGCACATCGGTGATGACGTCCACCCGCAGGCCGTCGCAGGCGGCGGGCCAATGCGGCAACGCAATTGCGTACTTGCGTTCAACCAGGCGCGCCGGCTCGATGACGAATCCGTAGACGCAGGTGGCCACCACTCCCGCAAACATCATCCACGCCAGCCATCGATGCCAACCTCTTGAACGTCGCGGGCGGTTCATGGGGCGGACGGGTCTTTCAAGGGGTGCTCCGCGGTCAGCTTGCTGGCCTCGCCAATCAGTTTCCATGCGCCCAGCGTCATTCCGCAAGCGGCCAGCACCCCGGCGATGAAGACCACCTGGGAGCCGAACGCGGACAGGAATTTGTGCAACCACACGAAGGTGAGGTCACCGCCACGGTAGACCACGGTGTCGATGGCCGCGCCCGCCTTGTACCGCCATTCGCGCGCCACCCGGGTGTAGACGGTTTCCCGCGCCGGCTTGGCCAGTGAGAATTCGCTGGCGCGCGTCACCACTTGCACCGTTGCCAGCAGCATTGGCAACGGCGACGCCGCCAGCGCTGCGTAGCCGATGATGATGGCCCCGCCGGGTATCAGCAGCGCCGGACCGATGCCGAAGCGCGAAAGCAGTGCGCGCGTGACCAGCAATTGCACCGCCAGCGCAACCGTGTTCACGGCAAGGTCGATGTTTGCGTAATACGCGGTCGCTTGCCTGGCTTCAGGATAAAACTGGCGCACCAGCGCGGCCTGCTCGTTGTAGAGCAGCGTGCCTACGCCTACGCCGAACAACGTGAGCACCGCCATCCAGCGCAGCAGCGGCTCGCGCGCAATGAGCTTGAGGCCGGCCAGCACCTGTCCGCCCATCGGCACCTCGCCGCTGGCCAGCATGCGCTGCGTCTCGCGCTGAACGGCGTACCGGCGCAGGCGCAGCACGCAGACAACACACACCGACAGGAACCCCGCCGACACCAGCATCAGGTTGGCAATGCCGACGCGCTCCACCAGCGTGCGGGTCAGCAGCGGCCCGAGCATCGCGCCCAGGGTGCCGGCGGCGCCGATGTAGCCGTAGTAGCGGCGGGCTTCGGCGTTGTCGTAGACATCGGCCATGAAACTCCAGAACACCGCCACGGCGAACAGGTTGAAGATGGTGAGCCACAGGAAGAACGCCATGCCGCGGCCCGGCATGCCCGCGTGGAAGGCCGCAAAGAACAGCAGCAGGCTGACGATGAAAGACCCGTACACCACCGGCAGGAACACCCGCCGTGGATACCGGCTGACCAGCGCGCCGTACACCGGCTGCAATGCCAGCACGATCAGGAACGTCATGGTGAACAGGATCTGCAGGGTCAGATCCTTCAGCGGGACGCCGCGCGCCGCGAACAGCTCGATCATCCCCGCCGGGAATATTGCCGCCACATCGCTGGACGCGGCCATCGCCTCGCGCACCGGGCGGAGCACGTAGTAGCCGCTGAGCAGGCAGAAGAAATACAGGAACGACCACAGCAGCGGAGGTGATTCACCCAGCGCCGCGGAAAAACGCGAGAAGCGCCCGGGTGTCTTGCCGAGTTGGTCTGGCATGTCCGATTCCGGTGACCGCCAACCCTTGGAAGGCGAGGCAAGTAGAAAGAGGGGAGTGTATGTCGATCAGGCCCGGCGATCGCTTTGGTGCGGCACTCTTCGAAGGCTTCCGCGCCGTCACCAGTCAGTTGCGGGTGCCCACCCCCAAAACGCGAGCGCCGCCACAATTCCCGATGCAACCATCCCCGACAGGATCATCAAAATGACCTTCAAGGATCCTCTTGTTCATGCAAACAGCGGCACTGGGGCTAGAATCGGGTGAACGCTGCACCAGCACGACGTCGCAGTTCACCGTTGTCGCAGCATACGCAGGGGGCATGGACGATGAAACACAGCAGCTCTCGACAGGCATGGCGCATTGGACTTGTCGCCGCACTCCTTCCGCTCGCGCTTGGTTCGCCGGCGCAAACCGCGTTGCAGTGGAAGAACGTGGCGCCATCCGAGCCTGCGCTGCAACCCTCGGCGCCCGCACCCTCCGTCCCGTCGCGCGCTTTGCCAGGCATGGGGAGCGCGCTGCCGATGCAGGCGCGTCCATTCGATGTGCGCCAGTTCGAATCGATGGCGCAGCAGCTGGTGGCCAGTGGCCGCACGCCCGGTCTTGCGGTGGCCATCGTGCAGAACGGACGCGTGCTCAGTGCGCGTGGCTATGGCGTCACCGATGCACGCGTGGGCGAGCCGGTGGATGCCCATACCGTGTTCCGTCTTGCGTCGCTGTCCAAATCATTCGCCGGCACGATGACCGGCATCCTGGTCAACGACGGATTGCTGCGCTGGGACAGCCGCCTGGTGGATTACCTGCCGGACTTCCGTCTGTCGCAGCCCATGGCCGCGCAGCAGGTCACCATCACGGATTTGCTCAGCCATCGCGTCGGATTGACCCACAACGCCTACGACCGGGACCTCGAAGCCAACGCCGACTTCCATACCCTGACCCGGAAGCTGGCGACGGCGCCGCTCAAGTGCACGCCGGGCCAATGCTACGCCTACCAGAATGTTGCATTCAGCCTGGTGTCGGATGTGGTGTTCGCGGCCACTGGCCAGTTCTTCAGCGAAGCTGTGGCGCGTCGCATCTTCAAGCCACTGGGCATGCACGACGCGAGCTACGGGCTGGAAGGCATCCAGGCCAGCGCGCGCTGGGCCCGGCCGCATGTGCGCGGCGGTGGCGGCTGGGTGCCGCTCACTCCCAAACCCACCTATTACCGGGTTGCGCCCGCCGCTGGCGTCAATGCGAGCATCAGCGACATGGCGCAATGGCTGCTCGCCCAGACCGGGCACCGCCCGGAAGTACTGCCCGCGTCGCTGCTGGCAACCCTGCACGCGCCGGTGATCGCCACGCCGGCAGAGCTGCGTGGTTCTTCCTGGCGGCGTTCGCGGTTGACGTCAGCCAGCTATGCACTTGGTTGGCGCGTGTACAACTACGCGGGGCACGACCTGGTGTTCCATGGCGGCGCCGTGCAGGGTTATCGCGGCGCGATGGCATTGCTGCCCGACCGTGACCTCGGCATCGTGATCCTGTGGAACAGCGAGAGCGCCTTGCCGTCTGGCCTGCTGCCGACAGTCCTCGACAGCGCGCTGGGCATCGGTGGCGGGCAATGGCTTGACGAATCCATCGCGCCAGCCGCGATCTATGCGGACCAGCCCGAGAACGCAGCAGGCCTCGACGCGTCCGCCGCGAGCGCTGCGCCGCACTGACAGCGGGCGTTCGCCCTTGCCTTTGCAGGCTGGCCGGCGCGGGCAAAAAGAAACCCTTCCCGCCTGGGCAACGGGAAGGGTTTTGAGTAGGGAGCAGTGCCTGGCCAGGAGTCCCCGGCCAGTGCGGGTTACATCATTGGTGCAGGCATCGCCGGCATTGCAACCGGCTTGGCCTTCTTGGCAGGCTTCTTGGCGGCCTTTTTCGCAGCGGGCTTCTTCGCGGCCGACTTCTTGGCGGCGGGCTTCTTCGCGGCCTTCTTCACCGTCTTCTTGGCGGCCTTCTTCACCGTCTTCTTGGCGGCCTTCTTCACCGTCTTCTTGGCAGCCTTTTTCACCGTCTTCTTGGCGGCCTTTTTCACCGTCTTCTTGGCGGCCTTCTTGGCAGCAGGCTTCTTGACGCCCTTCTTGGCGGCCGACTTCTTGGCAACCTTCTTCACCGTCTTCTTGGCGGCTGGTTTCTTGGCAACCTTCTTCACTGCCTTCTTGGCGGCCGACTTCTTGGCAACCTTCTTCACCGCCTTCTTGGCGGTGGACTTCTTTGCAGATGCCTTCTTTGCCGCCGGTTTCTTGGCGACTTTCTTCGCCGCCTTCTTGGCGGCAGGCTTTTTCGCAGCTTTTTTCATGGCCATGTGATGGCTCCTTTTCAATGGTCTATCGGTAACGCCCAGTTGCAAAAGACACCGCGGGTATCGGACCCGCGATCGACCGCCGGCGCGCCACGCGCACCGGACCGGATGGGAAGGAGACCCGCGGCAACGCCGCGATGCCGCCGTTGGATGAGCCCCATGAAAAAACCCGCGGCGCAGGCGGCGGCGGGTTTTTGAACGTGGGTGAAGAGCTGCTTTCTGCGAGGGAAGGTGCGCCGGCGTCCACCTGTTTCATGTAGCGGACGGAGGCATGTAACGCGTTGCCGGATATCTTGATTGCTCTGCTCACTCGCTTCTGCAGGAAACGTCTGCTTGGCGAAAACTAATCACGGACTTTTCCGCTGTCAACAACCCCACGCAATATTTTTACGCTGTGGCGCGCACCTCGGCACGCGCAGCTCCTGCACACGCGCTGCATGCTGGCCTCGCAATCAGGCGCAGCGCGCGGCTCGCATCTGCCTGCATGCCGTCGCATGCAAGCGCCCATGCGGCTTGCAGACACGCGCGACGCATCGCAACGCACGTGCAGGCGGTGCAATGCATCGCAACCACGCCATGCTCGTTTGCGCCTCGCCACGTGTTGCGTTGCCCTGTCGCAAAACGTGTCCGCGCGCGCCATTGCGCGTCGCACAAGTCCGATTGCGCGAAAACTGCGCGAACTTTTTCGCACCACGCGCGCCCGACAGCGCTGCGAGTCGCTCTTCGCGTGCCAAAAAAAAACCCGCGACGCTGTTGTCGCGGGTTCGATGCAGCGCGCGTCGATGGACGTCAGTGACCCTCTTCCTCGAGCAACTCCATGTAGTCGTCGGGCGCCAGCAGTTCGTTGAGTTGTTCGGCGTCGTCGATCTCCATCGTGAACAGCCAACCGTCGCCGTAGGCATCTTCGTTGATGGTTTCCGGTTTGTCGGCCAATGCTTCGTTGACTTCAACCACGGTGCCGCTGAGCGGGGCATAGACATCGGACGCCGCTTTCACGGACTCCACGACCGCGCAGGCGCTGCCAACCTTGACGGTATCGCCAACGCTGGGCAGCTCCACGTAGACAAGGTCGCCCAGCAGGCCCTGCGCGTGGTCGGAGATGCCGACGGTCACCTTGCCGTCGCCTTCAACGCGTGCCCATTCGTGGGACTTGAGGAACTTGAGGTCGCCGGGGATTTCGCTCATCGATGGCTCCAGTGCGGCAGGTGGTGGGGAATTGGGTGAAGTCTAGCGAAGCTGCGTGCGAATGTTCACTGCTGTTGGAGATCCGCTGGAGCGGCCTCCAGTGGCGCCCTTGCAGTCTGGAGCGGCCATGCGCCATGCAGTCCTGCGCCAAACGGTCAAATGCCGTCCTGGATCTTGCCTTCGCGGACGAACGGAAACCTCACCACGCGCACCGGGACTTCCCGCCCCCGGATGTCGACGCGCACGCCGCCGCCTGTGCCAATCTGAATGTCGCCAGCCGGCACCCGCGCAAAGGCGATGGCTTTTCCCAGCGTGGGCGAAAACGTCCCGGACAGGATCTCGCCCTCGCCCGCTGCAGTCAGCACTTTCTGCCCATGGCGGAGCACGCCCTTCTCGTCCATGACCAGGCCCACCATCTGCCGCGGTACGCCGGCCGCCTGCTGCGCCTCAAGCGCGGTGCGGCCGATGAACCCGCGCGGGGCGCCGTCGACGTCGTCCAGTGCAACCGTCCACGCAAGCGCGGCCTCGAACGGCGTCACCGTGTCGTCCATGTCCTGGCCGTACAGGTTCATTCCCGCCTCCAGGCGCAAGGTGTCGCGGGCGCCCAGGCCCGCGGGTTTCACTCCTGCTGCAAGCAACGCATTCCAGAACGCGACAGCGTGCGCCTCCGGCACCACCACTTCGAATCCGTCCTCGCCGGTGTAGCCGGTGCGCGCGACGAACAGCTCGATGCCGTCCAGGGTTGCGGCCTCGCCCGCAGCGAAGCGGGTCAGCTTGCGGATCCGGGCCCGGTCTTCCTCGCGCAGCAGGCCGACGACTGCTTCGCGCGCCTGCGGACCCTGTACCGCGACCATGCCGAATTCGGGACGCTCGCGCACTTCGACATCGAACTCCCTGGCTTGCTGCGTGATCCACGCCAGGTCCTTGTCGCGGGTGGCTGCGTTGACCACCAGCCGGAACCAGTCTTCGGACATGAAATAGACGATGAGGTCGTCGATCACCCCGCCCTGCGGATTGAGCATGGCGGTGTACATCGCCTTGCCCGGCTTCTGCAGCTTGTCGACCGAATTGGCCACGAGGCGGCGCAGGAATGCGCGCACGCGCGCGCCGGTCAGGTCGACCACGGTCATGTGGGAGACATCGAACATGCCGGCTGCGGTGCGCACCATGTTGTGCTCGTCGAGCTGGGAGCCGTAGTGGATGGGCATGTCCCAGCCGCCGAAATCCACCATCTTGGCGCCAAGCGCGCGATGGGTTTCGTTGAGGATTGTCTTGCGTGTCATGCGCGCAGCCTTGCCTGGGGTAAACACGATTATCCCGCGCTCCGGGAAAATTCGCATGCCTCGCACGTCCAGGGCGCCGCTGCCCGCAACGGGCATCCGCATCCGGGAGGCGCTTTGTCGCGGGCGCCTACGCCTGCTCGACCTGCAGGCTCATGGCATCGCCCCCGACAATCCGCACCGCCGCGCCGGCAGGCAGGTCCGGGCCCCTGACATCCCAGAAGGCATCGGCAATCTGCACGCGGCCACGTCCGTCGACGATGGGCCGGTCCAGGTGCACCACTTGGCCCACCAGCGCCGCGGTGCGACGGTTGAGCGCGGGTTGGTCGCTCTGCCGTTCGTTCGAACGGAACCACGTGCGGTAGACCTGGATCGAGATGAAGCTGAGCACCACGAAGGCCGCCGCCTGCGCCAGCACCGGGATGCCGGGCACCAGCAACACGCCCAGAAACACGGCAACCGCAGCGAAGCCAAGCCACAGCATGAAGGCGCCCGGCGCCAGGGTTTCCGCGGCGAACAGCAGCAGCGCGAACGCCGCCCAAGCGAACACGTCCCAGCGCATGACTCAGCCTCCCCCGCTCTTGGCCACGTTGCTCGACGTGGTGACAACCCGGCTGCCAGGCTGCAGGTCCAGCGCCTGCTTCGCCAGTTCGGCAATACCGCCCAGCGAGCCGATCACGCCAGCCGATTCCATCGGCATCAATACGAATTTCTGGTTCGGCCCCTCGGCCAGCGCCTTGAACGCCTCGATGTATTTCTGCGCGACGAAGTAGTTGATGGCCTGCACGTTGCCGCCGGCGATCGCGTCGGACACCAGCTGCGTCGCCTTGGCCTCGGCTTCGGCCAGGCGCTCGCGCGCTTCGGCCTGTCGGAACGCGGCCTCCTTCTCGCCTTCGGCCGACAGGATCACCGACTGCTTTTCGCCTTCGGCCTTGAGGATGGCGGCCTGTCGGAAACCCTCGGCCTCCAGGATGTTGGCGCGCTTCTCGCGTTCGGCTTTCATCTGCCGGGCCATTGACTCCACCAGGTCGCGCGGCGGCTGGATGTCCTTGAGCTCGATGCGGTTGACCTTGATTCCCCACGGATGCGTGGCCTGGTCCACTGCCATCAGCACCTTGGCGTTGATCTCGTCGCGCTTGGACAGCGACTCGTCCAGATCCAGCGAACCAATCGAGGTGCGGATGTTGGTCATCACCAGGTTGAGCGTGGCGATCTCCAGCTGCGCGACTTCATACGCCGCCTTGGCTGCATCCAGCACCTGGAAATAGACCACGCCATCCACCTTGACCACGGCGTTGTCTTTGGTGATCACGTCCTGGCTTGGGACGTCCAGCACCTGTTCCATCATGTTGATCTTGCGGCCCACGCCGTACACCACCGGCACCAGGAAATGCAGGCCGGGGGTCAGCGTGTGGGTGTACTTGCCAAAGCGCTCGACTGTCCATTCGTAGCCCTGCGGCACCATGCGCACGGTCTTGAACAGGACGATGATGCCGGCGGCGAGCAGGATCAGTGCAAGGATCGGTGCCATCGAACGTTCTCCCCCATGAGTTGGTCGAGTATAGGCCGCCCCGTGGCGGACGATCATTGCAGCCGGGCTGCGACTTCGCGCCGTCGCCGCGCATCGAGTAGAACGGCATGGCCGCCGCGCGCGTTTCCCGATCAGGCGCCAGTTGCAGTGCTGCGTGCGGTCCAGGCAAGGATTGACGCTCCGCGCTCAGGCGATGCTCGCCTCGACCCGACGCCATGCCTCTGCGTCGATGCGCTCCGCAACTTCCAGCGCTTCGAAGTTCTGCATGAGCTGGGAGACCTTGGATGCGCCAAGGATCACGCTGGACACGTTCGGGTTGCGCAGGCACCAGGCAAGCGCAAGCGTCGATGGCGCCACGCCAAGTTCAGCCGCGAGCGCAGCGTAGCGGCGCAACGCTTCCACGCGCTCCGCCTGCAACCCGCGCCGCAACCAGCCGTAGCCATCCTGGGCGAGGCGCGAATCGGCGGGGATGCCCTGGTTGTACTTGCCGGTCAGCAGGCCCGACGCCAATGGCGAGAAGATCGTGGTGCCCATGCCGAACTCGGCGTACAGGGGCGCGTATTCGACTTCGACGCGTTGCCGGTCCAGCAGGTTGTATTGCGGTTGTTCCATGGTGGGCGCGTGCAGGCCATGCGCGTTCGCAACCCGATGGGCTTCGCGGATTTCCGCGGCGCCCCATTCCGACGTGCCCCAGTACAGCACCTTGCCCTGGCGGATCAGGCCGTCCATTGCCCAGACGGTTTCGGCAACGGGCGTCTGCGGGTCCGGACGATGGCAGTAGTAAAGGTCGAGGTAGTCCACCCTCAGGCGCCTGAGCGCCGCGTGGCAAGCATCGTGCAGATGCTTTTTCGACAGCCCCTTCTGGGTGGGCCGCGGATCGTCCACCGCACCGAAGAACGCCTTGCTCGACACGCACCAGCCATCGCGCGGCAGGCGCAGGTCGGCCAGCACGTCGCCCATGACTTTTTCGGCCTCGCCGTTGGCGTAGGTCTCGGCGTTGTCGAAGAAATTGACGCCATGGTCCCAGGCCGCGGCGATCATTTCGCGCGCCTCGCCACGCCCCACCTGGTTGCCAAAAGTCACCCACGCGCCGAACGACAACGCCGACAGCTGCAGGCCTGAGCGACCAAGGCGGCGATATTGCATGGCGCGGGCACCCGTGGTTGATGGACACCTATTGTAGGCAGCGTTGAGCTGGCGCAGCCGTCCGGCGCCTGTCGTTGCCTGCCGTTGCTCGTCGTTGCCTGCCGGCGTCCGGGCGTGGCGTGCGGCAGCCCGCAGCGGACAACAGCTCATCTGGCCGGACATGCAAGGGCGGACTATCCTGCAAGCCTGACCCGAGGACGCTACGCGTGCCTGAACTGCCTTCCGACCTGCGTGATTTCTGGCAACGCCTGCAGGTACGGCCTGACGCGTTGATGCTGGAGCTCGGCGCTGGCGGCGAATTGCTGGTGGCGCGGCTGCGCGCATTGCTGTCGACGCTGCTGTTGCTGTTGCCGCTGATCAACGTGGTGACCGGCGGCAAGCACAGCGAGTCCCTGGTGGGCCTGTTCGGGGTGGTGCTGGCCATCGTGATGTCGCAGGTGTGGCTGGCGCTTGCCCGGCAACAGGGACGCTACCGCTGGCTGCCGTGGGCCACTGCCGCCTACGACGTCAGCCTGACCACGCTCATCCTGGGCATCCTTGCGCTCGACTCGCCGGTCATCGGCCTCAACAGCATGGTGGCGTGGGTGTTCTACCTGATCGCAATCGGGATGACCGCGCTGCGCAACGACAGCCGCCTGACGCTGTTCACCGGCGCGCTGGCGATGGCGCAATACGGGCTGCTGGCGGTCTGCATTTTCGCGCTGGTCGACAGCCCCGATCAGCTGGCCTCGATCGACTACGGCACCGTTACCGTCTCCAACCAGGTCCAACGGTTGGTGTTGCTCGTCATCATGACGGCGATCACCGCCACCGTGGTGTACCGCATGCAGCGGCTGGTGGACATGTCGGGCACCGATGGCTTGACCGGGCTGCCAAATCGCACGTGGCTCATCCATCGCTTCCCCGGCCTGCTGGATGAGGTGCGCGAAAGTGGCGGCTCGCTGTCGGTGTGCCTGATCGACCTGGACTATTTCAAGCGCATCAACGACGAGCTGGGCCATCTTTCCGGAGACCGCGCGCTTCGGCACGTGGTGGACGTGCTGCAGCAGCAAATGGAAGACACCGACTGGCTGGCGCGGCTGGGCGGCGAGGAGTTCGCGCTGCTGCTGCCGCTCCCCATCGGGCGCGCGTGGGAGCGGCTGGAGGTCATGCGCCGCACCGTGGCCGCCCAGCCTTTCACCCCGGACAATGGAATGGAGCAGATGCGCCTGACGTTCAGCGCGGGTATCGCGGCCTGGCCGCAGGACGGCGCCGACCTGTCATCGCTGCTGCGCCGCGCGGACGTGCGGCTGCGACAGGCCAAGCTGGAAGGCCGCAACCGGACGCTGGCGCGCGACGCCTGACGGCCTTGCTTGCCCGCATCGCCGGGGCTGACTACCCTGCGGGACCACGGGTGCAACCGGCCCCGTAGCCTGGGGAGCCGATGTGAACCTGAAACTGCGCCTGATCGTGATGAATTTCCTGCAGTTCTTCATTTGGGGGGCATGGCTGATCACCATTGGCCGGTACTGGTTCGAAAACCGCGGTTGGTCCGGCACCAGCTTCGGCGCCATCTTTTCGACGATGGGCATCGCGTCGCTGTTCATGCCGGCGCTGATGGGCATCGTTGCCGACCGCTGGTTCAACGCCGAGCGCCTGTACGGGATCCTGCACGTGCTCGGCGCAGTGCTGCTGTGCCTGCTGCCGATGGCCAACGACCCGACGCAGTTTTTCTGGCTGATCCTGGCCACGATGATCTGCTACATGCCCACCATTTCGCTGGCCATCGCCGTTGCCTACAACGCGCTGAAGGAGGGAGGTGGCGACGTGGTCCGCGATTACCCGCCCATCCGGGTGTGGGGCACGATCGGGTTCATCGCAGCGCTGTGGACGACCAGCCTGCTGGGCCTCGAGACGTCCTCAGGGCAGTTCTACATCGCCGCGGGCGCGTCACTGGCATTGGGGTTGTATGCGTTCACGCTTCCGCACGCGCCGCCGCGCATGGGGCAGATCGAAAACCGCACGCTGCTCGACGTGCTTGGCCTGTCGTCGTTCCGGCTGTTCCGCGACCGCAACATGGCGGTGTTCTTCATCTTTGCGATGTTGCTTGGCGCGGCGCTACAGCTGACCAATGCGTATGGCGGTACGTTCCTTGGCGAGTTCGGCGCGCAGCCCGCGTTCAAGGACACGCTGGCGGTGAAGTACCCGGCCATCATCATGTCGATCTCGCAGATTTCGGAAACCTTGTTCATCCTTGCGATCCCGTTTTTCCTCAAGCGGTTCGGGATCAAGACGGTGATGACCATCAGCATGCTGGCGTGGTTCCTGCGCTTTGGCCTGTTTGCCTATGGTGACCCGGGCCCGCGCCTGTGGATGATCGTGATGTCGTGCATCGTCTACGGCATGGCGTTTGATTTCTTCAACATTTCCGGCTCGCTGTTCGTGGAGCAGCAGGGCGATCCGCGCATCCGCGCCTCTGCGCAAGGCCTGTTCATGCTGATGACCAACGGCGTTGGTGCGGTGCTCGGCAGCCTGGTGGCCGGCTACGCCATCGACCTGTGGTACACCGCCGCAGACGGCAGCAAGGACTGGCGAGGCATCTGGACCGCGTTTGCGCTCTACGCGCTGGTGATGGCGGCGGCGTTCGTGGTGTTGTTCCGGCACCGGCATGATCCGGCCCAGGTGCCACGGGCGGCGCACGGATGAGCGCGTTGCCACGCGTGGCGGTGGTCGGCTCCTTCAACGTCGACCACGTGTGGCGTGTTGCCACGCTGCCGGTGGCGGGCGCCACGCTGGGCGGGGATTATTCCAGCGGGCCGGGGGGCAAGGGCTTCAACCAGGCGGTTGCGGCCAGGCGCGCAGGCGCGCAGGCCAGCTTCGTGTGCGCGATGGGGGACGACCTTGGCGCGCAATTGGCGCGCGCGCTGTGCGTTGCCGATGGCATCGACCTTCGCGACGTGCGCTGCGAGGCGCCCACCGGGACCGCCGGCATCTATGTGGATGCACAAGGCCGCAACAGCATCGTGATCGGCGCCGGCGCAAACGCCTTGCTGGCCCCGGCATTCGTTGCCAGTGCGCTGTCTTCGCTGGATGATGTTGCGGTGGTGCTGCTGCAGCTTGAGTCGCCATTGGACTGCGTGGTACGGGCGCTGGAGCACGGCCGCGAGATCGGCGCCACCAACATCCTCAACCCGGCGCCGGCCAACGCCACCATCGGCGGCGCCATGCTCGAGCTGGCGGATATCGTGACCCCCAATGAGACCGAGTTCGCCGCGCTGCTCGGGCGCCACGTTGGCGAGCGCATCGACCCGGCCGCCGTCTCCGGCATCGACCAGCAACGCTTGCACGGGCTGTGCCGCCTGCTGGGGCACGGCAGCAGCGTGGTCGTCACCCTGGGCGCCAGCGGATGCTTCGTGTCGCATCCGGACGCCACCCTGCGCGGCGACGACAACCCTTACTACCGCATCGGCGCCGAACCCGCGCGCGCGGTCGATACCACCGGCGCCGGCGACGCGTTCAACGGCGCGCTGGCTGCCTCGCTGGCACTGCGCCCGCAACGTGCGTTCGCCGAGCATGTGCGCTTTGCAAACCGTTACGCCGGGTTGTCGACCGAGTGCGAAGGCGCGGCGCTGGCGATGCCGTTGCTGCAGGTTGACTGAGCGACTGGAATTGGGAGGCCATGCCGCGTCCTACAATGCGCGGATGCAGATAGGCCGCCACCGCATCGACCCCGGGGTGATCCTGGCGCCCATGGCAGGGGTCACCGACAAACCGTTCCGCCTACTCTGCAAGCGCCTGGGCGCTGGGCTCGCCGTGTCGGAGATGACAACGTCGGACCCCCGTTTCTGGCACACCGCGAAATCCCGGCACCGCATGGACCACGCGGGCGAGCCCGACCCGGTCAGCGTCCAGATTGCCGGCACTGATCCCGCGGTGATGGCCGAGGCCGCTCGCTTCAACGTGGACCACGGCGCGCAGCTCATCGACATCAACATGGGCTGCCCTGCGAAGAAGGTCTGCAACACCTGGGCGGGCTCGGCGCTGATGCGCGAACCCATGCTGGTGGCGCGCATCCTGGAAGCGGTGGTGCAGGCTGTTGATGTCCCGGTGACCTTGAAGATCCGCACCGGGTGGGATGCCGTCAATCGCAATGCTCCCGAGATCGCGCGCATTGCCGAGGCCGCCGGGATCCAGGCACTGGCGGTGCACGGACGTACCCGCGACCAGCAGTACACGGGCGTCGCCGAATACGACACGATTGCGAACATAAAATCGAGGTTGCGAATCCCGGTGATCGCCAACGGCGACATCGACTCGCCAGAGAAAGCTGCCTTCGTGCTACGGGCCACCGGCGCCGACGCGGTGATGATCGGCCGCGCCGCGCAAGGAAGGCCGTGGCTGCTCGGCCAGGTGGCGCATTTCCTGCAACACGGGCAGCGAGCGCCCGACCCGTCGCTGGGCGAGATCCGCGACATCCTGCTCGGCCACCTGGACCACCTCCACGCGTTTTACGGCGAATTTTCCGGCATACGCATCGCGCGCAAGCACCTGGGCTGGTATGCGAAGGACCGTCCGGAAAATGCGACGTTCCGCGCGGTGGTCAACCGTGCGCAGACGGCGGACCAGCAGGTGCGGCTCACCCGGGACTACTTTGATGCCTTGGCGGCAGGGGTGATGCCGGAACTCTGCGTGGCGGCTTGAATCTCCTGCGCGCTTGCCGGGGCGTGTAATCGCCGCCCAACGTTCCCGTACTCCTAGGTTACCGGACATGCACTGACGCATCCGGCCCTCGCATCGAAACCAAGATGCACGTCGCCTAGTCTTCACCAAGGAGTTCGCCATGAACCTGTTTTCCCGGACTGCTCCGGCCCGCCCGCCGGCGGTACTCGCGCACTCGGCATCGCGTTCGAGCATGACCTTTCCGCACGGATTCATTGACTTCCTGAAGGTCAGCCCGGGTCGGCGCCACCATATCGGTGACCATGAACTGCGCCCCGCGCAACTGGAGCGCTTCAACCAGGCTTTGCGCGAACTCAGCCCCGAGGCCCCGGCAATGAGCTTGGACCAGATCGCCAGCGCCGCCAAGCGGGCGCTGCAACGCCACGCCGATGGCGCCACACCGCCCTTCGTGCAATCGCGCATGCGCAGCCTGATGCGGCTGGAAGCACTGGCCGAGGACTCCGATTGGGAGCCGAGCCAAGAGCTGCGACGTCAGGTACGTGTCCTGAAGGACTACCGCCTGGACGATGCCAAGTTGATTTCGGATGGATTGGCGGTGGTGGGACTGCTCGACGATGCGGTGCTGGTCGATGTTTCACTCCAGCTACTGCACGATGAATTGGGCAACTACGAAGACTTCTGCCGCTTCCGCAAGGTTGCTGCGGAATTCGCCGGCATCACCGAGTCCGAAACCGGGCTGACCCGCTCGCAGTGGCTGGAAGCGCTGCAGGAGGCCCGCGTCAGCCGTGCCAGGACGGATGCCCCAGTGGATCGCTTCGCGCCCAACCCGCGGGACAGCCTTTTCCACATCGGGTGATGGCCGAGCTGCACGGGGGCCTGCGTTCTCAGGTAATGCAGGTCCCCTTCGCCACCCAGGTGGCCAGACATGAGTCGTTTCCAGACCACCCGCTGGAGCCTGATCGCAGCGGCGGCGCACCAGACCCCGGAGCACGCGCGTCCGGCGCTTGAACAACTGTGCCGCGCCTACCGGCCACCCGTGTTGGCCTACATCCGGCGCTGCAGTAAACCCGGGCACGATGCGGAGGATCTCGCCCAGGCGTTCTTCCTGCGCTTCTTGGAGCGCGGCTGGTATGCCGAAGCGGATCCGCATCGCGGACGTTTCCGTTCTCTGCTGCTGACCGCATTGCGGCACTTCCTCGTCGATGCGCACGCGCATGCGAGCGCTCTCGCGCGGGGTGGCGGAGCGCGTTTCGAAGACTGTCTGGAAGAGGTCGCCGACACGGGCGAGACCCCGGAGCAGGCGTTCGATCGTGCCTGGCTTGGCACCGTACTCGCACGCGCAATCGACACCTTGCAGGTCGAGTGGAAACTGGCCGGCAAGGGGGCGCAATTCCATCGACTGCTCCCGTTAGTGGTGGAGCGTCCTGAAGGCGACGCGCTGCGGACGCTGGCTGCTGAACAAGGCCAGCGCGCCAACTCGCTCGCGGTGCAGATCCACCGCATGCGCAAGCGCCTTCGCCAGCTGGTCCGGCTGGAACTGCTGCGAACGGTCGGCAGCGGCGAGGCGCTGGAGCGCGAGCTTGCCGACCTGCGCACCGTCCTCTCGGGCA